>MTKW01000018.1_pt1 | contig 22222 bp, 19 predicted proteins | sample 1042761 | NCBI WGS metagenome assembly MTKW01 (sample SAMN06205366, study PRJNA360243) | anaerobic digester metagenome | biome: Wastewater treatment plant; feature: Anaerobic digester sludge; material: sludge; isolation source: anaerobic digester fed with sludge from wastewater treatment plant ...
AGGCAACTCCATCTTAAATACTTTCCTTTAAATTCGAGTAATAATTTTTCATATTCAACTTTGCAGAGATCATAAATTTTGGCATATCCATTATGACTTATCTGAAAGATAAAACTTAAAATTGTATTCAAGAAGTGTATTGTATAGAGAAAGATTGCCATTACAATTGCTCTAAATATATCAACGATTATAAATAAAACTCTAAAAAAGATCCAAAATATTATAAAGAAACCCAAAACCCTAAAGAATTCCAACGTATTACCAGAAATCTCTTTAATTAACAATAGCCCAAGTAATATGGCTCCAACGATCAAGAAAATCAAGGCTTTTTCAAGAGCCTTTAATAGTAACTTTGCACCAATTGAAACTAAGAGCAAAGGAAAAGAGAGAAGTGCTAAAGCATTTATCTTCAGTATTTTAGAAATAGCCGCCATTTTAACAACTCCTGTTTACTCATATTTCTCAAATTCATATGTAATAGAACTTACATGTAGATCGTTGGGATTAACATGAAAGCTGATACGATCGCCTGAGTTTTTATCCAAATATACTAGAGTCGTGTCATTAAATCCTGTTCCTATCAGTGGCGTACCCAAAAAATAATCTGGTGTTCCTAAAATACCTTTTTGGGAATGAGAGATAGTAGAGATATTCATTCCCAGTGTAATTCCTTTTGGTAGAACAACATTATTTTTAGAAAAGTGTACTCCAATAAATGTTGCATCGTTTATTGATAGATGGTGATTGGTCTGGTTTTGCACAACCAATGCAACTCCTTCATGGCTGGTAGAAGGAATATAGGCTGTCTCAGCGGCAGCTAATTGTTTATCAACAGTAGCTTTAAATTTCAACATTTTTTTAATACTATTTAATTCTATTATTTGTCCATTAAATTGTACCTTCCTAGAGAAGATCTCTTCCCCGAGGATTTCATCTGTTGGCTTATTATTTTCCATAGTTTTAATAAAATCCGAATGGTTTGTTATAAAAAGTGGAAGTTCTAATTGACTGTTCTTTACTATCTTTACGGAGGATAATTTTGTGTCCACATTAAATATAGCAAGAGCAGGATTTGAGATAAATACACTGTGAACGTCATAGGTTCCCGGAATCAAATCTAATGTTTGTTGAAAATTATTTTTCTCTGTCAATTTAAAAGAGAATTTTTTCCCGGTAGAAACATTACGTAGCACAGTGGAAATCTCAATATTATTGCGAATATCCTTTGATAATAACTCATACTCTAGGGGTAAATCCTTTAGATAGACTTTACAGCTTGCTCCAAAAGAGTGCTCACTACCATCTTTTGAACATCCTAATAATAGTACGACTAATGTTGTTAGTAATAACAGGACAAAAATTCGCAATTTATTTTTTATCATGGCAACCTCCTAGCCATTTAATAACAGTAAAAAACACAATAATACTTTATCATCATTTTATCTAAAATAAACCACCCACCTACGCAATCGAAGATTGCTGGTGGGTACCCGGGAACCTTGTTGTTTCACAATAAAACTAGACTTAAGATGGGAGTTAGTCTCATCTTAAGTCTAGTTTTACTTTAGATAATTGAGTTTAGAAAATTGATTAATTAGCCAAACCAATCCCGATTATTCCGCCTAATACACCTGCGGCTAGTGCTGCAACTAACCTTTTGAGTACAAAGATAGAAGTCAAGGATGAAGCGCTTAGAGCCAAGCCGAAAAGGAGGGTGAACAGAAAATAAACCAGGGTGATGGATAAGCCATGCCAAAGGCCTTTGCAGCCTGCTGAACGTGCTCCTATTATTGAACCTACTAACATACTAATAAAGAAAATAAAGGTCCCGTAGCTATCTAACATACCCTCAGAGAGGGAGGTATATTGTAGGAGCAAACTAAAGAGAATACTCAGGATGAATGTTGTGATTAAAGACCAGATCAGGCCTTTAATTATAGATCTTAATTTTAAGCCTTGGGCTTCTGTTTGGTGATCAGTTTTTAACATACAGTTCTTCACCTCCATACTGTTTTATTAATCAATATGCAGCCTGACTTTGTTTATGTATTACAGTAATAAGAACCCCACCCGTCACGCAATCAAAGATTACTGACGGGTCCCGGGAACCTTGTTGTATTCACAATCAGAGAAATTAAAGCCCGAATGTAAATAAATGGAAGGAATTGGGCTTGGTATGTGGAATTGATTACTAAATGTAAGCAGCAATTAGGCTGTTAAGGAAGAAAGGTATGGAGGTAAGAAAATGAGAGGAATTAAGCGGAAACTTGATCTTACTTGGCATAAGGGAATCACAGCGATTTATCAAGTTTTAGGTAAACACGTAAAATTAACAAGACGGTTAAAGGCTTTAGCTGAAAGGGGACAAGCCGGAGCAGAAGAGTGGTGGACTCTTGGCATCTTATATCTGCGGTCCCAGGAGTGGGAGCGGGCAGTCCACGCTATGCTTAATGCTGTAAGACTAGGCAATAATGCCCCTCAATATCTCTATTGGCTAGGTAAAGCTGAGGAGAAAGCTGGTCATGAGACGGCGGCAGAGGCGCTTTATGATAGAGTGATGAAAATTGCTGATTATTTTTGGGAGGCTTATGCAGCAAAAGCCCAGTTGCTTTTAAATCGGGGTGATTATTCTGAGGCCTTAGTTTATTTTACAGAAGCCTTGATCCTCAAACCTGATGATCCTTATTTACTAAATAATATTGGACTTTGTTTCTTAGGTATGGAGGAGTTAAATGGGGCAAAACAGTATCTCCAAGAAGCAGTAGCCCGCAAACCCTTAGACGATTATCTGCATTATAATTACGGGACTGTGCTAGTTAGTCTTGGTGAGTACGATAGTGCTATTACCCAGTTCACGATGATTATGAATAAGGACGATGCCGCCTTGCAAAATGTCCTGGGATACTGTTATGGTATGTTGCAGGAGTATGAGGAGAGCATTAATTGTTATCAGGAAGCCTTACGCTTAGATCCGGGGAACTTGGAATGGAAGAAGAATCTTGCGGCTATTTATGCCCGCGCCAATAAGTATGAACAAGCTGTTCAATTGATGAAGGATCTACTATTAGTTAATCCCCAGGATTCGGAGATATTGAATAACTTAGCCTGGATCTATGAAGCTCAATCCCAATATTCGGAGGCAGAGGAGAACTATTATCGTGGTTTGGCCGCGTCTGATGGTAGTCCGGATATTGCCTATAATCTGATCTGTTGTTTGCAGAGGCAGAAAAAGTATATGGAGGCATTGGAGCTTACCGGCTACTTGCAAAAGATTCCTGAAAAACAACGCTTTTATTGGTCGGCCATTGGACAGATCTATGAAGACTTTGGCGCAGGTAATTTAGCTGTAGATTGCTATAATAAATCTCTTGGTTTAGAATAATAAGTAGAAATATGGTAGAATGATGTTCAAAATATACAAAAGAGGTAACATACATGGAACAGAAGAAAATTCAAGACGCTGTACGTCAGATTTTAGAAGCTATTGGTGAAGATCCGCAAAGAGAAGGTTTGCTGGAGACACCCCAGCGTGTAGCCAGGATGTGTGAGGAAATTTTTCAGGGTCTACATCAGGAGCCAGAGAAACATCTGGAAGTCTGTTTCTCTGAGAATCATGAGGAAATGGTTCTGGTTAAGGATATTCCACTTTATTCTATTTGTGAACATCATTTACTGCCGTTCTTTGGTAAGGCTCATGTGGCTTACATTCCCAGAAAAGGTAAAGTTACCGGCCTATCAAAGCTGGCCAGGGTAGTAGAAGGCTATGCTAAGAGGCCTCAGTTACAAGAGCGATTAACCTCGCAAATTGCTGATGCTATTATGAAAGCTTTGAACCCCTGGGGTGTAATAGTGGTGATAGAAGCAGAACATATGTGTATGACAATTCGTGGAGTCAATAAACCGGGCAGCAAAACTCTTACTTCAGCTGTCCGTGGTATATTCCGTACACAAGAGGCAACAAGGGCTGAAGCCTTAAGCCTTATCAATGCCAGGGCCTAAAAGAGAAAAAGATAATACAAGCTTATCTAAATAGGAGGAAGAAATGCAGCCAAGAGAAGGAAAAGAAGACAAACTAGAGCTAATTGCCACGAGGAGCTTTGAGTATTATGATGAAATGTATAAGGTGGTAGACTTCTTAAATAAAAACCTTAAAGAATACAGGGTAATGCTAGGATTACGTCAAGAGAAAGAAGACGGCAAATTAAGTATCAGTATTTATGAATTTTGAGCTAGAAAAAGGCGGAATGGTTGATGCAAATATTAATCACTAATGACGATGGTATTATGGCTCCGGGTATTCAGGAATTAGCCCGGAAAATGTCTCAAGTAGGAGAAGTAATAGTCTCAGCTCCTATGGAGGAGCAAAGTGCTATTGGCCATGGGATTACAATCAGGGACCCGATTAGAATTCGTTCAATGAATTTCCCGAACATAACTAAAGCTTGGGCAGTGGGAGGGACACCGGCTGATTGTGTAAAATTGGCTGTCCAAGAATTTATTGATGAAAAATGCAGTCTAGTCCTATCTGGAATTAATAACGGCCCCAATCTAGGTACAGATGTTCTTTATTCAGGCACTGTTTCGGCAGCTATTGAAGGAGCTATTCAAGGTATGACCTCTATGGCAATATCTTTGGCTTCTTTTGGAGCGGAGGATTACAGTACTGCGGCTGAAATCACTTGTTTTCTAGCCCAAAAGGTCTATGAACATAGACACTTAATCCCTCCTGATACATTGCTTAATGTGAATATTCCTGCTGTACCCAGGGAAAAGCTCAAGGGCTTTCGCATTACAAAACTGGGACAAAGGGAATATGCCAATGTCTTTGATCGGCGGATCGACCCTCGAGGAAATACGTATTTCTGGTTAGGAGGGGAAGTGGTGCCGCACAAAGACGAAGATCCGGATGTTGATAGCGTAGCGGTGGCGAATAATTACGTTTCCATTACTCCTATCCATTTTGATTTGACCAACTATCGAATTATGAACAGGATCAAGGATATGGAGTTGGAGAACCTAGAAATCCCACCTGCTGAGTAAAAGGTCAGTTATTACATAAAGGCATGAATTGGACTACATAAAGCTGTAACAAGGCTGTATTTATAAGCGGAAAAACCTAGGGAATAGTATTTTGCTATTCCCTAAGTTTTTCGCTTTATTATTTGATCTAGAACAAGTCGGGTGTATTTATCGCCAGATACATACAGGAAGATAAAAAACAACAGAACATTGAGAAGGATTAAAGCAGTCAGATATATTATGTTACCCTGGATTAAGCCTTTGGTTATTTTTAATAATTGGCAGAGGAGAATGCCTCCTAACAGCAGACGAAGACCAAATCCGTAGTCTGGCTTGAAACCGGTGACACGCTTGACGATTATAAGGTTCAGAACTGCGGAAAAGATAAAACTGACGATATAACTGAAGACAATGCCCTCCAGACCTGCTCCGGGTCGGCCACCAAAAACGAATATTCCTGTTAATCTAAGAAGATTACTGATAAATGAAATTACAAATACTGTTTTCACATAACCTGTTCCTTGAAGAATACCGGAACAAGTCTGACAGAGATAGAGAAAGACGCTGACTGGGGCAAGATAACGTAAGAGAGTACCGGCATTAGGCACATTGAACAGCAAATAGGTTAATTCCTGACCCCAAAAATAGAGAATAATCGCGCAAGGAATTCCTGCCCAAAGGGTTACTCCTATAGCTGCCCCAGTCCTTTCTGCTAGGGCCTTTTTTTGTTTATTACTGAATGATTCGGCAATAGCTGGCACCAGAGTGGTTGCCAAGGAAAAGGTCAAGGTAGAAGGTATACTAATCAAGGTAAATGTAATTCCGGTTAATTCACCGAACAGAGAAGTTGCTTGAGTTAATGTAGTACCGCTTCTGATAAGTTGCCTTGGGATCAGGCTAGCCTCGGCGGCATAGGATATTGTACCGGTAATTCTAGTTAAGGTGATAGGGATACCAAAAGTACAAAGTTTCTTAACAGTTGGTGAGTTAGGACGTTTGAGCAAATTTGGATGTTGAAACCTATGAGTGTAGAGATGCCAGATATATAGCAGGCCTCCAGCTTCACTTAAAAGTACTCCTAAAGAGAGCCCCACAGTAGCCCAAGTTAGGCCATAGGGATGCAATAGATATACTAATAATAAGCCGGAGGAGAAACGAATAGCCTGTTCAATCAGTTGATTATTAGCCGTGGGACGCATATCTTGCAGCCCCTGAAAATAACCTTTGAGACAAGAGGATACTGCTACCATCAATAGGGTTGGTATCATTATTAAAAAGGCCGGGATAACCCGCGGATCTGTATAAAACTTGCGAATCAGGGCAGGGGAGACGAAAATCAAAAAGAGAGAGCTTATAGTTGAAGTAATTAAGACTATAGCAATAGCCATACCCATTATTCCGGATACGCTCTGGGTATTTTTGCGAGCTGTATCTTCAGCTACAAATTTGACTATAGCTGTGGGAATACCGGCTGTAGCCAGTAATAATACAGTAGTATATAGGGGATAGACCATATTATAGACACCTATTCCTTCAGTGCCGATCATTCTGACTACGATTATCTGATAGAGAAAGCCCAAAGCTTTAACGATTATACTAGTTATAACCAAAATAAATGCGCCTTGGAGAAAGGTCTGCTTAGCCATGCTTATCCCTCCAACCTAAGTTCAAAATATAACTATGTTAATAACGGTCAAAATATAAATAAGAATTGGAGAATAAATAATACACTCTGGCAACAATAGAGATACGATTAAAATAAGTCATAAAACTTAAATATAATCTCCAATGAAAAGCAGGATTTTACTTGTTAAATGATTAATACTTAATTAGTAAATTTCTAAAAGTTTGTGTGCCGTTAATATATGTGGATTAATCTCTGATATGTAGAATTTCTACTGCAGGGAAAGAAATAATAATTAATAATCTCTAAAGGAGGGACGTTTTTGAAAACTTATACCAGTAAGAAACTCAGAAATGTGGGACTTCTAGCCCATGGAGGTGCAGGAAAGACATCTCTTGCCGAGGCAATGCTCTATAATGCCGGGCATATCACACGCTTAGGAAAAGTTGACGATGGTACAACGACTACAGATTACCTACCAGAAGAGATTAAGAGAAAAGTAACTGTTAGTACCACATTGGCACCGGTGGAATGGAAAGAACACAAAATTAATATTCTGGATACTCCCGGATATGCTGATTTTATCGGTGAAGTGAAAAGTGCTTTGCGGGCAGTTGATGGAATTATTCTGGTTGTTGACGGTGTAGCTGGTGTTGAAGTACAGACTGAGGTACATTGGGATGCGGCAGAAGAGGGTAATATCCCCCGCTTGATCTTTATCAATTCACTGGATCGGGAGAATTCCAATTACGATAAAGTGCTTTCTCAGTTACAAGAGCAATTTGGCAACTCTATTGTTCCTCTAACCTTGCCTATAGGCAGTGAAGATTCTTTTAGTGGCGTTATTGATATTTTGAAGCACAAAGCCTATAGTTTTGAAGGTAATAAAGTAATAGAAAATCCTTTAGGAGCCGAAGAGGAAGCCGAGATAGAGAAATACAAGGAACGTTTAATGGAAGCAGCCGCTGAAGGGGACGACGACTTATTAATGAAGTATCTTGAAGGTGAGCCTCTAAGTGATGAGGAGATAATTCAAGGTCTCAGAGCCGGTGTAATGCAGGCTAAAGTTGTTCCGGTTTTTGCAGGTTCAGCAATAAAGAATATCGGCGTACAACCACTTATGGACGCTATCCTAGATATGATACCTTCTCCCCTCGATAAGCCAGGATTGGAAGGTAAGGATCTAGATAAGGAGCCTTTAGCAGCTATTGTCTTTAAGACCTTAGCGGATCCTTTTGTGGGTAAACTAAGCTTTGTCCGGGTAGTTAGTGGAGTACTTAAAGCCGATTCAACAATCCACAATGTAAATATTGAAAAGGATGAACGCTTCGGTTCTCTCTTGGTAATGCGCGGTAAAACCCAACAGACCGTACCTGAGGTTTACGCCGGAGATATCGTATCTATTGCTAAGTTAGCTGATACTACTACTGGTCATACCTTAGGTGTAAAAGGCAAGACAACTGCTTTACCAGGTATTGAGTTCCCTAGTCCTTTATATTCAGTGGCTGTTAATGCCAAGTCGCGGAACGATGAAGATAAGGTGAGTTCTGGTTTAGTACGGTTAGTGGAAGAAGACCCCACTGTTAGGTTAGAAAAGAATCCTGAAACAAAAGAAACGATTCTTTCTGGAATGGGTGAGCTCCACTTAGATATTGTCCTAGAGAGGTTAGCTAAGAAATTTGGTGTAGAGGTAACAACCAAGACGCCTAAAGTACCTTATCGTGAAACTATCAGAAGTACCGCTGAGTATGAATATAAGCATAAAAAGCAATCCGGAGGCCATGGGCAATATGGCCATGTCAAACTCCGTTTTGAGCCTTTAGCTGATAAGGAATTTGAGTTTGCCGAGACGATTTTCGGTGGAGCGGTACCGAAAAACTACTTCCCGGCTGTAGAAAAGGGTGTCCGGGAAGCCATGGAAGAAGGAATTCTGGCTGGTTATCCTGTAACTAATGTGAAGGTAACACTCTTTGACGGTTCATATCATGATGTTGACTCCTCGGAAATGTCCTTTAAGATTGCTGCCAGTATGGCCTTCAAGAAGGGTGTGGAGAAGGCTAATCCGGTGCTAATGGAGCCGATTATGAATGTGGAGGTTTATGTACCGGAAGTTTACATGGGTGATATTATCAGTGATTTGAACGGTAAACGCGGCAGGATCCTGGGCATGGAGCCTCAAGGTAAATGGCAAGTCGTAAAGGCTCAAGTACCTTTGGCTGAGATGTATCGTTATGCAATAGATCTGAAATCTATTACCCAAGGACGGGGAAGCTACAGCATGGAATTTGATCATTATGAAGACGTTCCGGCTCAAATCGCTAAAGGTGTTATTGAAGCAACCCAAGCGGCCAAGGAACAAGAATAGATAATCCAATTATGAATGGGGTAAGTTGAGACTTACCCCATTTTGTTGTTTTAGAAGGTTTATGTTGTGGAAAAGCTCTGATTAAGAAAGAAAAAGGGAGAAAAAAAGGTAGGCAAGTAAAATTCCTTATGGTAATATATGTAACAGTAGATATTTAGAGTTATCTGAAATCTGAGGAGGAATAAAAGATGGGCATAATTAAGGCTGTAGCCGGTGCAATTGGTGGTTCTCTAGCAGATTCTTGGTTGGAGGTCATTGAACCGGGGGATATGAGTGATTCTACTGTATTCACTTCCGGGGTAAAGGTACGTCCAAATGATAAGAGAAACGCTAATAAAAAAGGGACAGAAAATACTGTCTCTAACGGTTCTGTAATTCATGTTTATCCTAATCAGTTTATGATGCTTGTGGATGGCGGAAGAATAGTGGATTATACAGCGGAGGAAGGATACTATATTGTAGATGATTCAGCCCTTCCTTCCTTGTTTAATGGTCAATTCGGTGAGTCATTGAAAGAATCTTTTAAAAGGATTAAATTCGGTGGAGTAACGCCAACTGCCCAGAAGGTTTTTTATGTTAACCTTCAGGAGATTAAAGGGATTAAATTTGGTACTCCTAACCCTATCAACTACTTTGATAATTTTTATAATTCCGAATTATTCTTAAGAACTCATGGCACCTATTCCATTAAAGTGACAGATCCTCTCTTGTTTTATCGGGAGGTTATCCCTAGGAATAAGGATATTGTTGATATTGAAGATATTAACGAGCAATATTTATCGGAGTTCTTGGAAGCCCTGCAAACTTCGATGAACCAAATGTCCGTAGACGGAATCAGGATTTCCCATGTTGTCTCCAAAGGCACTGAGTTAAGCCGCTACTTGGCTGATGCTCTGGATGAGCAGTGGAGAAGTATGCGTGGTTTTCAGATTCAATCTGTGGGTATTGCCAGCATCTCTTATGATGATGAATCCAAAGAGCTTATCAATATGCGCAACAAAGGCGCAATGTTGTCTGACCCTACCATTCGCGAAGGCTATGTCCAGGGTTCTATAGCTAGAGGTCTGGAGGCCGCTGGCTCAAATGAAGCTGGCAGCGCAGCTACTTTTATGGGTATGGGAATGGGTATGCAGGCAGGTGGTGGATTTATGGGTACTGCTTCCCAAGCTAATCTACAACAGATGCAGATGATGCAGCAGACACAACAAATGAATCAACAACAAACTAGCCAAGGGACTGCTACTGCTCAAGGCAATAAGGACAGCAATAGCTGGTTATGCAGTTGTGGTAAAGAGAATACCGGTAATTTTTGTCCTGATTGCGGCTCGAAGAGGGCTGAAGCCTCTTTTTGCTCAAATTGTGGGTATAAATTCAGTGGCGAAAAACCTAACTTTTGTCCCGATTGTGGAAACCGCTTATAGTAATAGGGCAATTCACCCTGTGCAAGGAAATCATAAATCTTTTATTTATAGATATCTACTGTTTTCGAGGTTTGGCGGCACTTATCTTTTGCCTATAGAGGTGGAGGTAGGTGCCGTCACTAAGATAAATAATTAATAAAAGCGAGATGTGATTAAATGAGTACAGTCAGTTATAAGTGCCCAAACTGCGGTGGCGGACTTAAGTTTAATCCTGAACTACAAAAGTCAAAATGTGAGTTTTGCCTAAGTGAATTTACTGATGAAGAATTAGCCTTAATTAATCAGAGAATTGCCGAGGCAGCCGCCCAAAAAGGGCAAGAACAAAGCCAAGAGGGAGGCAGTCAAACTGAAGATCAGAAGGTTAATTTATATAGCTATACCTGTAACAATTGTGGAGCAGAGGTCGTAAGTGATGAAGATACTTCTGCCACCTTTTGCTATTACTGCCATAATCCCGTTTTAGTAACGGGACGGTTAATCGGAGATTTTGCACCGGATAAGATTATCCCTTTTGCCATAAATAAAGAAAAGGCCAAGAAGAACTTTCTCTCTTGGGCTAAGTCCCATATGTTTGTCCCCGTTGATTTTTATAGTAGTTCACAATTAGAAAAAATGACTGGTCTGTATCAGCCCTATTGGCTGGCAGATCTGCAATCAGAGGTTAACTATCAAGGAAAGGGTACTAATATTCGTACCTGGAGGGCAGGTAAAAGGCAATACACTGAAACAAAGATATACAGTATAGTAAAAAGCGGTACTATTGGTCTGGCTAATGTGCCAGCAATAGCTGTGGACAGAATTGAAAAGAAGCTTTTAGAGTCGATTACACCTTATGAAGATGAAAAGGCCATAGATTTCTCCATGTCTTATTTGAGTGGCTTTTTTGCTGAAAAGTATAGTTATACTAAGGAGGAACTAAGACCAGTTATTGAAGACTTAGGCCGCAAATGCAACCAACAGCTTGTGGAAGAAAATACTGGCCATTATCAACAGCTTACTTGGCTTAAGACTTCCCAGGATATTGAGGTCAAGAATTGGTATTATGCTTTATTTCCGGCTTGGATCTTGACTTACAAATACAATGGCAATAACTATGTCTATGCTGTTAATGGTCAGACCGGCAAGGCCTATGGTGAATTGCCCTTGAACAAGAAAAAGTTGGCCCTTTTTTCAGTAGTAATATCTGCTGTAGTCTTTGCAGGTTCATTGTTAGGAGGGATGTTCTTATGGTAGAAAGAAAAACTCTCTCCAAAATCGCCTTAGTATGTGTCATCTTATTGTTGTTTATCTTTTGTGGTGGGCAGATAGCGCTTGCCGAGAAACCATTAGTCATTGATCAGGCAGAACTGTATTCTGACAGTGAAGAAAGTCAGCTTTCTCAACGTGCTCAAGGCATAGGCACAGCCTATCAGATGGATATTGTGATAGTAACGACAGCGAATGCTGAAGGTAAAACTGCCAGAGATTACGCTGATGATTTCTTTGATTACAATGGCTATGGTGTTGGTGATGATAGAGACGGGATTTTGTTCCTGATTGACATGGATAACCGGGAGGTCTATATTTCTACTTCTGGTATGAGTATCCGCTATCTTACTGATCTGAGAATAGAAAGAATTTTAGATAAGGTCTTTGCAGGAGGATTAACCGACGGTTTAATGTATGAGGCAACTATGGCCTTCTTGGAAGCAACGGAATATTATTTGCAGGCAGGAATCCCGGCTGATCAATATACTGTATACGAAACGGAAGTACTAGCCAAAGGTTTAACTCCGGTTGAGATTCTGATCGGGGCAGGCATAGCGGTTATTGTCGGCGCTGGCTTCTATTTCCTGACACAGAACAGATATAAAGGAAAACCTAAGCCAGTAGCGTACAGGTACCGTGATAAAAACGAACTTGATTTCCGGATCGATACTGAGAAATTAATCAATTCCTCTGTTACTTATCGGATAATTGAAGATACCACCTCAAGGTCAAGCTCATCATCAGGGAGCTCCTCGGGCAGAAGTACTGTCCATAGATCCAGTAGCGGCAGAACCCACGGTGGTGGAGGTAGGAAGTTTTAAAATAGTAATAAGCATAATCTTGTAGTAAGCTTTGGAGCATAATAAATACAAAAAGTCCTGCAAGTTACCTTGCAGGACTACTATTTGTCATTTGGCAGGGGCGGCAGGACTTGAACCCGCAACCAATGGATTTGGAGTCCACTACTCTACCAATTGAGCTACACCCCTATTTGCAATGCAAATGCTATTATACGTTATCCGGGGGCATTCTGTCAAGCTCCAGAATTATGCAACTTCTTATTCAGTTTAGGACTACAATTCAATGTCCGATTATGAAGCAGCAATCATGGATATCTACATATTGTTGTCCTGGACTGAATAGTAGCTTAGCTGACAGTGAAATAAATTCTACAAAATGATATTATAAATATCAACATGAGGAAGCAAGCTTGATAATAACGGAGGTGTGGCAATGTCACGGTTAGTTTATCATGGTCATTCTTGTTTTTGTATTGAGAATGATACATATCAAATTATTATTGATCCATTTTTGAGCGGAAATCCAATAGCTGATGTACAGCCTTCCAAGCTCCAACCCACTCATATTCTGGTTACCCATGGTCATGATGATCACTTAGGGGATGCCTTAGAGCTTTCCAAGAGCAATAAGGCTGTGATAATCGCTCCAAATGAATTGGCTCTTTATTGTGAGAGCCAAGGCGCCACAGTTCATCCCATGCATATCGGAGGTTCTTTTAAGTTTCCTTTTGGCAGAGTTAAATTAACCCCGGCCTGGCATGGGTCGGCGGTAATAAAAAATGGACAGTTTATTTATACCGGTTGTCCTTGTGGTTTTATAATTGAATTTGAGGGAAAATTGATTTATCATGCCGGTGATACGGGACTTTTTGGTGATATGAAGCTGATAGGCGAGGAGAAGCTGGACTATGCTCTCTTGCCAATTGGAGATAATTATGTGATGGGGCCTGACGATGCCATACGTGCAGCCCAGATGTTGAAGGCTAAGTTAACTATTCCAATGCACTATAATACTTTTCCGATAATAGAACAAGACCCTCATGAATTTGTCCAGAAACTACAGAAAATCGGTGGTTTAGATGGACAAGTCATGGAGCCTGGAGATGTGCTTCTGATAAAATAATTTCCAAAAGAAGGGATTCTGTTAATATACCCCGAATGTGTCACTTATTAGATTTTTATCGCACTAGGGGGTGAATCCCATTAAGCACCTGCTGGCTATTCATCGGGTTTGGGGTTTGCAGCTTAATAAGTATTATGATCAGTTACTGTCTTTCTTCGGTTCTTGGGAAGAGCTTTGGCGCAGTAAAAAACCGCCGGAAGAATTGGCAATCCCAGCGCCCCTTTGGGATAAACTGCAAGAAGCTAAAAAATCTATAGAACCAGATAGTTTAGTAGCTGAACTCCGGGAAAAAGGTCTAGGTATAATTATCCGAGAGCACCAGCATTATCCGCGTTTATTGTTGCAAATTACCAATATTCCGTGTATCCTTTATTATTGTGGAAGGCTTTCACTATTAAAAGAGGATTCTTTGGCTGTAGTAGGTTCAAGAAATGCTACTCCCTATGGACTACAGCAAAGCCGGGATATTTGTCGGGAGTTAGCTGCAAACGGCCTGGTAATTGTCAGCGGAATGGCTAGAGGTATAGATGCCGCGGCTCATGTGGGTGCTCTGGAAGCTAAGGACGGCGGCACTATTGCCGTTTTAGGTTGTGGTGTTGATATTATCTATCCACGGGAGAACACTAAGCTATATCATCGTCTTCAAGAAGAAGGTTTACTAATTAGTGAGTTTCCCATAGGAACTGCTCCTTTGCCTTATTTTTTTCCTATTCGTAACCGGATAATCAGCGGACTTAGTCGGGCTGTGTTTATCGTGGAAGCCCAGGCTAAAAGCGGTACTTTAATTACTTGTGATTATGCCTTGGAACAGGGTAAGGATGTTTATGCTTTACCTGGACCGGTAACAAGTCCTAACAGTATCGGCACCGTAAGGTTGATCCAGAATGGGGCTAAGGCGGTAATCCACGCTGGTGATATCTTGGAGGATTTAGGTTACAGTTTTGGGGAATGCTTATTTGCAAAGCAAAAGGAAAACAGAAAAGCAATCAGTAGTACAGAGAAAAAGATTCTGAATCGTCTTGGTTGGGAGCCGGTCCACCTGGATATATTGTTGGCAGATTTTGCAGAGACTGCATCTTTATATCAGGACTTGCTGACTTTGGAATTGAAAGGTTTAATTAAACAACTGCCAGGCAAGTATTATATTAGAATTTAATGAATTTAACAGTGGAATTTTCATATATGAGGTGAGGTTTTTGGCTAATGTGTTAGTAGTGGTGGAGTCGCCTGCGAAGGCGAAGACAATAGGCAAATTCTTAGGCAAGAAATATTCAGTAAAGGCTTCCATGGGACATGTGCGAGATTTGCCGAAAAGTCAGATAGGTGTTGAAGTAGGTCAGGATATTAAGATTAAGTACATTACCATCCGGGGTAAGGGGAAACTGCTCCAGGAAATTAGGCAATTAGCTAATAAAAGCGATAAGATACTATTAGCTACTGACCCGGATAGGGAAGGGGAGGCAATTGCCTGGCATTTACAAGAGCTATTAAAAATACCAGCCGATGAAAAGTGCCGGGTAGAATTTAATGAGATTACTAAAAATACAGTAAAGGAAGCCATCAAAAAACCGCGGAAACTAGACCCGGACTTAATTGATGCTCAACAGGCTAGAAGAGTATTAGATCGTTTAGTAGGCTATAATCTTAGTCCTTTGTTATGGCGCAAGGTTCGTAAAGGTTTAAGTGCCGGTAGGGTGCAATCGGTAGTAGTGAGACTTATCTGTGATCGGGAAGAGGAAATAAATAGATTTGAGCCTCAGGAGTATTGGTCTTTGACAGCTCAGTTGCAAAAAGACAAACATGTCTTTGAAGCAACCCTGCAAAAAATCGGCAAGGAAAAGGCTGATCTCAAGAGTGAGGAGCAAACCCAAGCAGTTATTGATGCTATAGGGAAGAATGATTTTCTAGTTGATTCGATCAAGAAAAAACAGACAAGACGAAATCCAGCACTTCCTTTTACCACTAGCAGCCTGCAGCAAGAAGCTTATCGTAAGCTGAACTTTACAGTTAAAAAAACCATGCGTATTGCTCAACAGCTTTACGAAGGATTAGATTTAAGCTCTAAAGAGGGCGCTGTGGGATTAATAACCTATATGCGTACTGACTCAACCAGGGTTAGTGACGAGGCAGCTAATGAAGCCAAACAATATATTCTTGATAAACACGGAGAAGATTACGTTCTTGATAAACCTCGGAAGGCCGTAAATAAAGGGAAGATCCAAAATGCGCATGAATGTATTCGTCCTACCTCAGTGTTAAGAGAACCCAACAGTATGAAGGAATACTTGAAACCCGATCAGTTCAAATTGTATAAACTGATCTGGGAACGGTTTATTGCTTCACAAATGGCTCCGGCCATTTCGGATGTTACAACTGTTGATTTAAAAGTAAATGAATATACCTTCAGAGCCTCTGGCTCTATTATGGTTTTCTCCGGGTTTACTAAAGTTTATGAAGAGGGCCAAGATCATAAATCTGAAGAAAAAACAGGAAAGTTACCTGTATTACAAGAGAAGGAATTCGTGGCTTTACAAGAATTGTTGCCCAAACAACATTTTACCCAACCACCGCCACGGTTTACGGAGGCTACCTTAATTAAGACTTTAGAAGAGAAGGGTATAGGCCGCCCAAGTACCTATGCTCCAATTTTAGATACAATCGTTAGCCGGGGTTACGTGGAAAAAATCCAAAAACAATATACCCCTACAGAATTGGGTTTTTTGGTAGTAGATCTCTTAAAAAAATATTTCCAAGAGATAATTGACGTAGAATTTACGGCTAATATGGAAGAAAAATTGGATCGAATTGAAGAGGGGGAGGCTAACTGGCAAGATGTTTTGCTAGATTTTTACCAGCCCTTTAAAAAAGAATTAGATGTAGCCGAAGAGGAGATTGGCCAAATTGAATTGAAGGATGAGGAATCGGATGTAGTTTGTGAGAAATGTGGCCGTAATATGGTGATCAAGCATGGTCGCTTCGGAAAATTCTTGGCTTGTCCTGGTTTTCCTGAATGTCGCAACACCAAGCCGATCCTAACAGAAATTGGAGTAACATGTCCTCAATGTAAGGAAGGACAAGTAGTTATGCGAAACTCTAAAAAAGGCAGACGATTTTACGGCTGTAGTAATTATCCTCAGTGTGATTTTGTCTCTTGGGATGAACCAAGCAAGGAAAAATGCCCTGAATGTCAAGGGTATATGGTGATAAAAAGAGCCCGGGCTAAGAATGATAGATTAGTTTGTTCTAATAATGATTGTGGTTATAGTAAAGAAATTGTTGCAGCGGTAAATGAAAATTAAGACCTAATGGTCATATACAACCGGGAGGTTAGGGATTTGACCCAAGTAAAAGTATTAGGAGCAGGTCTGGCAGGTTGTGAGGCTGCCTGGCAAATTGCCCAAAGAGGGATCAGGGTTTCTCTTTACGAAATGAGACCGCAGAAAATGACTCCAGCTCATCAGAGTGCCTCTTTTGCTGAGTTAGTGTGTAGTAATTCTTTCCGGGCGGATTCCTTGGAAAATGCTGTGGGCTTATTAAAGGAAGAGATGCGGCGCCTAGATTCACTAATTATGTCCTGCGCTGATAATAATCGTATACCTGCCGGGGGAGCCTTAGCTGTAGATCGGGAGGGTTTTTCCCGCGAGGTGACTGAACGGGTGGCCAGCCATCCTTTAATAGAGATTATTAATGAGGAAGTAGTCGGAGTGCCTCAGGAGGGTATCACTGTCTTAGCTACAGGCCCCTTGACCAGTGAGGCTTTATCAGAGGAGTTAGGACGACTTACTGGAGAAGATTTTCTGTATTTTTATGATGCTGCTGCCCCTATTATCGATGGGGAGACCATTGATTACGAAAAGGTCTACTGGGCATCTCGTTACGATAAAGGTGAGAAAGATTATTTGAACTGTCCTTTAAATCAAGAAGAATATGATCGTTTTTATCATGCTTTGATCACAGCAGAGATTCATCCTTTAAAAGACTTTGAAAAGAAGATATTTTTTGAAGGCTGTATGCCCATAGAAGTAATGGCTAGTCGCGGTCCCAAGACTTTGCTTTTTGGTCCTTTAAAGCCGGTGGGTTTAAAAAATCCTAGCACGGGTGAGTTAGCTCATGCTGTAATTCAATTGCGCAGGGATAATGCCGTCGGCACTTTATTTAATATGGTAGGCTTCCAAACTAATTTGAAATGGGGGGAACAGCGCCGGGTTTTCCGGATGATTCCTGGACTGGAAAAGGCTGAATTTGTTCGTTACGGAACGATGCATCGCAACACCTTTCTTAATGCTCCCCGTCTTCTAAAAGCAACTACCCAATTGAAAAAAATGCCCCAGCTATTGATTGCTGGTCAGATTTCCGGGGTGGAGGGTTATGTTGAGTCTGCGGCTTCAGGGCTGATTGCCGGGATAAATGGAGCCAGATTAGCAGAAGGTCAGGAAGCTATTGTTCCACCAACTGAAACAGCTATAGGTTCTTTGCTAAACTATATTAGCTCAACAGATTCAGATAATTTTCAGCCGATGAATATTAATTTTGGTATTATTCCTCCTTGGCCTGAGAAGATTCGGGATAAAAAAGAAAAAAATCGTAAAATAGCCCAGAGGGCCTTAGAGGCTATTGAGCAGTGGCACATTAGGCTCTGACTATCAGGAAGTGAGAAGGATGCTCTTAACATCTATGGTGGATAGTTTCTTTATCTATCTTGAAAGTGAAAAAAATCTTTCGGAGAAAACTATTCATTCCTATAACAGTGATTGGCAAGATTTCTATGCCTTTTTGGAGACAGAACAGCAGGTAGATCTGACAAAGTACCAACTGGAAAGTATCGATCATCTCTTGGTACGCAAATACTTAGCCCATTTAAACCAGCGAGGTTTAAGCAAAACCACGGCAGCCCGTAGGTTAGCGGCTTTGCGTAGTTTTTTTCGTTATCTGGTGAAGAAAGGCTATTTGGATCATAATCCTGTTCTGCAGGTAGCTACTCCTAAAATCCCTAAAAAGTTGCCGCAATATCTGGAGCAAGAAGAGATGGCCAGGGTGCTTGAACAGCCAGAGCTTTACTCTGAGACAGGCTTAAGAGATAGGGCCATTTTAGAGTTGCTATATGGGGCAGGAATCCGGGTAAGTGAAATGATGCAACTCGATCTGAATAATGTAGATTTATCCTATGGCTACGTGCGAGTTTTTGGTAAAGGCGGCCGGGAGAGGATTGTACCCATCGGAAAATACGCAATCCAAGCTATCAGACAATACCTTAATGAGGCCAGACCTAAATGGGCTAAGGATGAAAATAAGGCTTTATTTCTTAATCAAAAGGGCGGCCGTTTGAGTGACCGCTCTATACGCACTATTGTCAACAAATACTGTCGGCAGGCGAATACGAGGGAAACAGTAAGCCCCCACGGTTTTAGACATAGCTTTGCTTCTCATCTCTTGGATAACGGGGCTGATTTACGAACGGTACAAGAGCTCTTAGGACATAAAAAGATTTCTTCAACCCAGATTTATACCCATGTTTCACGGCAACAATTACGAAAGGTATATCATCGGGCTCATCCTCGGAGCAAGAGGAATGAAGAAACTGAGTAAGGAGGTTAGGAAGAAATGGAGTTGTTAAAAGGAACAACAATTATCGGAGTGAAAAGGGACGGAAAAGTGGCTTTGGCTGGAGACGGACAAGTAACTTTTGGGCAGAATATCATCATGAAAATGGGAGCTCGTAAAGTAAGACGTCTTTATAATGAACAGGTAGTAGCAGGATTTGCTGGTTCGGTGGCCGATGCTTTTACCCTTTTTGAGAAATTTGAAAAGAAACTAGAAGAACATCGTGGTAACTTGCCTAGAGCTGCCGTGGAACTGGCCAAAAGCTGGCGTACTGACCGGAACTTGCGTAATTTGGAGGCAATGCTTATTGTAGCCGATCAGCATAACTTGTTGATTGTTTCTGGAACCGGAGAGGTTATCGAACCAGATGATGGTATTGCTGCCATAGGCTCAGGTGGTTCCTATGCTCTAGCCGCTGCTAGGGCCTTATTAAAAAAGACTAATCTTAGTGCCGGAGAGATTGCTAGAGAAGCTATGGAGATAGCCGCTTCCATTTGCGTCTACACTAATGACAATATAATTGTGGAAGAAGTATAGAGAAGGTGAAGAATGATGAATCATAATCCAACACCCCGTGAAATCGTAACGGAACTTGATAAATATATTGTCGGACAACAGCAAGCCAAAAAATGTGTTGCTATTGCCTTACGGAATCGTTATCGCCGCAGTTGTTTGACTGAAGAATTACGGGAGGAAGTAATCCCCAAAAACATTTTGATGATTGGACCTACAGGTGTAGGTAAGACAGAGATTGCCAGAAGACTGGCACGTTTAGTTAATGCTCCTTTTGTGAAGGTGGAGGCTACCAAATTCACTGAAGTTGGTTATGTTGGCAGGGATGTAGAATCTATGGTCAGGGATCTGATAGAAGTTGCAGTTAGGATGGTAAAAGAAGAGAAAATCAGAGTCGTAGAAGAAAAGGCGGTTTTGTTAGCTGATAAAGCTATCTTGAATTTATTAGTCCCTCGAAAATCAGCCTCAAAATCCTCTAGAACACCTTTTGATGTAATATTTGGTAATGTTCAGCCGGAGGAGCCGGAAGCCCAGGATCTCTCCCAGGAGCAAGAATGGCAGGAAAAGTACCTAAGTATGGAAGAGAAGCTTAAGAGTGGGGCTTTGGATGAGGAATATGTGGAAATTGAAGTAGAGGATAATGCTTCGCCTCATCTTAACATTTTTACGGGTAGCAACATGGAAGACTTAGGCTTGAATTTCCAAGACCTTTTTGAAAATATAATGCCGAAAACAAAAAAGAAGAAAATGGTTACCGTCCACCAAGCCCGTAAAATCTTAACCCAATCGGAAGCTCAGAAATTAATAGACATGGATGAGGTTACGTCGGAAGCGATCAAGTGTGCTGAGGAAAACGGCATAATATTTTTGGATGAGATCGATAAGATCGCCAGCCAAGAGAATACCACGGGTGCAGATGTCTCACGAGGTGGTGTGCAACGGGATATCTTGCCTATTGTAGAAGGTTCCACAGTGATGACAAAGTATGGTCCGGTCAAAACTGATCATATGTTATTCATAGCGGCTGGGGCTTTTCACACCAGTAAACCCTCTGATCTAATTCCTGAATTGCAAGGGCGTTTTCCGATCCGTGTGGAATTAGAGAGTTTGTCCCAGGAGGATTTTTGTAAAATCTTAACTCAGCCACGAAACTCATTAATCAGACAATATACAGAATTATTAAGAATTGAAAAAATAAATATTGAATTTACTGAAAATGCTATTGATGAAATTGCCGATATTGCGTATACTGTAAACGACCGGACAGAAAATATTGGAGCCAGAAGACTGCATACTATCTTAGAAAAACTATTAGAAGACATTCTTTTTAATGCCCCTGATGTTGCTGAAAAAAACATAACTATTGATGAAAATTATGTACGTAGACAATTACAGGATATTGTTAAGGATGAAGATTTAAGTCGCTATATTTTATAGCTAATATAATCATGATTATTGAGCACCGCTAACACGTCCTCTGATACAATAAGAGATGTATTAGCGGCATAGCTGTGTATAAATATTGAAGAATTGTGGGGTAATTTTGATGAAGTCATTATTAGAAAAGACTAGAACAATCAACAAACTTTTACAAAAGTCAGCCGGTCATCCGGTTGAATTTACCGAAATGGCCAAGGTTCTAAGCGATCTTATCGATTCTAATGTGTATATTGTAGGACGCCGGGGCAAGATTCTCGGCTATGCTTTTATGGATGGTTTTTATTGTCATACCATCGACGAAATAGTTAAAAAGACAGAGAGATTTCCTGAAAGCTATAATGAGGATCTGCTAAGAATTAATAAAACCCAAGCTAACCTAACAAAAGTAGCGGATGAGTGTGTTTTTGGCGTAGCATCGGAAAAGGGATGCGAATTTAGCGGTAAAATTAGTACTGTTGTACCGATTGTAGGTGGTGGAGAAAGACAAGGAACTTTATTGTTAGCCAAATTCTCCGAGCCAGGCTTTGTACCTGGAGATTTAATTCTGGCAGAGTATGGCGCTACAGTTATCGGTATGGAAATTTTGCGGGCTAAGGCTGAACGCATTGAAGAGGAAGCGCGAAAAAAGGCTGCTGTTCAAGTAGCTATTGGAACACTTTCTTATTCAGAATTAGAAGCTATTGAACATATTTTTGCTGAATTAAATGGAACAGAGGGTCTTTTGGTTGCTAGTAAAGTAGCTGACAGAGTAGGAATTACTCGTTCGGTGATAGTTAATGCCTTACGTAAATTTGAAAGTGCCGGGGTAATTGAATCAAAATCCTTAGGTATGAAAGGAACTTATATTCGAATTCTCAATGATAATCTTCTAGATGAACTAGCAAAATTAAGATAAATTTTTGATTGTGCCAAACAGAATATTAATATAATAATTAAAACTCACCATATGGTGGGTTTTTTTATTGATTATTTTAAAGAAAAGATAGAAATTCATGGGAAATTGAAGGGAAAATACAATCAAAGTCGAATAAAGATATTGATAAGTCGAAATACCTACTTATAAGCCCA
>MTKW01023371.1_pt1 | contig 22206 bp, 21 predicted proteins | sample 1042761 | NCBI WGS metagenome assembly MTKW01 (sample SAMN06205366, study PRJNA360243) | anaerobic digester metagenome | biome: Wastewater treatment plant; feature: Anaerobic digester sludge; material: sludge; isolation source: anaerobic digester fed with sludge from wastewater treatment plant ...
CCATAATATGCGGGCTTGATTTTGTGAATACCAGACCCGGTGCTAAAAGTCAGTTTGCAGTTTCCGCATAAAATAACGCGGATTATATCGCCTGCCCTGCCGGCCATGTTGGTAGCCGGAAGAGTGAGCGTCTGCGTTTCGGAATCTACAGTCTCAAAGAAGACAAGCAGGTCAGTTCCGACATCGGGTGTAAGAGTAGCGCCTTCCGATAGCTTGATAAAATTCCTCATTCTACCCGTTAGGTTGGTTCCACCGTTAAATTGAACAGGCCCGCTAAAAGTATGAGTCCCGGTCCAAGTCGGAGAGATTGAAACATCCAGCTTAGGCGCCGCATCACTGCGCATGAACGTTGCCGCAGACCCATTGACGGCGGACAAACCGACTGATGCGGTCGGATTCGCAGGTGAGACTGATGAGCCGCCAGAAGGAGCATCCACCCACGCTGGCGCTCCGGAAGTCCATCCTAAAATCTTGCCGTTGCTTCCTGCCGCTAACCACGTCGGATTAGATGATGCGCCAGAGCCGCTGATTAAAATTCTTCCAGCAACTATATTGGGAACACCACAATGTAAATCTGGAATGTCATGACTATGAGCTGTTGGCGTCATTGCTGTTGGCATATCAACCCACGCACCAACGCCATTAAGGTATTGCGTAGCTTGACCTACTGCTTTCTGCCTGAGCCCACCACCTTTATTTATTTCTGCAAGCCTATAAGTTCCAAGTTCCATATTTTAATCTTCCAAAATCGACTTCAAAATCGGCAGCCATCCTGCCTCAACGCAAACCAACTGTAATATCGTTCCTTTTCCTGCTGCCACCTCGTTCTGCCCATTAGCGAATACCTCGTCTGCATCAGCTTCAAAGGTTACGACGTTCTGCTCAACATCATTTTCGGCGGAGAAAAAAACAGTGATCACATCTCCATTTTCAGCGTCCGCAACCGATGGCAATGTAATTGTAATAGGTATCTCATCTATTAAATGGATGTGCACACGTCCATCACTCCCTCGCACGTGGCTTAAGCTCGTGCTCGCGCTAAATGAACGATAATATCTCTCAGCCGAGTCACCTATCAGCTGGTATCGCTCGTCGTGGTCATGGTCTCCCCTCGCCACCTCGTCATGGCCCTTGCCAAACGGAATGCGGTGCGGGGGTATCATGGGTTCAAGAACGTCAACCTCACCCACAACCTCCCAGCCAAACTCTCCTTCTATTTTATGCTCTCCTGTTATAGGGTTTATCCAGACCAAGGGCTCTTCTGGCGGCTCGCCCCCACTTGGAATCGTGATTGATTCACTGGATACTCGAAAGATAGCTCCTTCAATTGTCACTGGACTGCCCCACGGAGATTGCGGGAGATTCACGGGGTCTCCATCTGCACAATCAGAAGTTGTATTGTGGAAGTGTGTAGGATAAGTGTCTCTGTTTCCTCCATGCACAACATAATTCTGAAAAAAGGAGAGAGGACAGGTTTCAAACTCACTCCCACCAAACCACGCCACTGAGTACACCCTAAAATCCACCTTGTCAAAGAAGGACTTTGTATTGCAAGACTGGGTATGCACCTCTCTGATATTGCCGGGGTCTTGCAGGTTATGAATGTAGGCGACTTCACTGGGAAAACAGAATACCTGATTTGCGTTTGAGGGGAGTGCGTAGTTTGTAAACCGTTGCGCTACAAGCACTTTAAACTCGAATGAGTAGACTCCTTCAACTGGCTCAGGTATTGAATGGTCTGTTATCGGGACGTCCAATTGAAACGTCATTGGTTTGAGCGTTCGGCTAGCGTTTGTATCTATCGTTCCAACGTTGTTTGATTCAAAAGCGCAGGCAGTCACGTAAACCCTTCTTGAGCCTGAATAATTCAAGAGGTCAAGAAAATCTTCTACTTTCTCTTTCCCTTCAATATCGAATTTTAGAATCAGGTTTTTCTTGTCATCTGATAATCCAAAAGCCGTGATTTTCGTTTCAATCTGATAAATACCACTCACCACCGGAGCGCTCCAGTTTATTATCTCATGAGTCTGATAATTCTGTCCGGCTCCTCTGGGCATGTATCCCATAATCGGAGAGCCATACGCTTTCCCCACGAAAAGAGCAAGGTCACGTTCTCCAAGCTTCAATACTCTCGGCTTCAAAAAGCCATACTTCTTGCGAGTCAGCGGTTTTTCTCCTTTGCTAAAGCCAGTGACTTCATTCTCAATATCTATCCGCCAGTCGGATGTTGGCTCCAATACCGCAGTCAGTTCTTGCGCAAGTGATTCTGTGCTTGCTTCCTGTACTTTCGTTACCCTCAAAAGCAAGTTGTCTATCCCAAACTTGTCATAAGACAATGAAACAAGGTCGCCTATCTCAAAACCATCCTCCGGCAACGCTCTCAGTTCAAGTTCGCACGATGGCGTTGCACCCGCATTGCCAAGCCGCCTCGCAAGCATGGCCGCCAAGTAGCGCTTCTTGCAAAACGGCAATGAAAACCGTTCTGTTGCAACCTCTTTTATGTTGGTATCACTATACCTCGGGGACTCGAAAACCTCTGCGGTGGACTCGTAGGAATCTATCCGAGAGTTAAAGACAATCTCTGTCCTACCCCATGTATCATCGACGCAGCTCCAAGTGAGCTTTGGCTCATCTACTAACAAGCTCTCATCTATCTCTGGGTACTCAGTTTCGGAGTCCAGCCGAATCAAACGAATTGCCACCTTGCCTTCGTTATTCAAATAAAGTATCCCGTCGCAATACTGTAAAATCTGAGTTATCGCATCTCGTACCGTTGTTTCGGAAGAATCCTGTAAAGCGGTAATGGCAATACCTTCTTCTGCGCATCGCGCCGCAGCATCGTAAAACGACTGCAAGTCAATCTCCTCAATCTCCAAACCAACTGAGCCCCATTGTGTGTTACGTAGATATTCATAAATGATTAAAGGAGGGTATATATCCCCATCACCGTCTCCAACCTCAAAACCGACAAGGCTTATTCCTTCACCTTCAGCGTCCTCTAAAAAGCAATACGGTTTGTTAGATATTTCAAACCTCAGATTAGGTGTAGAGTTGCTTGAGCCAAGCTTAAAATCATCCGTAACAACGTAGCATAAGTGAAAGTAAGCAGGCTGAATACCCTCATCCGCTAAAATCGTGGAAGTAGTTTTGTTTTCAGGGTCAACTATGATGTTCTTTCCATTGGTAAACCGCTCATCTATCGGCTGGTCTCCCGTGCCACGATATATCCTTAAAACGCCATAATCGCTAATGGCAAGCTCGTAAGGCAACTCTTTCTCGGTCAAGTCGATAGGCTCTACAAGCTGTGCAATATCAATATCACTGTCATACACCGCATGGAGCTTTTCAATCGGCCCCACGCAAAAACCACCCGCAAAACCGCCGTAATAATCTTCGACGCTACCGCCTCCGCCGCCCTTGCCGCCTTTAGCTCCTTTACTACTCTCACGTTTCTTAGTGTAAATATCGAAAACCGGAGTAAAAAGTGACATGGAAAGAGTATCCCTCCCATGCAGAATCTTTATCGGGTCTGATTGTGCGTTGTCTGTAAGGTATTTGGCCTCAAGTGAATATAGCTTTGTCAGGCGGTCTTGTATCCGCCCGTCTCTCAATCCTCTTGCGCTGTCACTTCCAAGCCGCATCAGTCATTTATCTCCCTCACAAAACGATACACTCTTTTTGCGTATTTTTGAATAGAAAAAGAACCAACATCCACTTTTGCAACACCTATTTTCGGCCAGCAATGCCAAGCGTCTGAGCGCTCAGCATATATCAAAACATGATGGACAACCGCACCGCTTGAACAAATAATCAGGTCTCCAAGCTTCAATAAGCTTCTGTCTATGAATTCTTTATCACGTTCCCACACCTTTTCTAGCGTTGGTATATTCTCAATACATTCTATCAGCTTCGTAAACTCTTCTCTCCCCCCGCTAACGGATAGATATTCAGGTGTCACGAAACTTTCTGGAATCACACCTATGCGCTTGAACAAAACCAAAGGAAAACTCACACAATCCGCAAAACAACCCGGGTGAGCTTTTCCGGCACAATTATACTGGAAAGCGGTGTCATTCCACTTCTTAACCTCTTCTAAAAAGAGTTGCCTGTAATTCTCCTGCTCAAACAAGCTTTGCATTTACTTTTTGCCTCTCTGGTCGTTTCTTGCAAGGTCAAGCGGGTTATTATTGGGCAGCCACGGGCAGCCTCCAAAGTTCACCGCATTGGACTTTTCCTCTGAATTTTTAAACTTGGCAGCGCAACACTGGATTGTCTTGTCACACCATAATGTTAAACTAACCGTTTCAAGCTCGTTTAGGGAGGGTATTCTCTCGATAGTGAGTGTCCGATAGACAACTCCGCCAACGTCTTTTTTAACGTCTTTCAGAACGATATAATTCTTTCCATCCTGAGTGAGCGTCGCGCCATTGAAAAACTTGTCGGGCTCATCATTGTGCAGGTCGCTCGTTACGTCAATCTCCCTGCCGTCAATTCTTTCTATCGTTCCGGTAATTTCCTCTTTAACGGCACCACACTCCGCCGAGTAGAGGATGTGATTGCATTGCCTTTGGAGCTTCTTGCGCCCCACGCCACGCTGTAAAGCGTTTAAATTGGAAGATAATGTAAATGTAGCCTCGCCCTGTAAATCGGTCTCAGCGTTCACCACAACGCCTTTAAAGAGGTACTGCGGTGTCGGGTCAAGTGAAGCGTCAACCTCCAATCTCGCAACGGTAATCTCTATCTTGTCCACACCATGCACCCGTCTCAGGAGCCATTCTCTGGCGTGCCCGCTTGCGTTTAGTGTAAGCTCTTCTCCAAGAATATCTTCTGAAAATTCAACACTGGAATGAGTAACGTCTCCCGCCAGATAAGTATTCCCATCGACATCCAATAATGAGTATCCCCAGTTCGCGACTCTGTAAGTCTCCTCTTTAAAATTGAAGGTGTAGAGATAAGCTATCTTTTTGGCAATATCAGGTTTAGGCCCTATGTTTGCTTCTATAAAATCAATATCAAACTCAAAGTAGTTTGCGCTCAAGAGCTCTACCGAGAGCGTATCATCACGGTATCGCACTGTTTTGACGTGTGCAGTTTCATCCGAGACGGTCTCTGGAGTGTAAACCTTGAAGCCGCCAGAAGAGCCCATGCGTCCTGAGTTTTGGGCGAAGTGAACAAGAACAGATTGCAACTGGTCTCGGTTTCCTTTGTAATGGAATCCAAAGGTATCACGTTTCTTGTAGACAAGCCAAGGTGCAGGCGAGCCAGCGTCCAGCGGGTCAAAGAAAAGGTCATCTACAGAGCCAACATCCGGCTTCGTGCTCCACTCAGGCAGTAAAGGAAAGTCACTCATGATTCAAGTGCTCCAAGTGTCGCCGTGCCAGCCCAAAAATAAGACGTCTCACTGGTTTCAATATCAAAGTGCCAAGCTGTAGCGGTTTTTCTGCTTTTTAGCGTGGGGTTAAAAACATACCTCGCCCCTTCAAAACCAACCATCTCAAGAACACGTTTTGTAGTCTTTTCCCACGGCTCCCCGTTCCCCTGAATGTGGTCTTCATAAGCAGGACGGTCTCCGCTTTCAAGCTCCACTGGCTCATAAAACACCACAAACGCAGGGCCAGTGCCATAAGAGCATGACAACACCTCATCTTCATAGCCAGTACATTTTACAGTGACCTCCACCGGGTCTGCCTGGTATGCGGCATCATCCGACACTCCCTCTTTTTTAACAAGAAACAACCCAGCTACAATAACAAGGCCGCAATGCGGTGCGGGCGAAAAACAACCTTCTTCTGCGGGAGCACGATACCTTCTGTTTTGGCCGTCTTCTATCGTTCCCTCATAAGTATTTATGCTCCCGTGAGAGCAAACCGCTGCGCCTGCATAAATATCAAACAAAGGATGCGGCTCATCCATCACGGCCTCAAATTGCTCTGGCGGGTTGTTTGCAGGGTCGTCTGGGTCAGTCTCCGGGCTGATAATCGGAAAGTGTTCTATTATACCGACCGGAGTATCTGATTGTACCAAACCACCTTCACCATCCGTCTCGACTCCGACAGGATTGCCGCTACCGTCTCGGATTATATTTATATCAATCGCTACACGCTCCTCAAACTCAAGCATAAGCTCTGATATGCTTGGCGTGTAATAACCCAGTTCGGGCAATAACATTTTCCCAAACGCCAAAGGAGCGACAACGCTCCCTTTCGGGTAATCCCTGCTCACTTTGTACTCAAGCGCAAGTGACTCATTGGAAGCAATCGGCTTCCTTATCATTGTCACTTCGTAAGTGTCAGAGTCATAAAGTATTATGGCATATTTAAACCATTGGAAAAGCCTGTACTTCGCTGCGCAAACCAAAGAAAGGTCGTTCTTTTTTGCGCCACCCTGCAAGTAAACCGCATCCAGCCATACTGGCATTGCTACTGCGCTTTCACCACGTGAATTCCTCCAAGTGATAAACTTTTGCGTCAAAGGTTTGCTCAGGTTGCTAACCGTAAAACGCTGCGTCACTAAAGGCCGGGTGACTGAGCCAACACGGTACTCTCTCCCGCGTATAGACTCAATAACCTTTGTATTGCAAACAAAGGAGGTATTCAGCGCATTATTGTAGTTCGGTATGGCCGTTATAATAATCATGCAAAAGCACCCATTCTTCTTTGTTCTCTCGTGATGTTGCGCACTATCCCAGACTGCTTGCAAAGAGCCCAGAAGTCACTGTGCGTCTGTACCGTTACATTGGTTTGAGATACTGGCCTTGCGGTGGCTGTGGAGCGGCTATGATTAGAGGATGGAGCCACGTAGCCTCTTGCCGCAAAAATCTTGTTCAGGTCAACTCCCTGATTCGCCATCTCAAGCCACGCATCGTTTTGTGGTGGCGACTTCGCAGAAACGACATACTCGCTCCCGTCCTCATTCACCTGCACTATCTGCCTGCCGCCACGCACTCTGCCCCCTTCCGCAAACCCAAGTAAACCCGCCGGACTCATGAGCTTTAAGAGCCCTCCGATAATCCCGCCTGAGAGCCAGTTCAAAGGAGCCAGAATCGCATAAGCCGTAACAAGCTGCGCCACAATGTTGGCAAGCATGTTCACTATCGAATTCAGGATTGCAAGGCTCATCTGTGCAAAAGCATCGGACAAAGACTGAGTCCGCATGATAACGTTAGTCAGAGCGTTGCCCATATTGGTCGAGATTGCATTGCCTATGCCAAGCGTTATCTCTTTGCTTATATCGTATGCGCTTCCAATCGCATCCCTGAAAGAGATAAATCCGTCTCTTATGCCGTCAAACACGGTGCGCCTGTCCATATCGTTTTGGAGCCGTTGCATCTCGTTTATGAGCTCTCGAATCTGGTCGGTATATTCTTGGATAAGGTCTGTATCACGCTCAGTCAGAAGCCCTTGAGAACGAATACTTTTAATCTCGTTTTCAAGTGTCAGTTTTAGTTTGGCTCGCTCGTTCCATTGCTCTTTGTAAAGTTTTTGGAGGTGTTTGTTCTTCTGCACTTGAAAAACAAGTGAGTTTTCAATCGTTTTAACCTGCTCGCTTATGCGGCTCAGCTCAGCGTCATAAGCTTTTCTGGCACGGTCGATTCTCACATCGGCTGCAGGGTCTCTCAGGCCCCTGAGATACTCCATCTTGGCAATCGTGTCTTGTATGCTTTGTCTGGCTGCTATTGTCGTATCCTCATCTTGCAGTCTAACTGCAATTGCAAGCTGTTTCCGATACTCAGTCAAAAGCCGATTCAACACGTCAAGCTGTTCGGCGTTCTTCTGGTAAAGCCTCAAACGTTTTTCGTTATTGCTCAGATTCTCGTTTGAATTGATAAGGTTTGTCTGGTGGTTTAGCTCTCCGAGCGACAAGTTTATATACTTAACCGCTCGATTTAACTCAAGGTAAGCGTCCTTGTCTAGCAGGCTGCTGCGCTGAATTCTCGCATTTCCAAGGGCTGTCAAAGAATCTCTAACCTGCGATAGAAAATCATCATGCAGGAATTCTCTGAGCGAGTCTAACACTTCAAACATTCTACCCGGGCCCGCCTCGGCGGCCTCCCTAAACTTTTCTTGCAACGCTTGAAGCTGCCTCCCCGTCTCGGACAAGTTAGTCTCATCAATTCCAATCTTGAAAAAGTCAGTCAGGTCAAGCGCACTGCGCTCAAGCTCAGGAAGCTCTCTCAGATAATCTTTAAATAGCTTCTGCGCATAGTGACTGTTTTTAACAAGCTCAGCCATTAGCTTGTCACCTAAAAGCTCTATCTGCGAGTCAAGGTAAGCCATGTCAGCCGCAAACGCATCCACGTCTTTTATTGTCCAGTCAGACAATACAAGGTCTTTACTGAGCTTTATCTGGGCAAGACTGTCATCTATCCTCTCAAGTTGTTTTGTGGTTACCGCCGCAAGTTTATCCCAGCTAGCTGTAAGTGATTGCGTTAGTGCGTCTTGCGCTTTTCTTGCGTTTTCAGCATCAATCATTTCGGCGGCTTTTGCCGACATGCTAAGATTCCGCACCTCAAGCTGGTCAAGCTGCGCCTGGATTTTATTATTTTTTTCGGTTATATTCTTTGCCCACGCTTCAACGGCGGCCATGTTTGGGAGATAAGCGCCATCCTCTGGAGTGATAATCTCAATGCCCTTTTTAACAGCAACTCCAAGACTGCGTAAACCTATCCAAGTTGCACTCAAGAAGGCGTTCGTCAGAGCTTGCACTAACGGCGTGAAATCAAGCTCATTTACAACTCTCAAAAACTTCTCGAACGCTTGCTTGAAAAGGTCTGAAAACTCATCCACGAAGTTTGACGCCGCTCCGACCGCATCGCCAAGCTGGATGGAAGCGAACGTCTTTCTAAAATGTTCTGCCAGTTTTTTGCCAAACGGCTGGAAGTCAATCGCCATTAAACGGTCAAGAAACTCGTTTATTGGTTTGTGTAGCTCGATTAAAAATCCTGTAAAAAATTGTCTGCGTTTTATATCAAAGTAGCTCAGGTTGTTCTCAAGACGCACAAGAGCTTTGTTATTGTCATCCAACGTGGCTGGCAGTCCTCCAAGAGCAACGTCAGCTCTTCGGGTAAGCTCTTCCATGTTGCGGAGTAGAGGAAGGATATTGTAGCCGTCTCGTTCAAAAAGCAACATGGCGGCATGGGCTCGTTCAGAAGCATTTCCAAGCTCATTCAGAGCCTTTGCAATCGTGAGAAACTTTTCAAGCGTGGTGAGCCCGATAAATTTCTCTTCTGTGATATTCAGATTGCGTAGCACTCGCATTGCATCCGGCGCCGTGCCCGCAAACGCCTTTGTGAGCTGCTTGCCCAGATAAGCCAGACGCTTTCCAAGCTGGTCAGCACTCACGCCTGCGTTTTCCATTGCAACCTTATAGGCGACAAGCTCCTTAATCGCTATCCCAGTCTGCGCGGCCTCTCGCTGTAGTTGTTTGGTGTATTTAGTCACTTCTATACTACCTTCAATTACACCCGCTGCAGAGAAAAACTTGTCAAAGCCAGTAATTGATTTTACAGACTCAAACACGCCTTTTATTTGATTGGTTATAAGACCAAAGTAAAATTTATATCCCTCTACTATCCCCTTTCCTATGTTTTTAAGTATCTCTACAAACGCCGCCCCCAGAAAACCTGTTATCAAACCAATAGAGCCATCAAAAAAGGTCTTGAAAGAAGTTTTTAAAAGGTCAGTAAAACCCTTGAAGCCATCTTTGCCTATGCCTGCCTTCAGGTCTGTAAAGAGGTTTTTAAAAGATTCTCCAAACGTCTTGAATTTTTTCTCGCTCTGCTTCGCCTCGCCAGCAACGGCCTGAAAGCCCCGTTGAACAACTTTCAGGCCGCGCTCCACCTCGGCTATGCCTTTCAGAACGATATTTATATCGACTGTGCCTTTTTGACTGTCAGCCATAGCGTGTTATTGTCTTTTAGGTCTCTCCACCACCAAAAATAAGGCGGCCCATCGGAAACACCCCTACTTCGACTTGAATAGGAGCCGTGGAGGCAGGCTCAGGGCTTGCTGCTGTCACTGCTTTTCCAAGTATGATTCTCTCTGAGCCTGCCATCGCTTGAGTCAACTTCACAACGGTGCCAGGAGCATCAGTAACAACGTAATCCCCAACCTCAACCGCATTCCCGGTAAGAACAGTCACAATGTTTCCAATCTTTTTGTATGAAGCATAAATATCTCCCCCGATAGTTATTTGACTTCCTGGCATGAAAACATACTCAGGAATATCTTCCTCAGAAGAGATTTTTACCATCTCGCTAAACTCTTCATCAGGCGGGGAGCCTGTATAGGTCTTCTTGCAAAGCACTGGCTTCTTTTCAGTCTCAAAGCTTGAAGCTGCTTTCAGTAACTCGCAGCCTGGGAGTGGCTTTGTATAAACCGTTTCTTTGCTCAGGTCTGCGATGTTTGGAGGCAAAACCGGATTAGAAAGCTCCTGTTCCGCCAAGTTTACAAAGTTTGGTTTTAATATGGACATGATATATCCTCCTGCTTAGCCTGTAATGCCTTCGGGGTTAAAGATACCAACCTGATGCGGGCTCGAAAGTGCCGTTGCTTCAAGTGTTGGTTTGATAAAATCTTTGCCATCCCATTTTCCGGCGGTCACTTTAAAAGAGCAATACTCTTCTACTACTTTAACTACCTCGCCATGCTTATTCACGGCTTGCCAGTGCATCCACCCATTCTGAGCGGGATTAGAGCCTCTCACGTAAACTCCATCTTGGTCAGCCTTAGTTCTAAACTGGATGCCATGTAAAATTGCGTCGTAAGATTCAAGGTCAAAAGTGTACTTTTGCTCGCTCGATATAATCTCTTTGTCGTAAGGCTCAATCAAAGCCTTTGCGTTTGGCCTCGAAGCCGTTATTTCTTCTTCGTCGGATGAGGGGTCAACCCCAATCACGGCCTCGATTTTAACCCAGATATTGTCGGGGTCTGGATATGCGAACGCTGGTTTATTTTTCGCATCCACGGTTATGGTGTCTCCCTTGTATTTACCCTCCATTGCAAGCCAGAGGTGAGAACCAGCCCTCAAAGCACCTGTAAATGTACTCATTTCTTTGTTTCCTTATTAGTTGTTGTTTTGTTTTTTGAATATGCGTAAACCCCAAAAATAATGAGACTCACGATTCCACTCAAACAAATTGTGGTTATAACTGCTTTATTCTCAAGTACATGTGGTAAAACACTCAAGAACAAACCAAAAAAAATCAGATATAAAATATACGTACCGGGAAAATTAAAAACCGCAGGAAGCTTGTATCGCAGAAACCCCATTAAAAACCCCAAACCAACCAGAGCTAAACCAAAGTACATAACCGGACTGATTGCTTTTGCTCTGGCTGCTATCTGTTGCACGCTCACCCAGCCTTCACGGGCAACGTCTTTCTGGTGCTCGCCTATGGATGTTTTGTAGGTCTCTCTCACTACTACCCAGTTTGTATCAAAAACAGAAGGGCCAAACATGTTACTACTCTCGGTTAAAAGGTTAGTCCTGAGAGCAAGCATCGGCACCATTTCACGGCTATATTCAGCCAGTGTGGGGGCCTGTGTGTTCTCAGGCTGGACAACTTTGATACCTGGGCTTTTACCCGAGACCACAAGGTCTGCTTTACCGCCTTGCAAGGGTGGAGCTACCTTATGGAGCCCGCTACACCCTGAGAAAATGATAATGAGAGCGAAAAGCACAAGCATTATCGCCATCTCCACCATCATCATTCTATCAAAGGCGTCTCGTTTCATTCTTTCCCCTTCAAGGCGGCTTTTTTCTCTTTTCGCCGCTCAAACCAATCAATAATCTTCGTTGCCGATAAAATAATCGTTACCGTCGCCGATATTATCGAAATCAGCAAACCAACCACGCCAAAGTAGTTTTGCAGCGCTACTAATGTGCCGCTCATCGAGGTGCCCACGACTGCGTACTTCCAATCCCAAACTTCCAATAATCTGCTATACATATATCTTTAAACTTCCATTAAATGATAAACCGTTACTAACCCGTTACCGGGCAACTCGTTAAATTCTTCCGTTTTAACGACTGAAAAATAATCACCTAAAGTGTTCTTCTCCATACCGCTCACCGCTTTTATTACTTCATCCAAAACGTTGTTAAAGTTTGGCGCGTTTTTAACAAGAGGATTAGTTTCCACGAAAACCGCAAACTCGATATTGAACACGCTACCCTTATGGACTCTGGCGGTGAGTATTCTGTTAGTGGTTTTTGAAATCCACACCACGCACCCATTATCCTTTCGCAAGGTGTCCAGTTTGCGCTCCGAAGCCGTGTCCGTAATCATCACCACCGGAAAGCTTAGAAAGCTTTTCAGGCCGTTATAGAGCTGTGTTCTGAGTGCTTCAATTTTCATTAAATAAGAGTCCTCTGTTTCTCAGGTGCTCAAGAATATCGGTTTTGGTTCTCTCGATACCTGCATTCACCGCTTTTTCGTTTCTACTCCCGGGGTAAAGCTGTCTACCCTCAGCCTTCGGGTTTCGGAGCCACGGGTTTATGCGCTTCACTGCCTCTGTGAAATGCTTCTTTCCGAACGCAGGGGATTTAACTATCACCCTTGCCCAGACATCTCCAATCATCCAATCCGCCTCATTCGAGCCGCTCCGTGCACTCCCATAGATAGTTCCCGAGACGCGCCTTGTACCTCTTAGCTTTCTCGCGGTCATGTAAAAGATTCTGCTAAGGTTTGTGGACGATGCCTTCCTGTATCTGGTCTCGTAAAAATCACGTAACGCCTGAAAGCTCACCTCCACATACTGAGTGTCGCTTTTTAGTTTCTTGGACTTATTCAAGCTGAGAGAGATACCACGCTTTAACTGCCTCACTCTGAATAGCTTAGTTGGCTGCGCCTCCGTCATGCCAAGCAAACTTGTTTGGGCTATAAAATTCCTTGAGGGAGATACCGGAGTTGGCTGCGGAACGTCTTTATTCCTGAGCTTTTTATTGCCAATCCATGTTTTATAGGCCATGCTATAAGCTTTCTCGTGAGTGATAAGGATACTATAATCGTTTGAGAATCCTTTTGTAAGCTCAGACGCCTTGGAGTGTATCTCAGCAGGGGTAGGAGCGTTCTTTTTTAGCTCGTCAGCTATGTAAAGCATCAGAAACCTCATCTTATCATGGACAAAAGTATGAGTTTTCTGATAAGAGGATGCCTTTGCAATTCCAAGCAAAGCATTCAGCTCTTCATCATCATAATTTATGTAAAAAGAAACACTCATCTCTGCTTCACGCTGCAATACAAAACATAGCAATTCTTTGGGCTTCCAAAGTAATCCACCATGAATATCTCAAAAAGCCTCCCCGCCTGAGTCAGATATTCTCCGGGCTGAGGCTCCTCGCCATTGAAGCATGATTCATCTGCTTCTATCTTAACGACTGAGTTTGGCAAAGAGCCCTGTTCAAAACGTAGATAATCTTTCTCGTTTGGCGTGTAGTTGGCAATACCGATAATATGAGCTCCCCTAAAACCATACTGCTCCCCGAAAAACCTGTTTGAGATTTTCAAGGTTTTCTGCATCATGCGCTTTAATTGAGAGCTCATATTTAATCCTGCCGATAGACTTCACCGTCTATATGATAGCTCTTAGTAAGGCCCGCAACTGATTCTCGCTCAATGCCTTTCAGCAATTCACGGTGCGCGCGCTTTACGTCTGCCGGCTTGGCGAATGGCACCGGAATGAACGGTGCCACTCCCAGACCGATTATGGATGCACGCTCAGCGATAATGCGCCTCGAAGCCTGCTCCAAAAGCTCAAGCTCCTCATAGCTGCAATTCTCGTAAACCTGCTCCATTGTCATGTTAGTAATAATCGCTACTTCTGCGACTCTCTCTGCAAGGCACTTCGACCAATAACTTCCAATTTCTGGATTAGCTCTGGCGACCATCCGTCTATGGAGCGCATCTTTTTCTTTGTCCGCTCCTCGACATAAGCGAAAAAACCGTTCTTATTCACCTCCTCACACGCCTTGTAAAGCGTTGTCAGAGAGGCGGGATGCAGTCTATCGAACCACTCCTCCGGTTGTCTCACGCAAAGCTTGCAGAATGCAATCCAGTCTTCATCATTGCCTTGCGCCTCGATAGCTTTATCGTACTTATTGAGTTTGATAGCATGTACTTTGACTTTTTCCTCTACAATCTCTTCACAATCTTCTGCGGCTGTTTTGTAAAGGTAAACGTCAACCAGCTTGCCTGTCAGTATGATGTTTTTCTCTTCAGTAGTCATATTGTCTTATTATACTTCGCCACTGTCAGCTTGCGTGATTGTCAGCGTACCATCCACGTAGATAAACGTGTATTGATTATCGTTTCCACCGCCTGGCCGTGCAATGTAAGTACCCGGCTCGGCAGCGGTAATATCATCTACAAGCTCTTCTTGTTGCGTGTAATAGTTGACGACTGGCGGGGTTTCCAAGTCTCCCTCATCATCGCCTCCCTCAAACCCAGTGTAAGTGATTGCACCCGTGGGAGTTTCGCCCTTAGAAACAGACTCATCATCAGCCGTCACTGTAAGCTCAATCTTAGTTGCCGGAGGCGAAGCAGACTCAATTGTCAGCTCGCCAGAAACATACTTGAATGAGTAGTTGTCCGACACACCACCACCTGGCCGTGCCTCATAGACACCCGGCTCGGCAGTGGTAATATCAGCGACAACCTGTCCATCCGAATCGTAATAAGCAATGGTGGGCTGGGTATCCAAGTCAGTTTGGCTTTCACCACTCGCAAACCCGGCGTATGCCACTGTTTTTGAGGGGGTGTCGCCTTCCGTGATTGTCTCGCCTTCAACCGAAACGGTAAGTTCCTTCTTCGTGATAATCAGCGTGCCAAGCTGAAACCGAAGGTCATACTTTTTGGAGGTAATACCTTTCACGGCAACATCGAAGGTAGCAGGGCTTCCTTTTGAAACATCCGCAACCTCATTGTCTGTACCTTCTTCAAACACCGTGTAAACCGGAGAACCACCCAGAACGCCAGCCAGAGAATCTCCGGTGTCCAGCCAACCTGCTGCAATGGCAGGCTCCCATTCAGGAGCGGCTGAGCCGTAGTCAATTGTCTCGTTCTTCGGCTGGATAACCAGTTGCAAGCCTTTAGGAACCTGTGGATTCAGGTTCCTGCGCTCGACACACCCCGAAACATCATCTATAACCATAGCTTCATCATAGGTGTCGTTTGGAGATTCAAGCTCGTATAACAGTTCGATTTGTTCGGACTGTGTTTTTATATTGGTGGACGGCGACTTTTCAAGGTCGCTATACAGCACTATTATAGTGCCGTTTGGTTTTATGCCTATGGTAAAAGTCATGGCTATCCAGCGGGTTGCGTGATACGCACCAGTCCTTCAGGGAACACAACGGCTGCGCCGAAGTTAACCTCAAGAGTCCAGTTGCGCTCATCCATCTTATTGTCATCCCATCCACGGGCTTCCAATACAAGCCCAGTGCTGGGGTCGGTATAAGTCTCATAAGAACATGTGAGTTGAGCAGGTTTGATAGGCGCGTTGACCACCAGAAGCGAGTCAGACTGAGTTGCAAACCCGACAAGGTTTTCACTGTTATCCGGCAGGTTAACCGCCGTAATCAGTTTAAACTTCGTCAAACGGTCAATATCGCCATCAGTAATAATAGCCGTAGACGTTGAACCAACCGTTTGCAGGATGCGGCTCTTGAGCAACTCGTTCGCATAAGCGGTATTCATTACCAACTTGCGATTGCCTTCGGGCCACTGGAGATTGTCAACCATCGTTTTCAGGTCGATCACTGCATCCAGATTCCATTTATTCAGTTTGATACCAAGCGCGTTCACGGGGTATACCTGCGTGTAGTTCGATACAGTAATATACCCGCAGAGAGTCCGCCACATATTATAGCCAAGGTTCTTCCCTGCCTCAGCGTATACCCTCTCAAGTGTAATGATAGGCGTTCTGGCAAGCTGCTCAGAAGTGTAATTGATACCCAGATACTTGCGGATATTGACTTCCACTTCCCTGTCAGTAGGTTTATAGCCGCCATCGACAATGTAACCTTCATCATTCCCACTCCCAGTGCCTTTCCCTCTGTAAAGGAAGTCTCTAACCTCAAGATTAGCCAACGGGAAGTAAGGCACTCTAACCTTATTGGTTCCTTCTAGCGGCATCGGGTTTGGCACAATCGTGAATACCTCCCGCAGGTCAACCATGACCTTTGAATAAGCATCCAGCGAAAAACCAGTGATATAATCACGCTTCAAGCCAGCTGAAACGTCAAGCCCGCCAGTGTCGTAGTTTTGAGCTCCGTAAAGCCGTCTGTTATCATCTCGAATCATGGCTTCACGAATAACCGCACTGTGTTTGCGGATAAACTGGCCGCGTTCAAAGAAGTTTTTCTGTTTCGTCAGTCTGTTGCGATATTCTTCGATTTTTCTAACATCGCTCAAGACTTCGTCAACACGCTCTATCTGTGGAGGATTGACCTCAGCCGCCTTGCGATTCTGCACCACCATATCTTGCACGAATTTCAATTGCGTTTCATCATTCATTGCATTGGTAATCAGCATCGACTTATACTCGTTATTAACCTTTCCAGATTGGACAAGCTCGTTTACCATGTTGGTAATCTCTTCCTGTTTCTTCTGGGCTTCCTTGCGCTTTATGGCATCCAGTTCGTTTTTGGCCGCCAGAAAAGCGTCGTACTCTTCTTTATTAAGAGTCATTTGATTTTGTCCCTTCGCAACATCTTCTCCTTCAATAGGATTGCTGGGAGTTGGCTCAGGATTCTTCTTTACTGTACTCATATTTATTGTCCCTTCATCTGGCCCTCCGTTCCGGCTAAGCCAAAAATTGAAAGATTTATTGTCTTTTAACATTGCCGCAAACTCTTTAATGTTAAAAGCTTGCGTAGATTTTTCTTCGCTAACATCGTCAATGAAACCCAGTGCCAGTGCAGCCGGGCCATCCATCCACGTGCTATCCTCTAAAAGTTCTTTGATTTTATCGGTTGATAGCCCTGTCTTGTCTGCGTACACCCCGACAAGGTTATTCTCTATTAAATCCAATGCCTCAGCCGCTTTCTTAATCTCTTCTGCGTTGCCTCTGGCGTAGCCCGTTGGTTTATGAATGAAGTATGCACTTCCATCATTCATTGTGACGGTGCGGGCTGCACATGCAATGATTGTGGCGATACTGGCGCAAACGCCATCCACCACACAAGTCAGCCTTGCTCTGTGTTGTTTGAGATAGTTGTATATGGCAAAACCTTCCCAGACGGAACCACCCGGAGAATTTATCCGAAGCAATATCTCTTTATCTTCCGGTATAGCTGCAATCGCTTCATTAAATTCTTTGGATGAAATGCCGTCTGCTTCAAACCAGTTTCCCTCACCTATCCTGTCATAGATAAAAACCTCAGCCTTCTCAGCCTCGTTTTTAATCTTGAAAAAACTATTCTTTGCTCTCATCTACTCTTTCCCTGATACTTGTATTTATAAAATTCTGTTCTGCTAGCGGGTTATAAATGATTCTGGAATCATCTATACCCGCTTCGTCGCATATCTTTTTGGCAAGCATATAATTCTGGGCTCGTTTGCGCATAATCTCTTCTGCGCTGCGCCCGTCTCGGCCTGCCACGTCATCCAAACTGATAAACCCAGCTCGATACTCGTTTATCTTAGCTGCGCTTTCCCTGCCGAAATCAGCCGTAATTGACCTTGGCGGCGAGATTGTCGCTTGTATATAATCTTCTTCTCGGACTGTCCCAAACTCGCCTGAGTAGCCTGTCATGGCCCAACGATAACAACGCAGGACAACGTCAGACATGATAGAGAATAACGCTTTGAAGGTCGCATCGGTCGACGCTATATCAGCTCGTGTCACTGTACCTTGCATAGACTGTGGAAACACTAGCAACTTGCTGATATTCATGGCAATACAGATTTTCTCAATCTGATATTCCCAAAACTTTTGTAAAATTTCACTGGGTCGCTCACCTGCAATCTGGTCTCGTTTTACACCTTCTCGCACAAAGTAAACGTCACCCCCAATGGACTCCTCCAACATGCGGTGCGTCTGCTCATCTACTGGCTTGCAAACAACGTCTCCGTTACCTTCAAAACTTTCAATTTTACCGCCACGTGCCATCGCTTCTTGTATATCTTCCGGCGTCACCTCGCCTTCGGGCGTGGATATAAAAGCGACAACACTTGCGTTGGCCTTAGCTGCTCTTGTCTCAGCGGTTTCCAGCATCTCAAGGTCGTGCAATGTATTGATAGCCGGAGTAACGGCGGGAACGCCACGTAGCTGCCACGGTCTGGATGGAGCAAACACGTGTATTACATCTTTTGCGGGTTTTCGCACCGGAGCAGCCCTGCCATCCAGTCCTTCTGAGATATAATAAGCAACTGGCCTGCCGTGTGGGTCATACTCAATCCCGTTTATAACGTTTTTCGTGTCACCACCACCCCTCGGGTTTCTAACACGGTGCGTTTCGTAAAGCTGGATAGTGTGCTGTGGTTTTTTACCCGGCTCATCCCGCAACACCACAAAACACTCACCGTCCACCAGTAACAACCGCAGCATCATGCTGGTTAGGTAATGGAATTTATGTTGGCCTAAAAAGTCACAATGGTCTTGCCACTCTTCCCAAAGCGCCCTTGCTTTGTCATTTACCCGAGAAAGCCTATTGGATGGCTCTACCGATAGTCCGCCAGGCCCGTTCACAAAAGCGTCAGTAATCTCTAATATCTTGGAAACAAACGGGTTGTTAGCGGCGAAGTATCTGCTTTTTCCCACTAAAACCTGTCTATCATTATCGTTTGCGTCGAATCGGGCGTCCTGCACGTGAATATACATGCGAGTACGGTCTTGAGATTGCCTTGCCGCTGAGTAAAGGTTTTGCGGCTCAGGTGGTTCCGCCCTGTCACGTTTGGGATAGACGGCGGTCGCCGCTATATGTAGCGCAGGTCTCGCTTCTTTTTGTTGACCTGTTTGACCGCCGAATATCCTTTTTAACCCTCTAAGCATTGTGTCTTTCCTTGTCGTATCGATAACCAACCCTTGTCACCCTCGGAAAATATCTGCGCAACCTGCTGATAACCAACGGCATATCAGCGTCTTCTCCCAAACATAGAATAACATCCTCATAAGCGTCTTCAATACGCTGGAGCGCTGTTATCCAGTCAGAAGTGCTATGAGCGGAGCGGCTTAGAGTAGAAGAGGTATTATTGGAAGAAAAGGCTGTAATTGTATAGCCCTGATTATCTGAATTGATTGAGTCAAGCCGCTCATGCAAAACCTCCAAGAACGGCTTCCCCGCGGCGACTGAGTCTCTATAAAGACTGCCGATAACCGCTTTTATCTCAAGGCTATTCAAAGCCATGAGTATATTATACCAATTTATTTAATTTTAGGTATAGTCATGGTTATTCATTATTATTCTTTTGTTTGCGTTTTCTATATTCTGAGCATGGGTTATTATGTTTGCTCATGAATTCTCTGGCTTCGTTCACGGTTGCCCTGCCACCAGGCATCTTGAAACCAATCATCTTCATGTGCCGTACGTAGGTCTCCGACCTGCCCAGCGCATCTGCTAACTCCTTAACACTCAATAGTTTATCCATATCACTAGTTTACGGGTACAAGTTCTTGTTTTTTATGGTCTGCCTTGCCTTTCTCGAAAACCACCTTTGCGCCGCATCCAAGGGCCTTCGCCATAACGGTACTCATGTTTTCGCAGTCAAAAAGGTGGTTCGGTCTGCCTCCGGTCAAAAGCTCCCATCGGTAAATTGGAAACGACTTTGAAAAGTGCTTCTTCTTAACCTCGGCGTTCATGTGCGCCCAGTATGTGTCGTTCACAATCTCCGTAATAGCCCATTTTTCTTCGGTCTGCTGGGTTCGGTAACGATGCAGAATATCTTTCATGTAATCAGCGTTATAGCCCAGTACATAAAGTTCAAAAAGCGTGTGGTCAAGCTTTGCAAGGTCATACCCATAAGCAAGGTTTAACCCTGTTTTCTTGTCTTTCCAGACGCGGCTTTCAGAGTGTCCGCGCATGGGAGTCCATCCGTAATGCCTTTGTTTTACGCTTCCCCTGTGCCTTAAGAATTTTCCATGCTTAATGCACTCTCCGTAAACCCTTTGCATATCATAGCCGCAGTCAATGCCAACGCAAACATCCGGTATCTCGTGTTTCTCTTGCAACCCTGCAATCTCCTCAAACGTATGGCAGCTCCCAAAGTCAACTAACCTGCTATTGCCTCTATCATCCCAAGCTCTAACGACATACCAAAAAAACGGCGCATTAGCCTGCACGTCAACGGTTAAAACCTTTATCCATTGCCCCTCCCATTTTAAACCCGAAGACACCAGATACTCAGTCCGATTAAATGAAGTCTGATTCAGGAAGGGTTCCGCAAGGTCGCCGTTTATGAAGCCTTGCGGCCCTTCCAATGATGTTACCGATTGTAAGAATTTAACCGCCAGTTTAGGCCAACTGCAAGAAGGACTCGGAGAATAAAGCGAGCTCAAGTGATACGAACGGAAGCTCTTGGAGGCGTTCGGGTTAGAAGGCTTCCACCACCCTTTGGCAATCATCTCTTTTTTGTGTTTCTCAAATATCTTCTTTTTGCAATGAGGACACAATACATGCGTTGTCTCCATCACCTTCTCGTAATCCCATGCACCGCCTGTTTTTGCACCCTTATCCCAGTATACAAACGCTTCATTGCCTGTTTTGGGAAGGGTATAGAATTCTGGACTCCATGCCAACAGAATGCCTTTTTGGCAATGCGGACAAGGGATGTGATACCTTCTTTGGTCTCCCTTCAGAAACTCTATCCAGATAGGCCCATCATCCGTTGTCGGAGTAGAGGTTTTAATATGCTTCGGGTTTGGCTTGTCCTTTGTTCTTTGCTCAGCCAAGTTGACAGCTCCAGTCTCGCTCTTAATCGCCTTTGGAAACTTGTCCGTTTCATCCGCAATCACGATATGACAGGGAAAAGAAGAGAGCTTGCTCGCCGAATGAGCACCCACAAACATCACCGTGGAACCGCCTATCTTCTGCTTGCTTATCGTTTTGTCGTATCTGCCTGTAATTAAACGACTTGTGCTGCTTGACTCTAACATAGGAATCCATCGGTCTTTGGAAAAATTGGAAGCCGTGCCATGGTCTGGCAGTGCCCACAAGATGCGGTTGTTCTTGTTTGACACCACCCATGCGCCATCCACCATTAAAATAACCGTCTTTCCCGTCTGAGAACCAAAAACCAACACCACGTTCTCTATCCGAAAATCACTAATGCAATCTAATGGCTCAATAATATATTCCCTGCCATCCGTAGTAAAAAACTCTGTATTCCCCTCCTCGTTAAACTGGACATTGGTCTTCGCCCATTCATGCGGCGGTGTCTTGTCGGCAGGCTTCAGCTTGTCCAGTATTCCTCCCCACCACTCCGTATAAATCGGTACATGCTTTCCGGTAATCGGCTTTGGAAACAACTCTTCGCTCATGGTCAGACAAGCTCCTCATCAACTTCTATCTCATCACTCGAATACACCTTCGGATTGTCTCTAATCTTCGCCACAATCGCATAAAGTTTGCCTTTGATACCTTCATCCCCAAAAACCTTCATGAGCCGCTCCTGCGCAATCTCAGGCGCTAATTCATGGAAAAGTTTTGCGTACCTCGCCGGAGCTTCATCCAAATTATTGGCAATCGTTCCCACCACGACTCGCTGCCAGTCATCCTGCAATTCCTTCGGAATTAAATCTCCGTCAATCACTGCCAGCTTTCTTTTTATCAGCTCAGCGCGAGCCTCGTTCAAGTCACTGGACTTTGACCTGCGCTTCCGGTAGTAATCAAACAACTTCGGGATTGTCTTCGCTAACAAAAACTTTCCATTCTTCTCTCGCTCAATCGCTCCCTGTGATTCCAAAGAATAAACCGTGCGGGTACTGGCATGGATAAGCTCCGCCATTTCATTTAAAGATAATTCCTTCGGTAAATAATTCTCCAGCTTAGGTGTATCTTTAACCTTTTTCGGGCGGCCTCGCTTTTTTGGTTCCGACATAACATTTTCCCCAAGAAATTATATTGACTATTAAATTTTTGTAAAGTATTTTGTGTCGCAGAAGCTATAAAAAATTTGCCCATATAAAAAAGGAGCAGTATGACCCTCTCTGCCAATGACTTATGAATAAAAAAAGATTCCTTCCCCCCCCCTGGCGGTCGGTTCGG
>MTKW01005176.1_pt1 | contig 22203 bp, 17 predicted proteins | sample 1042761 | NCBI WGS metagenome assembly MTKW01 (sample SAMN06205366, study PRJNA360243) | anaerobic digester metagenome | biome: Wastewater treatment plant; feature: Anaerobic digester sludge; material: sludge; isolation source: anaerobic digester fed with sludge from wastewater treatment plant ...
TTGCCCTTGCCGGCGCTGCGCTTTATCATCTGCAAAATTTGGAGACCTCCAGCAACCACCGGAAACCGGACTACCATTTCTTTTTTATCGGCCAGAATTCTGTGGATCCCTTTTGGAAAGAGGTGCAGCGCGGCGTTTCCGATGCCGCAGCAAAATATAACGTGGTTGCAGAATTTTGCGCCCCTCGTTTCAACAATCCTGATGAAGAGCTGCGCTATCTTGATATGGCCATTATTGCAAATGTGGACGGCATCATTACCCATGCAACGGGAGAAGAGAGGTCCACCGAGTTGATCAATCTGGCCTACAGCAAAAATATTCCGGTGGTGACAGTGGAGAATGATAATCACAACAGCAACCGCCATACTTTTGTCGGCACAAATAGTTTTGTCCTGGGAAAGGAAGCGGCCAGGTTGATGATCGAGGCTACCGGCAGCGCCGCCTCTATTGCCATTATTGTCAGCGGCGATTATGAACTTGACAGCACCAGCCACAATATCAAGATCAACGGTTTTTTAAGCGTGCTCCAGGGTTATCCGGCCATGAAGGTGGCGGATGTCTACATTTCCAGGATGGGTACCCTGAGCGCAGAAGAGATTACTCAAAATATCATTTTAAACCGGCCTGAAATCAACGCCATTCTGGCTTTCAACTCCGCCGATACCCTTGGTGCGGCCCAGGCAATCGTGAGCCATAACAAGGTTGGTCAGATTACCGTAATCGGGTACGGAGACATGGATAACATTTTGCATTACATAAAAATGGGTATTATCTATGGAACGGTGATCAGCGATCCCTATGCCATGGGTTTTGAAAGCCTCAAAGCCCTGGTTGATTTAAAAAAAATGAATAATGCATCTACATTTATTGATACGGGTGTAAAAATTACAACCAGGGACAACCTGGAGGAATATGAACAGGGAAGGTACTTTCAATAAGTGTGGTGACGTGAAAATTGTTCGCGCAGTCAGGCATCAGGAAAAAAATTATTCTTTCATACCTGATCACGATCCTGATCCTGGGCCTGACCAGTGTTTTCTCATACTACAATGCCAGGGTGGTTCTGGACAGGCTCAAGGCGATCATCAGCGAGCATGTTTACTTGAATGAGCTGAGCAACGATGCCCATGACATGGTCCTGGAGGTTGAGAGATACCTTTCCACCAAATCCTCCGATACTCTGCTGAACTATTACATGCTTCACAGCTCTCTGGAAAACAAGGCCAACAGCATTTACCGGGAAACAACTTATGATCAGGACGAGCTGATGCTGAAAAATATCGGTTACATGATTGATCACCTGCTGGAAGAGACCGATCTCGCTGTAAAGGCGAAAAGAGGACGCATCGGCAGCGAATATGTGGCCCATTTTACAAGGGTGATGGAGATAAACGAGCATATCAAATTTTACATAAACAACTTGCTCCACCGGCGGCTGCTGGAAGGTTCGGAGCAGTACACAGTGATCAACAAGAATATGACTTACATCAGCTATCTGAATATCCTGATGATCGGTTTTTCCGTTTTATTCAACATTGGTCTTGCCGTGTTCTTTGCCTACAGGTTAACAAAACCGATCGTGGAGCTGGCATACGCGGCGGACAAGATCGCCGCAGGGCATTTTGATATAAAGCCTGTGGTCAGGAAAGATGATGACGAGATAAGCATCCTGGCCGCCGCTTTCAACAAGATGACTGCCAATATAAGGAGCTATATCGACGAAATAAAGAAAAAGGCTGAAATGGAGACCAGGCTGAAGGAGCAGGAGATGGAAAACCTGAAGATGAGAAGTCTGCTTAAAGAGGCGGAGCTGAAGTCGTTGCAATCGCAGATCAACCCTCATTTCCTTTTTAACACTCTGAATACCGCCTCCCAACTGGCCATGATGGAGGGGGCGGACCACTCTTCGGAGTTTATTGAAAATGTTGCCCAGCTGTTTCGCTACAGCTTGCGGAAACTTGACGAGCCCATTACGTTGGGTGAAGAGATCGATCATGTGATGAAATACATGTACATCATCCAGGTAAGATTCGGGGATAGGCTGGAATTTCATACCGACATAGATACGGAGCTGCTTGATGCCATGGTCCCCTGCACCATAATTCAACCCATTGTGGAAAATGCTTTCATCCACGGGCTGTCCAATCTTGATGTCCATGGCGTTATCTCGCTGGTGGTGCGGGAGGGTTCCGGAATAATCCTGATCGAGGTGATCGATAATGGCGCAGGCATGGATGAGGCCGGGATTGAAGCTCTGCTGACCGGTATTGATCCCGATGTTATGAGCCGCCGTGTTACAGGGTTGGGCGTTTACAATGTAGTTAACCGGCTGAAGCTCTTTTACAATCTCGGGGAAAGCGGGGATATTATAGAGATCAGTAGCAAAGTGGGCGGGGGAACAAAGGTTACCCTGAAAATACCTTATTCCCGGAAGGAGCGGGACCATGATCAAACTGCTCATTGCGGATGATGAGCCCATTGTGATTGACTCCATCAATTTTGTTGTGGAGAAATATGTAGATGATGTCGAGGTAGTCGGTTCAGCCAGGTCCGGCAAGGAGGCAATCGAAAAAGCCTTGCAGCTGAAACCCGACGTTTTATTCATGGATATCCATATGCCCGGCATCAACGGGATCGAGGCCATCCGCCACATCAGGGAGCGCTGCAGTGATATCATCTTTGTGATCATTACTGCTTACGAGTATTTTCAATATGCCCAGGAGGCGGTTAAACTGGGTGTCTCCGAGTATTTGCTTAAACCCATAAACAGAAATTCAATCATCGAAACACTCAAGACGGCCGGTGCCGAGGTCCGCGCCAGGCGAGAGCGGATCAAAAGGGAGGCGGCCTTGCTGGAACAGATTGGCAAGGTCCTGCCTCGCATGGAAGGACAGTTTATCTACTCTCAACTGTGTGGGGGCAGTCTCATTGAAGACATGGATTTTTATGGGGAGATATTTGCAATGGAGTTGACGGGCGGTTACGTGCTGGTTGCGCTCCTGGACATTCCTGAAGGGCGATCCGGGGTCATGAGCAAGGAAGAGAGCCTGGTTAACAGCTTGAGGAGGCAGGAGCTTTACGAAAAATTTTGCATGGCCCTGAAAAGCACTGCACCATGCCTGATCGGGCCGCCGTTGATGGACCGGATCATTGCGTTCATACCCCGGAGCGATGCGGGCAGCATGTACGATGCCAGGAACAGGGCTGTTGAAATTGCCGGAGAGGTGCTGAAGAAGACAGGCGGCGGTTATCGTATAGGAATGGGAAAAACATATAAAATTGAGCATTTCTCCGAGTCCTATCGTGAAGCCTGTGCAGCCGCTGCCTGCGCAGGCGACAACAGAATTGCTCATTTCGAAGATATCCGCCTTTATGAGCCGGAGCCCGAACCCTATCCCCTTGCCTGTGAAGAGCGTCTTTTACATAAGCTCATGCTGGGGGATCTCCAGGGGACGCTGCAGCATTTCGAAGAGCTGTCCACCTGGCTCTCCCTAAATTACAGCAGCGATCTGTACCGGATCAAGTCCAAACTTATCGAACTGTTTCTCATGACCCGGCGGGCTTTGCCCGGCGGCGGCAACAGATCTGAAGAGGGAGGAGACGGTTTTTTACGCCGGCTTCTTGAAGCTCCCGGCATGATCGAGTTAAAGATAGACTTCACAAATTATTTGAGGACCGTTGTTGGGGAACTCCGGGAATATCGCGAAAGGGAGTTGAGCGGTCTTATTCTTAAAGCGATGCAATATATGGAGGAAAACTGTCACACAGGTATCACTCTTGATGATGTGGCCAGGGATGTAAACATGAGTTACCATTACTTTAGCAAGTTCTTCAAAGATTCAACGGGCATGAATTTTGTTGACTACCTTACAGATCTAAGAATAGAAAAAGCCAAGCAGCACCTGCGGGGCGGCAGCATGAGCATCAAAGCCATCAGCCGCGAGACGGGTTACAGTGATCCCAATTATTTCAGCAAGATATTCAAAAAAAACACCGGAATGACCCCGTCGGAATATCGCCGCGCTGCGCCGCCCGAGGGGGTGACCGGGACCATATGACTGTACGGGAAAAAGCAAGGCGGATCGTGATTGTCTTTCTTTTTCTGCTGCTGCTAGTCCTTGTTGCCAAAACAGCAGAAAAAGCGTACACCCTGCATTTCTCCAAAGACCAGCAGGGTCCTTCCGGCGACTATGATAGCCCGGTACGGATCGGTTTTTCCCTGGGCACGCTGAAGGAGGAGCGCTGGCTCCGGGATCGGGATATTGTTATGGCCAAGGTCCAGGAGATGGGTGGAGAGATCATTGTCTTGAATGCCAACAACAATGATCGGGATCAGCTGGAGCAAGTCAGATATCTGCTGGAGCAGGATATCGATGTTTTGATTATTGTCCCGAATGATCTGCACAAGGCAGCCGCTGCAGTTGAACTGGCCAAAAAGCAGGGGGTCAAGGTGATCTCCTATGACCGCCTTGTGTTCAATGCCGCCGTGGATCTCTATATCTCCTTTGATAATGAGAGGGTGGGCGAGCTCATGGCCCAAGCTATTTTGGAGAAGGTGCCCGACGGCAATATCCTGATTATAAACGGGGCCACAAGTGATCACAATACCGAGCAGATCAAGGCAGGCTATGACCGGGCGCTGCACGACAGCATCAAGGCCGGCCGCGTCAGGATAGTTGATGAACAGTGGTCGCCCAACTGGATGAAGGAATATGCTTTTTCGGTTGCTGATCAGCTGCTGCGTGAGGGCGGGCAGCATATTGACGCGGTAATTTGCGGCAATGACAGTCTGGCGGAGGGAGTGATCGAAGCCCTCTCCCAGTACCGGCTGGCGGGCCAGGTTTATGTGGTGGGGCAGGATGCGGATCTTTCTGCTTGCCAGAGGGTGGTGGAGGGGATCCAGTTGATGACAGTTTATAAGCCGATCGAGAATTTGGCCGATGCCGCAGCCAGGGCGGCGATGCAGCTTAGCCGGGGAGAAAAGCCGCAAACAACGGAGCGTGCCATTTACAATGGGCTGCAAAATGTCCCCTTTTACGTCCTTGAGCCCATTGCCGTGTACAGGGAAAACATGGACAGCACGATCATCAAGGACAGGTTCCACCTGGCGGAGGAGGTCTATATAAACATCCTTTGAACAGCCGCCTTGCCGCTCCAGGCCATTGCCGGCGCAGGCCCCTTTCCAGCGGAAGGGGGTTTTTTTGTGCGTAATATATTACTCTCGATGCTTGTGTAAAACCTGAATCAGGTAAAAATCAATAGAAGATCCAAAGATGATACAGAGGAGAAAGGGCCAAACATTCGTAATATTGTACCCATGTCTGATCTGCTTGAAGGATCATCCATGGAAAAACGCTGTGTTTCTTTGAATGCTTTAAAAAGGGAGGTGTTAACAGGATTCCAAAAGTGGTTGCTGTCGGGTTGGGTCAACTTTCTGTTGGTTGTCATCTAAATAAAAGGAGGACCTGGTAATAATGAGAAAGTCGCTGTGGTTGTTGGCTTTGTCATTGAGCCTGTTGTTGATGTTCGGGCTGGTAGCGGGTTGCGCTCCGGAGGGCACGGAAAATGGCGATGAGGTTACCGGTTCAGTGGGGATTGTTTTACCCACGAAAGAGGAGCCGAGATGGATCCAGGATGAGACGCGCTTCAAGGATCTGCTCACCGAAGCAGGCTATGAGGTGGAGATTCTCTTTAGCGAAGGCGATTCGGCCAAGGAAAAAGAGAATGTGGAATCTTTGATCACCAAAGGCATAGAGGTGCTGATCATCTGCCCCCATGACGGCAGCGGTGCCGCCGCCGCCGCGGAGGCGGCCAGGGAAGCAGGGGTCAAGGTGATCGCCTATGACAGGCTTATTCTGGACACGCAGGCAGTTGACTACTACGTTACCTTTGACAGCATTGCCGTGGGCGCCGCCCAGGGCCAGTACCTTGTGGATAAGGCTGAAGGCAGCGGCAATCCGCTATACCTTTATGCCGGCGCCGCCTCCGACAACAATGCTTTCCTCTTCTTTGAGGGAGCCTGGAATGTGCTACAGCCCAAAATTGCCGACGGCACCTTCGTGATCAAGAATTCAAGCGAAGCCGTCGCTCTTCAGGACAAGGCTTCCCTGACCCGTGAGGAGATGGGCAAGGTTATCGGCCAGGTTACCACCAACTGGGACTTCAACGATGCCAAGAGCCTTGCCGAGGATCACCTGACCAGGGCCGCCGCTGCCGACAAGGGCGATGTCTTTATTCTGGCGCCGAATGACGGAACCGGGCGCGCCCTTGCGGATGCATTTGCCGCCGACAGCGATGTGACCAGTTACGTGGTAACGGGTCAGGATGCCGAGAAAGCTTCGGTCCAGTACATCATCGACGGCAAGCAGTCCATGACCGTGCTGAAGGATGTGCGCACTCTGGTCAAGGATGCCATTGATGCGGCCATTGCTTTCCTGGAGGGGGAAACACCCAAATCAAGCGGAACGTACAATAATGGTGTCATTGATGTGCCGGCGGAGCCCTCGGTAGTTATTACCGTGGATAAGGACAATGTAAAAGCGGCGATCATTGATTCCGGATACTGGGATGCAGAGGAGTTTACCGGGCTGGATTAGATCATTCGATTGAGCCAGGCCGGTAAGCTGTTATTGGAATAGTGATGGATCATTCCATCACTATTCCTGTATAATATATGCAATTGGGTTTATTTCATACTTGTCTGTGCAATTCAAGAATTACGAGCGAAGGGGTAGGTCCATGGCAGAGAGAACACCTGTCGTAGAGATGCGGAACATCAGGAAATATTTTGGCGGGGTTCAGGCGCTGCGGGGGGTAGATCTGGTTCTGCGTAAAAATGAAGTGCTGGGCCTGGTCGGTGATAATGCTGCGGGCAAATCCACATTGATGAAAGTTCTCAGCGGAGCCTATATTCCCGACGGGGGGGAGATTTTCATCGAGGGTGTCAGGGCGGAGTTGAGCAGCCCCATGCATGCGCGCCAGCTGGGCATTGAAATGGTCTACCAGGATCTGGCCCTGGCCGACAACCTTGACGTGGCCGCCAATGTTTTCCTGGGGCGGGAGCTATTCAGCAAAAAATTGGGGCCCATAAGCATCCTGGATAGACATCTGATGGAGCAGGAAACCACCCGCCTGCTGGATCGCCTGAAGATCGATATCCCCTCGGTCCGCGCCAATGTGGAGAGGCTGTCCGGCGGGCAGCGCCAGGCCATAGCCATTGCCCGGGCCACAGCTTTTGACACCCGGGTCACGATCATGGATGAGCCCACGGCGGCGCTGAGCGTGGCTGCAAGCAGCAAGGTGCTTGACCTGGTCCGCGAGCTGAAAGCGCAGGGCAATTCAATTATCATCATCAGTCACCGCCTGGAAGATATCTACCAGGTGAGCGATCGCCTCATAGTGCTGCGCCAGGGGCGCAAAGTCCGTGAATGTTCCGTATCCGGCGACCTGGATGATTTCCGCGAGCAGCTGGTGGCCTATATCATCGGAGCGCGTGATGATTTTGCGAACAGCCTTCAGGAAGGGAGTTAGGCAATGCCCGCGACACAATCAAAAAGATCTGAAAGCATGCTGGTCCGGGAAACAATGGATTTATTAAAACTCAACATTCGCGAATTTGGTATGTACATTGCGCTGGCCGTTATTGTTATTGTCTTTGCCATTGCCACGGAGGGCATCTTCATTTCGCCGAGGAACATCAGCAACCTGATCAACCAGACCGGTTACATTGCAGTGCTCGCCGTGGGCATGACCCTGGTGATCATCATCAGGCATATCGATCTATCCGTGGGCTTTCTGGCCGGGTTTCTCGGGGCCATGGCGGCCACGGCCCTGGTCTTCTGGCGCCTCCCTGTTTACCTGGTCATCCCGCTTGTGTTGGGGTTTGGCATTCTGGCGGGGCTGCTTACCGGCTTCCTGGTAGCGCAGATGAAAATCCCGGCCTTTGTGGCCACGCTGGCAGGCTGGCTTGGTTACAGGGGTGCACTGCAGCTGGCTACCGTAAGAACGGGCACCATCATCATACCGGATAAGGCCTTCAATGCTATTGGCAATGGATTCATTCCAGATATTCCTGCTGCCGGTGTCCTTCCCGGCATCCACAAGATAACGCTTGCTCTGGGTATCATCATTACCATCTTTTTCATTGTCGGGTTGATCCGGGATCGCCAAAAAACACAGGCCTATGATTTCAAGGTGCTGCCCATAAATCTGTTTATCATTCAGCTGATATTCATTTCAACTGTGATCTGCGGTTTTACCTGGATCCTGGCGGGCTATCGGGGTCTTTCCTGGACAGCGGTGGTGGTTCTGCTCATCCTGATTATTTACAACTTTATCATGTCGCAGACAAAGCTGGGCAGGCATATTTATGCCGTGGGCGGGAATCCGGAAGCGGCTCAGTTAAGCGGCATCAGCGTGAAGAAGATCACCTTTGTTGTATTTGCCTCCATGGGCATGCTGGCGGCGCTGTCGGGGATGCTCTTTGCCTCCCGGCTGCAGTCTGCGACCACCCAGGCCGGAACCCTGTTCGAGCTGGATGCAATTGCCGCTGCCTTTGTCGGCGGGGTCTCCGCTACTGGGGGTGTGGGCAAGGTGTCGGGATCCATTATTGGCGCACTGGTCATGGCCTCACTGACCAACGGGATGAATCTTATCGGTGTAGATATATCTTACCAGTACATTATCCGGGCCGGCGTTCTTGCGGCAGCAGTAATTTTTGATGTTGTCACCCGCAATAGAATAAAATAGCCGCCGTCACGAAACCCCCGGCCTCCGCGCATGGGCTGGGATTCAAGACAGTCCATTTTGCCGGCGCCCTGGGGCCTGGAGGGGCTCCGGCTGCGCTGTATATTCTGGATTAATGCCAGGGGTTGAAAGGGGCAGTTTTTAAAAATGAAGAGGAAACTGCGTAGCGAAAAGGAAAAGATGCTGGCAGGGGAGCTCTACATTGCTGCCGATGCAGAGTTGACAGCGGAAAGGGAGCGAGCCCGGAAACTGATCCAGGCCTACAACCGGACTGCGCCGGGCGACGGGGAGAAAAGAAACCAGATTCTGGCACGGCTGATCAGGGCAAAGGGGGCTCTCTATATTGAGCCGCCTTTTTACTGTGATTACGGATACAACATCGAGGTTGGGGTAAATTTCTATGCCAATTTCAATTGCGTTATTCTCGATGTGAGTGCTGTGAAGATGGGCGACAATGTCCTTTTGGGACCCTGCGTTCAGATTTACACCGCCACTCACCCCCTTGAACCCGCAGAGAGGCTGACGGGGAAAGAACTGGGCAGGCCGGTTGAGGTGGGTGACAATGTCTGGATCGGCGGCGGGGCCGTCATCTGTCCGGGAGTGCGGATCGGCGGCAACACCACCATCGGTCCGGGCAGTGTGGTGACCAGGGATATTCCGGAAAGTGTCTTTGCGGCGGGCAACCCCTGCAGGACAATCCGGGTGTTGAAATCTATGTAAAGTATTATCATATTTCCTCCAGGGAGCAGTTCTTATGAGTAAACAGCTGAACGTGGGTTTGATCGGATACCGTTTCATGGGCAGGGCCCACAGCAACGCTTTGCGTACCATGCCCATGTTTTTCGATCCCGGTGCTGAACCCGTGCTCAAGGTTGTCTGCGGCCTCAGGGACGAGGTGGCGGAGTTCGCCAAAAAATTCGGCTGGCAGTCATATGTTCACCACTGGGATGAGGTGGTGGGGAATCCCGAAGTAGATATCATAGCCATCGCTTCACCCGGTCTCACGCATGCGGATATCGCCATTGCCGCTGCAGCCTGCGGAAAGCATATATTCTGTGAAAAACCGCTGGGGCTGAGCCTTGAAGAGGCCAGATTGATGTATGATGCAGCACGGCAGAACAGGGTCAAGCACATGGTTAATTTTAACTACAGGCGGGTTCCGGCCGTGCTGCTGGCGCACGACCTGATCAGGGAGGGCAGGCTGGGTGAGATCTATCATTTCAAAGCCTCGTACCAGCAGGATTGGGCGGCGGATCCTGCTGTGCCTTACCTTTGGAGATTCGATTGCAAGCAGGCCGGGTTTGGTTCCATGGCCGATAAAGGTTCCCACATCATTGATCTTGCGCGTTTCCTGGTAGGGGAAATCTGCTCCGTCGCCGGCATGAGCGAAATATTCATCAAGGAAAGGACGCCCCTGGATAACACCCCAACCAGGCAAAAAGTAACGACGGACGATGCGACGGTCTTTATCGCCAGATTCTCCGGTGGTGCCCTGGGCACGTTCCAGACATCACGGATCGCTGCCGGTTGCAAAAGCGCCCTGCAGTTTGAGGTGTGCGGGAGCAAGGGATCCCTGCGCTTCAATCTGGAAAGGCTGAATGAACTCGACGTCTACTTTACAGATGAAGAAAAAAACATTCAGGGTTTCCGGAATATCCTGGTTACAGAACCCGGTCACCGGTACATGGACCGGTGGTGGCCTTCGGGGCACATCATTGGCTGGGAGCACGCGCTTTGCCATCAATATTACGAGTTCATCAAAGCTATCGTGGAGGACTACCAGCCGGAGCCGGGTTTTTATGACGGCATGATCAACCAGCAGATCATTGAAGCGGTGAACAGGGCCGCTGTGGAAAAAACCTGGATCGCAGTGTAGCCCGCTTTCTCACGATGTTCAGCGGTATATTTCACTTTTATTCGGCCCTTTCCTGGTGCGCATGGCCCTGATAAAGCGGCAGAGCCCCCGAAAAATCTTCCCATTGAAGGCTTCGAGCAGGCCCAGGACGGCTTCATAGGTTACTGCGCCGCCGGTCATGGAGAAAATATTGCGCAGGGGCAGCGAGGCGGCCGCCTCACGGACCATGGTCTTTTCAAATTCGGAGGCATCCTTGGGCAACACCGTCGGGGCGAATTTGATTACGGTCCATCTGAAGATCCTTCCCGGAATACTTACGCCCATATCAGCCACAGTGCTGTTGAGGTCGAGCTTCCCTTTCCTGACGGGAACTTCCGGCTCCATTTTTCTGCCCATGAGCGCCTCGAACTGCTCCTGGGGGATCTCATCCGTGCCGGCCGGCGCATAGTAGGCGGGCGCTGTTTGCCTGTAATCGTCTATTTCCACTGCCGGTGCCTCCACCCGCACTGCGGCCCGGAGCAGTATGTCCCGCGATGATGATCCCACCATAACTTCAAAATCTCCCTTTTCCACGCGCCAGTCTCCAGTCGCGGTATTGTAGAAGGAAAAAGCCTCTCCTGTTAGATTCAAGGTTACAGTCCTGGTTTCGCCCTTTTTTAGAAAAACCTTCCTGAATCCTTTGAGCTCTTTTTCCGGGACAAAATGGGTGGCATCCAGATCTTTGATATAGAGCTGGGCTATCTCTGCGCCATCACGGCCGCCAGTATTGGCAATGTCGAAACTGACGATCAGGGTGTCGTTTTCGCTTATTGCTCCGGCGCTCAGTTTCAGGTTGGAGTAGGCAAAGCCGGTGTAGGAGAGCCCGTAGCCAAAGGGAAAAAGCACCTCCTTTTGGGCGCTGTCATAATACCTGTATCCCACGAAGATGCTTTCCCGGTACTGGACTCTTTTGGGACCCATCCCAAAATATCTTGCAGCAAGGCAGTCTTCAAGGCGTTGCGGAAAGGTTTCAGCCAGTTTTCCCGAGGGGTTCGCCCGGCCGAAGATGAGATCAAAGGCCGCTTCCCCAACAGCCTCCCCCCCCAGGTAAAGATTGAGGATAGCACCGGCGTGCTCCAGCCAGGGCATCTCCACAGGGGCGCCGCAGCTGAGAACGACGATCATGTTTTCCGATATCTTGCTCAAGGCGGCGATAAGTTCGTTCTGTCCCCGGGGCATATTCAGGTGAGTGCGGTCAAAGCCTTCGGATTCGTACTCATCGGTAAGGCCGGCAAAAACCAGGATATATTTTCTATCCCGGGCCAACTCGACGGCGGCGGCAATCTCTCTTTCCGAATAGCCGTCGCCGCCCAGGGTATAGCCAGGAGCATAGGCGTAAGATCTATTTTGCGCATCCAGGCAATCACAGAAGCTGACCAGGTTTTTTGGATTCAGCCGGCTGCTGCCGCCGCCCTGGTAACGGGGTGTTCGGGCCAGTGCCCCGATGACAGCAAAATCCGCTTCGGGGTTCAGCGGCAGGATACCGTCCCTGTTTTTGAGCAGGACAGCCCCCTCGGCCGCCGCTCTGCGGGCCAGTGCATGGTTACTTTCATAATCAGCGCTGAAGGTGCCCGATTGCTCCATGGTCTTGACACATTTGAAGATATAGCGAAGGATCCTTCCCACAGCCCGGTCCAGGAAGACAACTTCCAGTTTGCCTGCTTCGACTGCTTCAACAATCTGCCGGTCCAGGATGCCGTCCGAGGTGGGCATCTCCAGGTCGAGCCCGGCCTGGAGCCCCTTGATCCGATCATTTACGGCCCCCCAATCGGAGACAACTATCCCTTCAAAGCCCCATTCCTCCCGCAGGATGTCCCGGAGCAGCTTTTTATTGTCACTGGCGTGGACTCCGTTTACAGGATTATAGCTGCACATAATTGTTGCGGGGCGAGCTTTTTTTACGGCGATCTCGAAAGCTCTCAGGTAAATCTCCCGCAGGGCCCGTTCATCTACTTCCGAGCTGACGGTCAAGCGGCGATATTCCTGGGAATTGGCGGCGTAGTGTTTCAGCGATGCGGCGACGCCCATTTCCTGCACACCCTGAATAAAGGCGGCGGCCAGCTCGCCGGCCAGGCAGGGATCTTCGCTGAAATATTCAAAGTTACGCCCGCACAGGGGCGTTCGCTTGATATTTACTCCAGGGCCCAGAATGGTGGATACGCCCTGGGCAAGGCATTCTTCGGCTATGGCCCGGCCCACTTCTGCGAGCAGCCCTGGGTTCCAGCTGGAAGCCAGGGTCACTGCAGGAGGAAAACATGTGGCGGGATAGCTTTCTTTGAACTGGCCCGTGCCTCCCTCTTTTTCCTTGCGCAGGCCGTGCGGCCCGTCGGCCATCTTTACCGATGGGATTCCCAATCGACTGATGGGCGTACTGTCCCAGTTGCTTATGCCCGAGCACAGGGCCGCCTTTTCTTCCAGGGTCAGCTGTGAGAGGATTGCTTCAATCTCAGGCAAACCGCCTTCCTCCCTCGTGGGAGTTATTTGTCTATTCATACAAATGCTATCAGGGAAGTGATTCGAATGTCAATGCATTGCCTTCCTGGGCCGGTTTCGCCGCCTGCTCCGGTCTAGCGGTGTTTCATGTTGATAATGCCCTTTTTCAGGAGGGCAAATGTATAATTCCTACTCCTGAGCTCGTTGATAATCTGCGGCAACGCCTCTGCGGTGGCGCGGTTGAAGTCGTGCATCAGAACTACCAGATCCTGCCCCGGCCGCCGGTCGGCCTGGCTGGCCACATTTGCCGTCAGCTGCGCGGCGGTCAGGCCTGTGTTGCAGTCTCCTGTTGATATATTCCAATCAAAATAATCATAGCCCTGGGCTGTCACCTCGGCGATGATCTCTTTCATGATACCGGGGGCGGCCACGGTATTGCTGGAGCCTCCCGGGAAACGGATGATATCCGGCCGGATGCCCGCCTTCAAGTAAAGCAGTTCTTCCAGACGCAGCAGATCCTCCATGAAGGCGTCTTTGGAAAGATAGATCGTCTTCAACCTGTGAGTCATGGTGTGATTGCCCAGGGCGTGTCCCTGTTCGAGTATACGGCTGTACATGTTCTCGTCCCCCGAGTTGTTGCTGCCCATGACGAAAAAGGTGGCTGGTACATTGTATTCCGCCAGGATCTGCAGGATCTGCGCCGTATATTTTTCCGGACCGTCGTCAATGGTCAGGTAGGCTCTGGGACCCTTTCCGGCGTCCGTCCGGCCTGAATTTTGAAGGCGTTCTTCAAGTTTGCTGTTTTCCTGCAGGAGCAGCTCATACTTGCCCTGCAGTTCGCAGTAACTGTTGTTCAGCCGGTCCAGCTCATTTTTCAGTTCCAAATTCACCGCATGCTCTTTTTGCAGTTCGTCGAGCCTTGCCGCTGCCTGCGGGTAAATCAAAAGGTGAAAACCGCCCGCCAGCAATATAATGATCAGAGCCAAGCACAAGAAAAGTTGAAGGTATTCCTTTGATAGTTTCCGTACAATCAATGGCTGCACTCCCCTGCATGCAGATTTTCTGCAGGCTTTGTTTCGTTGAAGGCTTGACCATAGCTCTGCCGGAAGCCGCAAATCGCCACAATGAGCTATTCTTTGCAAATGCCCCAATCCCTGCCAGCACCTGCCTTAATTTGGTCCCCGGGTGGCAGATATTTTTTATCCCTGCATCATGTTCCCCCATCAGGGAAGGATTTGTTTTTTGTTTTCGCGAAGGTTTAAAATAACAATCCGAATCGGGTCAGGGCGGATATGGTGCAGATGAAAATTCAATTGAAAGCGGATCTGGCTCTCGTTCTGGTGGCCGCCTTCTGGGGATCAACCAGTTTTTTGACGAAAATGGGACTGGAGGGCATGGCCGAATACAACCTCATTGCGCTGCGGTTCATCATTGCTTTTGTGCTGGTGTCGGCAGCATTTTGGAAAAGGCTTAAACATGCCACTTTGCGGGATGTAAAGTTTGCCGCCGGGCTGGCGGCCATACTGTTTTTTACCTACGTTTTCTTTACCTTCGGGGTCAGGTACACTTCAATTTCCAACGCAGGTTTCCTGACCTGCCTCACGGGGGTTCTGGTTCCTCTGATTGGTTTCGTTTTTTTAAAGCAGAAACCGGATCTAAAAACAATTTTCTGCGTCATCCTGGTCTTTGTAGGGGTATACTTGCTGACATTTAACGGCTATTTAAGCTTTAACCGGGGTGATTTTTTCTGCATCCTCTGTTCGCTGGCCTTTGCGCTTCATATCATAGCCACAGGGTACTGCACCCGGATTGCCCAGGATTCCGTTCTGCTGGGTCTTTTGCAGCTGGGGTTCGTGGCGCTGTATGCCCTCCTGTTCTCTTACGTTTTTGAAAAACCGCAGCTGCCGCAAACTGCGCAGTCATGGCTGGTTGTTCTGGCCCTGAGCATCTTTTCGACGGCTCTCGGTCTCATTTTGCAGACTACGGCCCAGAGATATACTACGCCAACACATGCCGGCTTGATCCTTACCCTCGAGCCGGTTTTTGCAGCGGCCTTTGCCTATTTCCTGGCCCGGGAGATTCTCGCCCCCAAGGCATATCTGGGCGCCTTGATCATGCTTATCGGCATAATCCTGGTGGAAATAGATCCCAAAAGGAAGCCCTCTGCAAGGCGGGGAGCGGGCTGACCCCGCCATTCCGGTGCGGCGCTGTCTATTCCAGCCATTTCTGCACCTGTTTTTCTGGATAGAAGGAAAAAGCGGCAAAGCCAGCCAGGCCGGCCAGGGAGACGGCCAGGATGCTCAGCTGGACCCCGAAGGGGTTTGCGACATCTTTGCCAAAAGCTGAGAGCAGGTAGGTGAAGGTGACGCCGGCCAGGGCGATGGCCGCCTTTAAAGGGATGGCCCGGGCGCCGAAGAACATTGCTTCACGGCTTTCACCGGTACGGGCATATTCGGCCCTCGCCAGATCGCCCACTGTGGGATTGATCAGGATGGATAAGATCGCCAGCGGCAATCCGCAAAGGCCGATCATGATCAGGGAGATGTAATAGGCGGCAGCGGTCATGTTGAAACTCAGGATATAGATCACGGCGGCGGCTGCCGAAAGAATGAGCAGGCCGCTCATGATCACCTTTTTTTTACCTATTTTCTTGGAAATGATATTCACCAGGGGGAAGGAAAGCAGGGCCGCTCCGATGGTAAGCCCCGCCAGCACGCTCATGAAGCTTTTATCCTGGCGAAAGATGACCACGGCATAATACATCAAACCCAGAGTCACCATGTTCATGGCAAATTGCAGGAATATCTCGCCGGCGAGAAAGATCCGGAAGGGGCGCAGGGCCAAGGTTTTGGCAAGGGAATGGAACATGCCTGTCTCCGGCGGCTTGCCCGGCAGGCAGTGCTTTTTCTCGTCAAAGAAGAAGGTAACCAGGTACAGAATAGCGCAGGAAAAAAGGGCAAATGCGCCCGCTGTAGCCTGGTAGGCCCTGCGCATATCCATGCCGCCTTTTTCCAGGCATCCGATAATCTGGGGGAATAGAATGGTGACGAAAACCATCCCCAGCAGACCGAAGAGAGCCATGTAGGTGGATATATTTATGCGCAGCGCCGTGGTGCGGCCCAGCTCCGACATGAGCGCCAGAAAAGGGTTTACATAGGCGGTGAAGGCTATATAGAAGAGGCCCATCATCAGGGCCAGCCAGAGACCGTTCAAGGGTGATTCACAGGCCGGCTGCGGAGGTGTAAAAACCAGAAATGCGGTCAAAGCCAGGGGCAAAGCGCTGTACAGCAAAAAGATTTTACGCCTGCCCCTGCGGGAGTGGCTGCTGTCGCTCAGAGCAGCGATTACCGGATCGGCCAGGCCGTCAAGGATCCGCCCCAACAGCAGAGCCGCCCCGGGTATGGTGATGATGCCCAAAAAGGTTCTGCCCGTAACCAGGCTGTGCAGCCCCAGCTCTTTTGGCGGCAGAAAGTAGAAGACGGCATAGAGAATGATCAGCCTTTCCAGCAGGGTAAAAGCCAGGCTGCCCAGGGAGTAAAGAATCTGGTTGGGCAAGGGCAATAGCTCCGCCGCATTTTTTTTCATGCACATCCTCTTTCCGGGGCCCTGCGCACAATCCCTGTTCACGGTACTGATCCGCCTCTGATCTTCGATGCAACCGGCGTTATTACCTTTTTATGGCGCTGCCTGATTTCCAATAGGACCGGGAGCCCCCGGCCCAGGGGCGGATATATTTTCCGGCTTTGAAGGTGCAGGCTTTCTGCTATAATGGATTAGTACTGCTTGTTGGAAAACCGCCCAAAGGAGATGCCTCGATGCGCCGTAAGCATATCGCAGTTATTCTGGTTATAGCAGCCGTTGCAGTTCTGGTTCTGATCAAACTGGATCCGCTGTCCTTGTTCCGCCATGCGCCGGGGGAGCAAGGGCGGACGGCACCGGGTCTTGGGTTGGAACCCGAGGCCGATATTCGCACCATCACCCTGAAAGCTGTGGGCGGGCTGTACCCCCACATGGCTGTTCTGAATGAAAATAGCCTGGGCGGCGGGGAATACGATTTCTGGCCCTCCTTTGAATTTATTGCCCCCCATTTTCAGGAGGCCGATCTGGCCATGCTTACGCTGGAGACAATGCAGGCGGGTCCGGATATATCCTTCTGGGGAGTCTCCGGCTATACGGGCGGTATGAACAAGGGCATCCTTACCTTCAATGCTCCCATCGAGCTTTCGCATGCCCTGAAAAGGGCGGGGATCAACCTGTATTCTTTTGCCAACAACCACTGTATGGACCGGGGGGTGCCGGGGCTGCAGGCCACGTTGGAAAATGTGCGCGGGCTTGGTTTCAACACTACCGGCGCTTACCTGAGCAGGGAAGAGCGGGAGGCCGTGGATATGGTGGAGGTAAAAGGGATCAAGATAGCCTTTGTCGCATATACCTACTGGACCAACGGAATTCCTGTTCCCGCGGATGAAGAGTATGCGGTGAGCCTGATCCCCAATGATCCGGATCCCGAATTCAAGGATATCAGCCCCGTCATTGCCGATATCAAAAAAGCACGCGCTGCGGGAGCGGATCTGGTCGCGGTTATTCCCCACTGGGGTGAACAGTATGTTGATTATCCCTTTGACTTGCAGCGGGAAGCCGCCCGCAAAATGGCCGCCGCCGGCGCTGATTTCATCATTGGCGGACATCCCAAATTCGTGCAGCCCTGCGAGTGGATTGACCTGCAGGAGGAAGACGGCAGCACACGTTCAGTGCCGGTGATCTATTCGCTGGGCAACTTCTACACGGATCAGCACTATCCCTCCTGCTCCTCTGATCTGGTGGAATACGGCATGCTTTTGAGCCTGGAACTGTCAAAGGATATGGAGAGCGGCAGGAGCTGGGTCAGCGGTGCGGACTATGACGTTCACTGGTGCTACCGCGACTGGCGCCACCGCATGTTGGTACTCTCCGATGTTTTCGAAAAAGGGCCGGAAGAATTCAATCTCAGCCAGTCCCAGTTTGACCGTCTTGAGAAAAAATACCGTGAAAACATCGAGATCATCGAGCGATACGGTTTCTCCCGGCATCAACCCATACCGGGGATGGCGCTTAAAGACTGATCTGAGGGGGGTAAGGAACCTCCCTTGCGGCAGACCAGACATTATTGATATAGGGCAGCGCGAAGTAGTTCTGCAGCAGGTGCACCCAGAAGGCGCCCCGCTCCCGCAGCACGATCTGTTCTCCCTCGTCCACCGCCATTTTAAGGACAAATAAAAGCCCTAGCAGTGTTTTGATCTCCAGATTGTCTTTGCCGAAAAGAGCAAAGAGTTCTTTTTTGGGGATGTGGGTGTCGTAAAGCCGCCAGTACAGCCAGTAATACAGCTCCATCTTGAAAGTAAAATTCATGCCCAGGGCAGTGGGCAGTCTCCCGGCCCGGCATGCCTTGATATAGTCCTCCACGGAAAATGTGTTCAGATAAAAATGCCCGGGCACATGTGAGCCGGCTCCCGCTCCCAGTCCGATGTAGTGCTCCCTTGTTACTGAAGAATAGCGGGGTGCCGGGCTTCGTAGAAATCCCCAGACTGAAACCCGCTGGAAACCTCGTTCCAGGAAGAAATTATGGATCGCCCGGTATGCCCTTCGTCTTGCTGCCAGGTTCGGCATCCTGACCCTTATTACTTTTTGCCGGCGGCCGACGGCGGAATAGGGAAAGGTAAAAAGGGGGTAGGTGGTAACCTGGTCCACTCCGCTGCAGATTGCCCTGTTCAGGTCCCGTTCGATATCCGTTGCACTCTGCCCCGGCAGGGTGAACATAAGGTCAAGATTCACCGATTTGAAACCGGCTTTGGTCGCCATTTCGAGCACGTGGTTCAGCTCTGCCCCGCTGTAGTTACGTCCCAGCAGTTTTAAACAGCGGTCGTCAAAACTCTGCCCGCCAAGGCTGATCAGGTTAACTCCATATTGAAGAAGCAGATCTATCTTTTGCTCGTCAAGGTCTTTCGGGTTGGTCTCCACACAGATATCGCCTGCAACATGGAACCTCTCCCTGATTCTATCCAGGGCTGCCCCCAGCTCGTCTATCAAGTTGGTGGGTGTGCCTCCGCCGATATAAATGGAGGTTATTTCTACCCTGCCCAGGTGATTATAGTATTGCTCGATTTCCTGGAGCAGGGCATCGAGGTAAGGGTCGGCAAGTCTCCGGTCGTAGACGATCTTATTGTAGGGGCAATAGGGACAAAGATTCTTGCAAAAAGGGATGTGGATATAGAGCCCTGTCCTTTTGAGCGGTTCGGGCTTGATGTTATGGGCGGGCCGGAAGACAAAGTCCTGTTCTTTTCCCACCAGAAGGCGCCTGATTAATTTTGTGGCTGCATCAGAGATCAACTCATCACATTCCTTTAGCGGCCGGGCGATCAATGCAAACGCTCCCGCCCGTACCGCAGCGATTCCTGTGGGCTCTAGTACGGAAAAACGAGAGATCCGGCGGTGTTTTTTACAAGGGGTCCGGAAGCCTTCCAAGTACATCCGCCAATNNGATGGCAGGAAATATGGGGCAAGAAATAGAAGCCTAGGGCTGAGTTGGTCGGATCTTTTGCTAGCCGGCCCGCTTTCCAGGTAGAATTTTGGAGGAAGGAGCAATTCAGATGCCTGCTATTTTTATTACCAGGGAAATACCCGGCGAGGGGCTCGAGTTATTCAAAAAAGAATACAGGCTGCGGATCCACCCGCATGATAGACCCGTAACTTCGCAGGAAATGCTTGACGGGATCAGGGTGGCCGATGCCCTTCTTTGCATGCTCAGCGACAGGGTCGGTCGCGAGATTGTTGAAAATGCTCCGAATCTGAAGGTGGTCGCCAATCTGGCTGTTGGCGTAGACAATATCGATGTCGAAGCCTGTACCGGCCGCGGCATTGCGGTTACCAATACACCCGGGGTGCTCACGGAAGCAACTGCAGACCTGACCTGGGCGCTGCTTCTGGCTGTAACCAGGCGTGTTGTTGAAGGAGACCGCTTTGTCCGGGCAGGGAAATTCAAGGGGTGGGGACCGCTTCTTTTTACAGGCGGTGATCTCCATGGTCAGACCCTGGGGATAATCGGCATGGGTCGCATCGGCCGTGCCGTGGCCCGCCGCGGCGCCGGCTTCGGCATGAGGATAATTTATTTCCAGCGTGAAAGATTGCCTGCGGCGGCAGAAAAAGAACTCAATGCCGCCTATCTTCCTTTGGACAAGGTGGTCAGGGAGGCGGATTACCTGACCCTTCACCTGCCCTACTATCCCGAAGTGCATCATCTTATAAATGAAGAAAGGCTCGGCATGATGAAGCCAAATGCTTACCTGATCAATACCGCCAGAGGTGCGCACATTGATGAGCAGGCGCTGGTAAAGCATTTGAAAGATAACAAAATAGCCGGAGCGGCCCTCGATGTCTATGAAAAGGAACCCCGGATATGTCCCGGCCTCATTGGGCTGGATAATGTGGTCCTGTTGCCGCACACGGGGAGCGCAAGCATGGGTACCCGCAGGCTCATGACTGAAATGGCGGTGAAAAGCATCGTGGCGGTTTTAAGCGGAGAAAGGCCGGAACATGTGGTTAACCCCGAAGTGTTCAGCCAGGCATATCCAGTTTAACTTTGCCTGCCTGGTTCCTGGAAATGGCGAGTCCTGGACTGGCAAAAGGGTTTATGTTCCTTTTCCAGAACAATATAAGTGTTGGTAAAAGGGACATAGAAAGGAGGGCTGTGATGTGAAAGTCGTTTATCATGAAGACTACAATCAGGTCTATACCTCCGATCCTGCCGCCTCCCCCGGAAGAATCATGGCGGTGGAAGCTGTCCTCAAGGGGAAAGTAAATTTCGTCAAACCGGCAGCGGCGACAAAGGATGATATCCTTCGGCTGCATACGCCGGAGCATGTTGAATATGTGGAGCGGCTGGGACTGTACGAGATTGCGGCGCTTGCTGCCGGGGGCGCTGTCAAAGCGGCCGAAATCGCCCTGACCGAACCCTGCTTTGCTCTAATTCGTCCCCCGGGGCATCATGCTTCTGCGGGGAGCTCCTGGGGGTTTTGCTATTTCAACAACATGGCTGTTGCACTCGAAAAAATAAGGGATCGGGGGAAAATAGAAAAAGCCTTTATCCTGGATTTCGATCTGCATTTCGGTGACGGCAACGTCAGTCTTCTGGGCGGCAAAAAATATGTTACAATACTCAATCCTCCCACACAGAACCGCAGCGATTATTTAAAAGCTGTTGAAGAGGCCCTGTCGGAAACGGACGCCGACATGATTGCCGCCTCGGCCGGCTTCGACAACCACGAGGATGACTGGGGCGGGCTGTTAAAGACCGAGGACTATGCTTTTATGGGCGGATTGATGAGAAAAGCCGCCAGGCGCAATGGGGGCGGCTGCTTTGGCATCCTGGAAGGAGGCTACAATCATGCCGTTTTGGGGGCAAATGTGCTTGCTTTTGTTGAGGGGCTGCAAGGATAACCTGCAATTCAACGACTTGCCGTATGATCATATTGTTATTCTGTCTTCATGCCTCTATAATTGGGGCAAGGGCAATTCCCCTTAATTACTGATGAAAAGGAGAGCATCGCATGAGTAAAATAGTAGAAACGGATAAAGCTGCTGCCGCCATTGGGCCTTACTCACAGGGTATTTGTGTAGCGGGTATGCTTTTTACGTCCGGCCAGATTCCTGTAAGCCCTGAATCAGGCGAAGTGGTTGAAGGGTTTGAAGCGCAGGCTTTGCAGGTACTGGAGAATCTGAAGGCGGTAGCGGAAGCGGCAGGTACTGAACTGAAGAAAACGGTGAAGACGACATGCTACTTGAGCGATATGTCGAATTTTGACCAATTCAATGCCATCTACGCCCGTTATTTCCAGGGGAAACCGGCACGCAGCTGCGTAGCCGTGAAGACATTGCCCAAAAACGTGCTTCTAGAAGTGGAAGCGATTATTGAGCTTTAGAAATGATCGTTCAGAGGTGCTGCGGCGGTTCTTCCTGTGACATATCATGATATTTCTAAACGATGAATTCTTGTTTCGGGCATCCCGCAGAGACATATAGGAAAATCCAGCTCGACGGGGGGTTGCTGTGGCGCTAAATACTGATGGTGGAAACGGGCCATGAAACAGGAAGCGGGA
>MTKW01012523.1_pt1 | contig 22193 bp, 20 predicted proteins | sample 1042761 | NCBI WGS metagenome assembly MTKW01 (sample SAMN06205366, study PRJNA360243) | anaerobic digester metagenome | biome: Wastewater treatment plant; feature: Anaerobic digester sludge; material: sludge; isolation source: anaerobic digester fed with sludge from wastewater treatment plant ...
ATGGAGAAGATTTTGCGGAAATAATAGTCGTGGTTTTGCTTAGTATAGTTTCTAGTCATATCAAGCTCTAGTCCCTAATATTATTAATAAGAGAATTAGTGATTAGGAGATTAGAGGATGAGAGCTGCTCGGGAAAAACGCAATTTGCTATGGAGTCTGTTAGTGCTGATAGTTGCCGCCAGCCTTTGCCTGCATGAACAATGGCAGATCTTCCGACAAGCTGAGGCCATTGGAGCTATGTCTTGGGTGGTGGCTGGGCGAACTTATGTGATAGACCCCGGCCATGGTGGTGAGGACCCAGGAAAGGTTGGGGTTGGGGATATTTATGAGAAGGATATTAATTTGGCGGTAGCCAAAAAACTACACGCCATCATACTCGAAGGCGGCGGACAAGTAACCTTAACCCGGGATCAAGATATAGCTTTAAGCAGCGGGCAAGATACAGTAAGAGAACGTAAACGGGCCGATTTGGCCAAAAGAGTAGAAATTGCTGAAACGTCAAAAGCCGATGTATTTATATCTTTGCACTGTAACTCTTTTCATGGCAGTCGGTGGTCCGGGGCTCAAACCTTTTATAGTCCCACAGTTCCCGGAAGTAAGGAATTGGCGGAGTATATCCAAGAAGAACTATCTGCCCAGTTGGGGAATACCACCCGCAAAGCCAAAGCAGATACTACTTCCCTAATAATGAAGAATGCTAAGATACCAATTGTTAATGTTGAGATGGGTTTTCTCTCCAATCCAGAGGAAGCCAAACTATTAACCGATCCGGCTTATCAAGATAAGGTGGCCTGGGCTGTCTATTCAGGGGTAGTCCGTTTCTTAATGGAATATGGTGATGCTTATCACCCGACTATGCAGTATGTAGAAAATAAGTGATTTAAAAGAAAATGGGAAAGTAAGCGGTAGCCTCTAAAAGCTTTATATCAAAAAACCATAAAAACCGGCAATCAGGCCGGTTTTTTAGTGATCTAAGGCTATTCTCTGCCTTTAGTAAGCGAGGATAGATACAAATTGCAAACATAGTACAACGAATTGAAGATTTGAAACATAGCAACTAAGATGAAAGGTAAAGAATTGTTTGTCAAAAGTGCGGGAATATGGTAGGTTAAAGATGAAACAATCACAAAAGTGGGTGAAAAAATGGCCAACAAACAATTTGTAGTATTCAAATTGGCAGACGAAGAATATGGCATTGATATTATGGGGGTTCAGGAAATCATCGTACCGGTTCCTTTGACTAAAATTCCCAATGTACCGGAGTATTTTTCTGGTGTCTTTAATCTACGGGGAGACATTATTCCGCTAATTGATATGCGTAAAAGATTTGGACTTGCTGCAATAGAAGATAATGATGAGGCCAGAATTGTTGTGCTGGGACTAGAAAAACCAATCGGAATTTTAGTAGATTCTATCCATGAAGTGCTCATGATCGACGAAGACGGAATTGAGAACAGTGAAGACATAAACTCAGCCATTAGCCAGGAATTTATCTCTGGTATTGCTAAAAAGGATCAAAGGCTGATAATTCTTTTAAACCTTGAAGGTGCCTTTTAAAATATAGAATGTAATGTTACAAACTAATGACCCGGAAGAATGACAGCGGGTCATTTTTTAAAAAGCTATTGAATAATTATGCAACAATATGTATAATTATAAAAACGTATAATAGCTCCTTTTAGGTATTAGATTAGGTGGTGATTTTGATGTGGAAGGTTGGTATTATCGGAGCCACAGGTTATGCAGGGCAGGATTTAGTACGAATATTAAACGGACATTCAGCAATTCAGATTAGCGGTTTGGGTTCTAATAGCTATCAAGGTCAGGCTTTTAGTGAGGTCTATCCACATTTTCGCGGTGTAGTAGATCTAACTTGCCAGGCTGCTGATGACCCCCAATTAATTGCCAACAGTGATGTAATTTTCATAGCTTTACCTCATGGTCACAGCGTTAAGATAGCACAGACAGCCCTAAAGCAGGGAAAACGGGTAATCGACTTAGGAGCAGATTTTCGTCTCAAAGATCCAGAAGTATATAAAGAGTGGTATCAAATTGAGGGGGCAGATAAGGAGCAATTATCAGCGGCTGTTTACGGTTTATCGGAGATAAATCGTAAAAAGATTGCTCATAGCATGTTGGTGGCCAACCCAGGCTGTTATCCTACTACGATTATTTTGGCTTTGGCTCCGCTTTTGGAGGAAAAGGTAATTGATCCATCTTTAATGATCATAGATAGCAAATCCGGTGTTAGTGGGGCGGGCCGTGGCACATCCCTGAATACCCATTATTGTGAAACTAATGAAAATTTAAAAGCCTATGGGGTACCTAAGCATCGCCATATACCGGAGATTGAGCAAGAGTTATCCTTGAAAGCAGACCAAAAGGTCCAGGTAAGTTTTACTCCCCATCTCATTCCGATTACTCGGGGAATGCTTAGTACAATCTATACTGTTCCTTTAGAGGGTATTGAACCGAAAGATATTGCAGAGATTTATCAAGCCTATTACGGGACGGAACCATTTATCCGCCTCTTGCCTGCCGGTGAGTTACCTCATACCAAGTGGGTTGTAGGTACTAACTATTGTGATCTCGGTTACTCATGGGATGAGAGAACCGGGAGACTTACGTTGTTTTCAGCGATAGACAATTTAGTCAAAGGTGCTGCAGGGCAAGCCGTACAGAATATGAACATCATGCTGGGCTTAGAAGAGACTCTAGGATTATTAGGAACAGCTATTTATCCGTGATATAGCTGTCTAATAATAGCAGAAAGGGGAAGCAAAGATGAACTATGAATTAGTTTCCGGGGGGGGAGTTACATCGGCAACAGGTTTTGTGGCTGGGGTTGCTCAAGCCGCAATAAAAAAGGCTGACGGTTATGACCTTACCTTGCTATATTCCACAGTGCCCGCCGTAGGGGCAGGGGTATTCACTCAAAATGTCTTTCGTGCTGCTCCAGTGATAATCTCCCAGCAGAATTTGTCCGTTAACGATACTGAGGGCACTATAAGAGGCATTGTAGTTAATAGTGGTTGTGCTAATGCTTGTACTGGGCAGCAAGGCCTCCTTGATGCTCAGCAGATGGCTCAAGAGGCAGCTAAGGTATTCGCCTGTGAGGAGACAGAGATACTAGTGGCTTCTACTGGTGTTATCGGAGTTAATTTACCAATGGAGAGGGTAATTGCCGGTATCCATGAGGCCGGTAACGACTTATCCGCCGCTAACGGTGGGCTGGCAGCCCAAGCCATAATGACAACTGATACTGTCTCCAAAGAAATAGCCATTAAGTTTTATCTTGGCGAGAAGGAAATCACTCTAGGCGGAATGGCCAAGGGTTCTGGAATGATTCATCCTAATATGGCCACGATGCTCGGCTTTATTACTACAGATGCGGCTATTTCCGGCAGATGTCTGAAGAAGTCCTTACAGGAAGCTGTGGGCAAGTCATTTAATATGGTTACAGTAGATGGAGATTGTAGTACAAATGATTCCTTGTTTGTCTTGGCTAACGGATTAGCTGAGAACCAACTTATCATGGACGAAAATTCACAAGAGTATCAAATATTTACTAGGGCCTTAACTTATGTCTGTACTGAACTAGCCAAAATGATAGCCAGGGACGGGGAAGGTGCCACTAAATTAATGGAAGTCCGGGTCATAAACGCACCTAACCCGGAGGATGCCAGATTAGGAGCAAAGGCTATTGCCGGTTCTAATCTGGTGAAGGCAGCTCTCTTTGGTGAGGATGCTAATTGGGGCAGGATAGTATGCGCCTTAGGATATTCAGGGGCTAGTTTCCAACCAATGCTCGTGGATGTATATCTAGGAGATTTATTAGTAGCTCAAAACGGTGGAGGGTTAGCCTTTGATGAAGAAATGGCTGCACGGATATTACAAGAAGATACAGTAATTATTACGGTAGACATGAAACAAGGTTCCTCCCAAGCTACAGCTTGGGGTTGTGACCTGACTTATGATTATGTGAAGATAAACGGAGAATATCGGACTTAGAATAGTACATAATTATTAGAATTAAAGGGGGCAGATGAAGTGCTGACTGCATTAGAAAAAGCCAATGTCTTGACTGAGGCACTCCCGTATATACAGGCTTTTGCCGGCAAAACAATAGTAATCAAGTATGGCGGTCACGCCATGATCAGCCCTGAGCTGGAGGAATTGGTTCTGAAGGATGTAATCCTAATGAAGCTGGTTGGGATGAATCCGGTCATAGTCCACGGAGGCGGGCCAGTCATTAATCACTGGTTAAACAAGGTTAACCATGAAGCTGAATTTGTCAACGGTTTACGGGTCACTGATCAAGATACCATGGAGATAGTAGAGATGGTCTTAGCCGGTAAGGTTAACAAAGGGATTGTCCGGCAGATCAATCATTTTGGTGGCAAGGCCGTAGGACTTTGTGGTATAGACGGTGGCTTGATTATGGCTAATCGTAAAAGTTCAGAGTTAGGACTGGTAGGGGAGGTAACTCGAATTAATCCAGGACTAGTACAGTCTTTGGCGGAAGACGGTTATATTCCTATAGTAGCTCCAATTGGTGTCAATGAAGAAGGGGAAACCCTCAACATTAATGCCGATAGTGTAGCCGGAGCTCTTGGCGGTGCTCTCAATGCACACAAGCTGGTTATATTGACAGATGTGGAAGGAATTTTTCTAGGAGATGGTGAGGAGAATTTAGCCTCCCGTCTTACAGCTACAGAAATTCCTCAGCTTATTGATGATGGCATAATAAAAGGCGGCATGATTCCCAAAGTTGAAAGTTGTCTTCACGCCTTGAGCCAAGGCGTTGAAAATGTTCATATTGTTGATGGGCGCAAGCCTCATTCCATGTTGTTGGAGATCTTTACCCAAAAGGGCATCGGCACAATGATTGTCAAAGAATAACTCTTATGTAGAGGAGAATATCAATGGGAAATGAAGCAATTGTTAAATTAGGGCAGGAATACGTTATGAATACCTACGGACGACTTCCCTTAGTTATGGCTAGAGGACAAGGCAGTTATGTCTGGGATGCTGATGGTAACAAATATCTGGATTTAGTTAGCGGCATAGCTGTGAATAATCTGGGCCACTGTCATCCTAAAGTAGTGGCCGCCATACAAAAACAGGCAGAGTACTTAATGCATTGCTCTAATCTATATTGGAATGAGAATCAGATCCTTCTTGCCAAATTACTGGTGGAGAACTCCTGTGGTACAAAAGTTTTTTTCTGTAACAGCGGAGCCGAAGCTAATGAAGGTGCTATTAAATTAGCCCGCAGATGGTCCTTTAATAAATTCGGTCCTGGTCGTTATGAGATTATTACAGCGAAAAAGTCCTTTCATGGCCGGACCTTGACAGCCTTAACAGCTACAGGACAGGAACAATACCAGGAAGGCTTTGAGCCTCTTACTCCAGGCTTCAAATACGTACCCTTTAATGACCTGCAGGAGCTGGAGCAAGCTATAACATCTAAAACCTGCGCTATTATGTTAGAACCGGTACAGGGTGAAGGAGGAGTCTATCCGGCTAGTGAAGAGTATTTGTCAGGTGTAGAAAAGCTGTGCCGGGAGAAGGAGCTACTCTTGATTTTTGATGAGGTTCAGACAGGTCTAGGTCGTACTGGTAAACTGTTCGCTTATCAGCATTACGGTATTGAACCGGATATCTTTACTTTAGCTAAAGGCTTAGGAGGCGGTTTTCCCATCGGTGCTATTGTAGCTAAAGGGGAAGCGGCAGAAACCTTTAAACCGGGACAACACGCCACTACTTTTGGGGGTAACCCCTTAGCGGCGGCAGCCGGTTTAGCTGCAGTAAATACATTAATCGAAGAGAAGCTACCCCAAGAAGCCTGGGAAAAAGGCGAGTATATTAAGACTGAGGTTCAGAAGCTTAAAGAAGAGCGGCCCCAGATAATTGAGCTACGGGGCTTAGGTTTAATGATAGGTATTGAATTAGCTATTGAGGCTAAGAAAATTCAAGATTATTGCTTGGAAAAAGGCGTAATTGTTAACTGTGTCCAGAGTAAGGTAGTTCGTTTAGTGCCGCCCTTAAATATCAGTTATGACGACTTAGACTTTGGTCTTTCAGTTATATTTGAGGCGATAGCTCAAATGACCAGCCGATAAGAACAGTCTAGTAATAAGTTCGTAAATGCTTTTTATATATCATTGGTCGATCAGTTTGGAGAAGTTAGGAAAGCAGTAGTATTCAAAGGATATTAAGGGATAAACGAGGAGGGTTTTAGATGAATCTAAAAGGCCGGGATTTTCTGACCTTAGCCGATTTCAGTCGGGAAGAGATCTGGTATCTCCTAGAACTGGCTAAGGATTTGAAGGATAAACAAAAGAAGGGAATAGCCCATCGATTATTAGAGGGTAAGACCCTGGGGATGATTTTTCAAAAGGCTTCTACCAGAACCAGAGTATCTTTTGAAGCGGCTATGTATCATTTGGGTGGTTTAGCTATGTTCTTAAGCAAGAATGATTTGCAGATTGGTCGAGGTGAACCTATTGAAGATACAGCCAGAGTGCTAGCCCGTTACTGTGATGGGCTTTTGATCCGCACCTTTGGCCATCAGGAAGTCCTGGATCTGGCCAAATACTCTGATGTCCCTGTAATTAATGGCTTAACTGACGATTATCATCCTACGCAGGTATTGGCTGACCTGCTGACAATCTGGGAGTATAAGGGGCAGTTGGAAGGCTTGAAGCTGGCTTACATAGGAGACGGCAATAATATGGCCCACAGTCTGATGATCGGAGGAGCCATTATGGGTCTAGAAGTAGTTATTGCTTCCCCTGAGGGCTATAAACCTAATCCTCAGATGGTTGAGCAGGCCAAAAGCTTGACCCAGGAAGCAGAAAAAATTAAAATTGTAGAAAGCCCCCAAGAAGCTGTATCTGGTGCTCAGATAGTATATACTGATGTCTGGGCCAGTATGGGGCAGGAGGAAGAAGCTGTTCTGCGTAGAAAAGCCTTAGCCCAATACCAGATTAACACAGAACTATTATCACAGGCTGATAAGGATGCTATCGTTATGCATTGTTTGCCTGCTCACAGGGGTGAGGAGATTACTGCCGAGGTAATGGAGGGTCCTCAGTCGGTAGTATTTGATGAAGCTGAGAATAGACTACATGCCCATAAGGCAATACTGGCGGCTTTAATTTAAGGTACTTAGATACCCTATTACTGAGTTTAGGAATTTTTTTGATCTTAAGGTAATTCGTTAAGTTTAAACCCGAGCTTAGGCCAGGTTATTCAAAGGAGGAAAATAAATTGAAGAAGATTGTTTTAGCTTATTCCGGAGGACTGGATACCTCCATAATTATCCCTTGGTTGAAGGAGAATTACGGCTATGAAGTTATCGCTATGGCAGCCGATGTAGGGCAAGGAGAGGAACTAGAGCCCCTTAATGAAAAGGCCATTAAGTCTGGAGCCAGCAAGCTCTATATAGAGGATCTAAAAGAAGAATTTGTGACAGATTATATCTATCCAACCTTAAAAGCCGGAGCTATATATGAAGGAAAATACCTCCTTGGTACCTCCTTTGCTCGTCCCTTGATTGCTAAAAAATTAGTGGAGATCGCCAGAAAGGAAGGAGCCGAAGCTATAGCTCATGGAGCAACTGGTAAGGGTAATGACCAGGTACGCTTTGAGCTGACTATTAAGGCCTTGGCTCCTGATTTGAAGATTGTGGCTCCTTGGCGTATTTGGGACATCAGATCTCGGGAGCAGGCTATTGACTATGCTCAGGCTAGAAATATTCCTGTACCGGTAACGAAAGAAAGACCATACAGTATGGACCGTAATCTATGGCATTTAAGTCATGAAGGGGCGGACTTGGAAAATCCGGCTAATGAGCCTCAGGACGACTTGCTTTTATTGACTAATACACCGGAAAAAGCCCCAGATGAGGCAGCCTATGTGGAGATAGACTTTGAGAAGGGCCTACCAGTGGCCGTTAACGGTCAATCTTTAGGACCGGTACAGATAATCGAAAGTTTAAATAAAATCGGTGGCCTTCATGGTGTTGGCGTAGTTGATATGGTAGAAAATCGTCTGGTAGGCATGAAATCCAGAGGTGTCTATGAAACTCCTGGCGGCACAATCCTCTATAAGGCTCATCGGGAGTTAGAGCTGTTAACCCTAGATCGGATGACCCTCCATTACAAAGACTTAATTGCCCAGCGCTATGCTGAATTGGTGTACGATGGGGTTTGGTTCCATCCATTGCGGCAAGCCTTAGATGCTTTTGTGGATGTAACTCAGGAAACGGTAACAGGTAAAGTCAGATTGAAACTCTACAAAGGTAATATTATTCCTGCTGGAACAACCGCTCCATACTCCTTGTATAATGAAGAATTTGTTACCTTTGGAGAAGATGAGGTTTATAATCAGCAAGATGCGGAAGGCTTTATCAATCTATTTGGCTTACCATTAAAGGTTAGAGCTTTGATGAAGGAAAGGACCGGTTTAGAATAAGGCTGTAGTCTTAAGAAAAATGAGGTGTAAGTTATGAAACTCTGGGGTGGGCGTTTTAGTAAAGAAAGTAGTGAACTGATGGAAGACTTTCATTCTTCCATCAGTTTTGATCAACGCTTGTACCGTTATGATATTCAAGGCAGTATTGCCCATGCACGAATGCTGGGAAACCAAGGAATTATCAGTGCTGAGGAAGCCCAAAAAATTATTAGAGGATTAGAATCCCTAATACAAGATATTGAGGCGGGAAAAATTGAGTTTTCTAAGGAAGCCGAGGATATCCATATGAATGTGGAGACACTGCTGACGGAGAGAATTGGCCCCACCGCCAAGAAGTTACATACCGGGCGGAGCCGTAATGATCAAGTGGCTGTGGATACAAAAATGTTTGTCAAAGATGAAATTAAACAGACCCAACAACTCTTAGTTGAATTGCTGGAAGTAATCCTAAGACTATCCACAGAACATAATGAGACAATAATGCCGGGTTATACTCATCTGCAGATTGCTCAGCCCGTTACTTTAGGTCATCACCTGTTGGCTTATTTTGAGATGTTCAGCCGTGATTGGACGCGGTTAAGGGACTGCTATAATAGAGCAAATTATTCGCCCTTGGGGGCAGGGGCTTTGGCTGGCACTACTTATCCTTTGGACAGGCATATGACTGCCGTAGAATTGGGTTTTGCTGGTCCAACGGAAAACAGCATGGATAGTGTATCTGACCGGGATTATATTATTGAATTTGTATTTGCCTCCTCCCTAATAATGTTACATCTCTCCCGCTTTTGCGAAGAAATAATCCTTTGGGCCAGTCAGGAATGGGCCTTTATTGATTTAGACGATGCCTACAGTACAGGTTCCTCCATTATGCCCCAAAAGAAAAACCCTGATGTCGCAGAACTGGTCAGGGGTAAGACAGGGCGAGTCTATGGCCATATGTTAGGTCTTTTGACTATGATGAAAGGGATACCCTTAGCCTATAACAAGGATATGCAAGAGGATAAAGAAGCCCTTTTTGATGCAGTCGATACAGTACAGAAATGTTTGCTGATCTTCACCGCCATGCTAGATACCACTAAGTTTAAAAAGGAGAACATGCTGCAAGCGGCAGGCAAAGGATATTCTAATGCTACTGATTTGGCTGATTATCTGGTTAGTAAAGGAATGAGCTTTCGTGATGCTCATCATGTAGTAGGCAGTCTGGTTGCTTTCTGTCTTAAAAAACAAATCCCTTTAGAGCAGTTGACGATGGAGCAGATACAAGAGGCCTGCCAGATCATTATGGAAGCTGCCCAAATTAGGATTAACGAAGATGTCTTTGAAGCTCTCAAACTGGAAAATGTTGTGGCCAGAAGACTTACCTATGGAGGAACTGCTCCCCAGCGTGTGAGGGAGGCCATAGCAAGGGCCAGAGAGCGTTTAGAGGAAATGCAAAAGGATTAAAAAATAAGCTAGAAAATTAATGTCTAACAAGAAGATTAATCGTGAAATTTTATTGGAATGTGACAAAATAAAATAACTAGGTCTTAAAGCCAGGTAGAGCAATAAGTTATTAGAATAAGTGGGATAACAGCCCACTTATTTTTTTATCTCGCAGGATTGATATTTTTTTGATTGGCTGCTTAATTATAGGCAATTATGGACAAAATGGTAATACCCGTCGAAAACTTTTTAGAAATAACTAGCATAAAATGACAAAAAATAACTCAGAGATATTTTATAATTTTCTCAGGCTTAATTTTAATAAGCGCTTAAGGGAAGCGATGAAATGCGTTCTTTATTTGGGCACCTGGAACGCAGGGAGCTAATGGTGCAACCGACCCGCACATTGTTGTAGGGTCTTTTATTTTTGTTTAGTCAGAAGGTTTATCTTAGCGAGAGAAGGGTGATAAAGTGGCCGAAAAAAAATTCACCGGTGTAATTATTTTAATGACCTTGTTAGTTCTATTCGCTTGTGGCGCAGGTATCATCTCTTTTGCAGCTGATGGTGCAATACCACCAACGGTAGCGATAGATATCAATGCGGCCAGTCATTTTGAAGCAAATCTAGATTTTGTTGATCTTGACAATCCCAGCCGTAATACACCTTGGTGTCCTGGCTTAGCCAAGGTTGGTTCAGTGCGTATTATGAACAATAACTTTGATGTAGTGACTATAAGAAATATTGCTGTAGAAATTGCCAATATTAATGATCACTACGAGGCCTTTGTTAATAATATGCACCTCAGAATTACTGATGTTCTCACTGGCAAGACTGTCTACGACAATATATTAGCCGGGATTGCTCATCCAGCAGGTAATAGTGGAACGGGAATAAATCTTGACCAAACCTTGAACAGAGGTGGTCAGACAGAGTTAGAGTTTATTCTCTCGATGAATCCCGAAGCCGGTGACGAAATGCAAGGTTTGACGGCATATCTGGCTTTTCAGCTTAATACAGAGGATACAACTCAATATCCAGATCCACCTCCATATACACCACCATATCCTTTACCTAGTCAGCCACCTGAACCGGCATTTTTGTTGGCCGGAGACAATTGGTATGATGACTGCATTTTAGCTCTAATAGCTAATGGCATAATTATTCCGGACATTGATGGGGAGCTCAGACCTGATGAATATATCACTCGGGCAGAAGTGGCGGTTCATTTAGGAAGGGCCTTAGGACTTGAAGAAGATTTTGGGCCTACCGGTTATTTGGATGAGATTCCCGAACAATATCGTGGCTGGGTTACAGCTACCAGTAAGGCAGGGGTCTATAAGGGATATCCCCTAATTACCGAACGCCTTCCAGGCAGAGTATTCAAAGCTAATAAATTTATTACTAGAGAAGAATTTTGCTGTGTCTTAGTTAGAGCTTATCAGCTAAAGCTAGATGGCGATTTGGAGCTGAGTTTTTCAGATAGTGAGGAGATATCTGCCTGGGCTTTAGCAGATATCAAAGCAGGTGTTCAGGGTGATATCATAGGTGGTTATCCGGACAACACCCTAAAACCACAACAATTTACGTCCCGGGCCGAGGCCTTTGTGCTCATCTGCCGTCTACAAGATTACCATGATGCACATAGTCTTGCAGCAGGAGGTGCTGGGGAATGAGCAGATATAAGTGGCAAGAAAGGAAGAAATGGAGTTTATTAATCAGTCTAATTCTGGTCATTACCCTTGGCCTTACGGGGATCAGCTATGGGTCATGGAATGACACCTTGTCGATGGATGTAGCTGTAGATACAGCGGAATTTGATCCGCAGATAGAGGTATATAAAATCGTCAGAATAAGGGATTACAGTTATTTACCCGACGAAGTTTTTTATCCCTGCATACCTTTGAGACCCGATGCTAATGGTGTGATTAAAGTCAGTGTGGGTCGAAGAACTGAAGACCCTATTCCCTGGTGGTATCCAGCATTGCTTAATGATGAATACAAGATTTATTATCGGGTGATCAATAATTCCACTATTCCGGTTGGTTACAAGGCTGTTTCTCAAAATCTAACTCCAGAACAAGAGAATTATGTAAGTGTTCTACCCACCGATTGGTCATTAGTTGGTGCAAATAGCTCTGATGAGGGCAATTATGTCTCTCTGTTTGTTAAGTACGAACCTATGACAATAAAGATGGGAAAAGTAATTAAACAAGCCTACGATCCTTTCAATGTTGGTCCAACCTGGACCGGAGATATATTTGACTTTTTCAGGCATCTAGATAAAACCTTTGCCAGAGTGCAAGTAAAGCAGTTCAATACAATCCCTCGGGATTCAGGCTGGTCAAAAGATATCGAGATTCGTCTATTGACTAATGATTTCATTCTCTAAAGTTAGTATCGAGTTTATTAGATATAGGAATTAGTCACTTGTGGAGGTGATGTGGTAGATAAAATCTCCATAGTTATTCCTTAATTATCTGGGCTAATTTATTTGTAAGGGTGGTAGGCTCAGAAGCCCGAATAAATATTAATATTGTGAAAGGGGTCAACTAATTTGAAAAAGGCTAAATTTTTAGCTCTGGTGATGGTTTTTGCCATTATGCTGATGGGAGTAGGTTATGCTGCTTGGACTGATAAAGTAACACTGAATACTACTGTATCAACTGGTGTATTTGATGTGGATTTTACCAGTGTAAGTGCTAAAGCCCTTAATGAAGCGGATATCTTCAATATTCCAAGCCAAATCAAGAACTTGCAGTCTAATCTAGATTGTCACGCTGTAGACCATAAAACTAAATCAGATCGTATTATTGTAACTGCTGGCAACCTTTATCCTGGTGCAAGCTTCCAAGTAGATGCCAAGGTAACTAATACAGGTACTATCCCTGCTATTCTGAACAATGTTACTGCTTCTGCCGCAGGGGATGCTTCTTTCCTTGACCTTTTGGAAGTTACTGTTATCTACGATGAAGGCCCTGGTGCTACTTCCAATTTTGAGATTTATTCCGGTTCTGTCAACGGATTGAACGAAGTCTTATTCCCAAGCATACTACTTGATTTAGGAATTACACCTATTGAAAATAATGATACAGATTCGATTATCTTCATCTTCGAATTCCCCTATGATACTCCTGAACAGTATCTTGATTCCGAAGGATATTTCGAAGGATTGACCCAAGAATTTAATATCGACTTTGATTGGATCCAATTCAATGCTTCTTTCGAGGCTGCTTATTAAGGTTAATTTAAAAGAAAATTTAGAGCTTTTGCTTTGATATTTGGGGGTTTTTCTTACCCCCAAATATTCTCTTTTTTGCTGATCTGAGAAAAGTTAATTAGAAGTAAATTACCGGCCAGACGAAAAGTGCTTTTAGGTTAGCTTGAATTTTTGTCTTAAGGGAATATGGTTAGTTTCCCGAATGTTCTGGCTTAGATACTTATAAGCCGTACTTAACAGACGGGGAATTTGTGTCACATTTCTTAAATGGTTATTAAAACGTTAATCTCTTGGCTTTTGAGGGGGCGATAATATTACCAGGAGCCTCGTGACTAATAAAGCAAAAATGAGGGTCGCATTAATAATCCTCTGTCTCATTATGTTCTATCTAATTGAGAATTTATCTTTTTTAAGCGCAGGGTTTATTAAGCCTCCGAGACTATTGCTGCCGGTGCTATGGCTATTATTATCCTGGCTTATATGGTGGTTGCCCCGACCTAGGGCTGAAGGAAGATTACGCCTTAGAACTTTATTGATTTTTTTAGCAGTAGTTAGTGCAGGATTGTTTTTGCTTGCTATGCTTGCTACAGGTTTTATTGAAGGTTTTGGTAAGAGCCCTTATGCCTTCACACCGTTAGCTTTATTAACTAATTTTTTTGTAATCTCAACTACCATCCTCGGTAGAGAATTAGCTCGAGCCTTTATATTAAATAGTCTGGCAACACGACGTTCTCAGATTTTGTTAGTTTTGATTAGTCTGGTCTTTTTATTTGGAGATTTATCTCTTAATAAACTGAGTACCCTAGATTCAATGCAGCAGTTTGTAACATACGCTGGGACAACCATTCTACCAGAATTTTCCGAGAACCTCCTGGTATCCTATTTGGCCTATTTGGGCGGGCCCTTGCCGGCTTTCATCTATCAAGCTATGGTAGAGGGATTTTACTGGTTTAGCCCTCTGTTACCTAATACTGGTTGGGTTTTGAAAACCCTATTAGGTTGTGTAGTTCCAATTGGCTGTCTTTTCTTAGTCCAATATCTTTATCAGCAGGAATCTGGGGAGCTTAAAAGGACATCAGAAGAAAAAGGGCGCCCAGGAGAATGGTTGACGGTTAGTGTAATATCAATCTTGATCATCTGGTTTACTGCCGGGGTATTTCCTGTCTATCCTTCTGTCATTGCTACAGGTAGTATGGAACCGTTGATTAAGCCAGGGGATGTCATTATTCTGAAGAAGGTCGGCTCAGAAGGAGTTAGGGCAGGGGATGTTATTCATTTTCGGCAAGAAGATATTTTTATAACCCATCGGGTTATAGATGTAATAGATCCGGAAGGGAAAATATATCAGACTAAAGGTGATAATAACGAAACGGTTGATCTTGAGTTCGTTAGTCAAGGACAGATTAAGGGTAAATTGATTTGTGTGATTCCAAAACTAGGCTGGCCAACACTGATTTTAAGAGCCAGGGGAACACATGAGGCTATAAGTGGGGAGGAAATATGAAAAAGAAATGTATTCCGGCATTATTCAGAACAGTACTAATGGTAGTTTTAATAGTAATTGTGCTTACTCTGGGTGTTGTGATGTTTATGACCTGGAAGAATCCCGGTGTAGTGGAAGAAAAAATTCCGCTATATAGCTATAGTCATAAAGCAAATATTGATTATCAAGCCAACTATCGCTCCAATATACTCACTGATAGTACAATGGTAGGAGCAGGTGAAATTTATATTACCGAATATCTGAGGAACATTCTAACAACCCTCAATTATGAATTTATTGGGGAGAAAGTTGTAGAATATAAGGGACAATATACTATTAAAGCTTCATTAGTAGGCTCTAGGATGGAACAAAATGAAATAGTGCGTATATGGCAAAAGGATTATGACCTTGTACCTGCAACCTCTTTTGAGGGTACAGATGCTTCAGTTCTCATAACTAAGGAATTACCAATCAGTTTGCAGCAATATAACGATTTTGCTGAGAGATTTTCCAAGGAAACAAAAATCAGCACTGAAACTAACCTAATCATTAATTGGCATATTGAAATTGAGGCTGTTACAGAACGGGGTATAATCAGTGAAAAGCTAGTCCCTACTATGATTATCCCTATTAATAAGAGCTATTTTAATATTTCAGGTGAACCGCAAAAAGAAAAATCAGGGGTTATTGAAGAGACTATTACTAGAATACTTCCGGTTAATACTGGTAGGATTTATTTATCTGCTGTAGGTATAATACTATCCCTAGCATTATTGGTCCTATTGTATTTTTATACTGAGGGCAGCCGAATCACCGATCTCTTAGAATTGAAAACTAGGGAAATATTTAAAAAGCATGGAGAGCGCCTAATTGCTCTTGGAGGCGAACTGCCGTCTATAGCTAATCAACAGATAACAGTATTATCTTTGGAGGATCTGATTAGGATAGCTGATGAATTAAGTAAGCCGGTATTTTATAAAGCCGATCCTGCTCAGGAAACGGTTCCGATCTTTTACGTTTTTGACGATCCCAAGGTTTACTTATACAAATTAGTAGTAGAAGAAAATAAGACTACTATGGAGCCAGTTGTTTTGCAGGACAGTATAATTACAACGGCAACAAAAAGTGAAGAGGCTTAAGGGAAAAAAGCTAAGCAATGATTTAAAGAAAGGATAATATTTAGGGCTATTAAAGACAAAAGGTCATAGTTTACTTCTAGATTAGAAGTCCTAATTTTTATAAAAATTATATTGTATATTTCTGGATAATAATGTATAATTAAACTAGTTCAAAAGTAAATATTTTTGATATTGAAAAAGGCAAACCTGTTCGAAAGACAGGGACGCAAAGCCACGAGTCTAAAGCCCCAAAGGGCTAAGATAGTCGGGTTGCCAATAGGGACATTGCAGGCCCAGCCTACAATCCCTGCTTAGGCAACCCCTAAGCAGGGATTTTTTAGTTAATTTCTGGCTGGGGGTGTTCTCATGAAAAAAAGGATCGTAGGTCTTGTCATTGTTGTTTTTACATTATTAATCAGCAGCAATGTTCTGGCTCAACCAAATATTCAGTATATTAAGGCAACAGACAGCAAAAAGGAAATCTTAATCCGCCAAGGGGACAAGCTCCTATTGGACAAGCAATGGTACAGTACTTCCTTTGAGATTAATCCTCGAAATACTATCGGCAAAGCCGTAATTAAAGAAGTAAATAGAGAAGAATATCAAAAAGCGATAGATGAAATTGATTTTCCTTTAGAGAAAGTGGGAACGTATAAGATCTATTTTCTTGATTACCGCTTAAAAGATTATCCAACGGCTCAAGCTGTAAGCTTTAAGGATAACAGTGTGGTGGTGTTCGGAACATATTACCCCTTGACTAAGGATAAGATACATCAACTAGCCATACATGAATTGGGACATCAGGTGGATTTTCAACTGATGGATCAGGATAAATGGCTGGAGTATCGACAAATACGGGGGATTACGGATGTGGTCGTCTATAACAATGCTTCTAATAATTATGAGGACAGGCCTCAGGAAATATTTGCCGAAGATTTCCGAATTCTCTGTGGAGGGGAGCTAGCTTCTAAAACACCCCACTTGAATCAGAGGCTACAGGACCCTAATAAAGTACTAGGCTTAGCAGAGTTTTTTGAGAAGCTTGCTACTTAAGAAGAGTTACGCTGTTTTTTATAAGATGCCAAGTGAGATACATCCCTCGGGCAACCCCACAAAAACCAACAGGAGATGTGTTTCACGATAAGGCATCTTTTTTATTGTTCAAAGAAGTATAATTTTACTTTCTGAGACTTATACAACTTTTGTGTGTTTTAAGTATATAAAAGCATTATTCTTTGGGTGTGATTTTAGCTTTGCTTTTACCGAAGATCTCATAGAGACCCATTATCAGCAAAAACACCCCGAAGATCTTCCGTAAGATCTCAGGAGAGGTTAGATTAGCCAGATTGGCTCCTAATACAGCCCCTAAAAGGGAACCTATGATAAGACAAAGGGCTAGGCGGATATTGACATTGGCATGACGGTAGTGAGTAATGACAGCAACGATGGCAGTGGGAATGAAGGCGGCTAGACAGATCCCTTGGGCAGTATGTTGGCTAACCTTCATAAAAAACACCAGAGCCGGTACTAGCAAAGTCCCACCGCCAATAGCCAACCCACTGAGAATACCCATAAATAAGCCTATAATATAAACCAGCATTAAATAACCATCCTTAAACCAGCCAGAAGCATAAAAAATCCGAATAATTGTTTCAAACGATGTGCAGGAATTTTTGTCATGAGCTTGGCTCCTAAATAGCCGCCTAGCATGCCACTGGCGGCTATTTTCCAGACTAAGTTCCAATCTATATGCTTATTGCTATGATAGATGAAGGCACTTATTACTGCAGTAGGTAGGATAATGGCCAGCGATGTACCATGGGCTTTATGTTGTTCTTCCCCTAAGAGGAAGACCATAGCCGGAATTAGAATTGTTCCTCCCCCGATACCTATTAAACCATTAACAAGTCCAGTAATAAGGCCGATTGCCATATAGAGCAGCCACTTTTTAATCCGAGAATTCACTGGCTAAACCCCCAATCATTATCAGGCTTAGTCTGTGCTATTATGAGGGATTTTATCAGGCCTTATTATCAGATGGAAAGGATATTATTAATGATTCTTCTTAGCCATGGAAGAAGCTTAATATTAAGATTAAAAGAAACCCTAGAGTTAAACCTAAACGAGCATAATTAGGATGCTTTCTATGGGCTTCGGGCAACAATTCATTTCTAATGATAAAAGCCATAGCCCCGCCAGCTAAGGCTAATAACAAGCAAACCAGGTGGGGAGAAAAGTGTATGATAATTAAGCCCAAGGCCGCACCAAGAGGCGTGAAAATGCTGATTAGGAGGGTAAGGAGAACGATACTTCGCCTACTTAGGCCACCCATGGTGAGGGGAGCGGCGGTGGCCATTCCTTCGGGAACATTATGGAGACCTATAGCTAAGGCAATTAAAAATCCAAGGCTTTCTTGAGCTGAATAACCCACAGCTATGGCTATGCCTTCAGGAAGATCATGGAGAGCTATCCCTGTAGCTATAAGATAACCCATTTTCAAAAAGTGACCTTGTCTGTTATGTCCCCAGGCAGTATTAACGATTGGCAGAGTGGAGAACAGTAGATCCAAGACAAACATTAAAAGGATACCGCTTAAGAAACCAAGTGAGACTGAGAACCAACTGCCATAAGCTAAGGCCGAAGGGAGCAGGTCAAAGACAACAACTGCTGTCATCACTCCGCCTGCAAAACCTAACAATACTGATAGCAAATGCTCGCTTGGCTTGCCAAAAGCTAATATTAATAAGGCTCCCAAAAGCGTGGCTAGCCCGGCAATAAAGCTTTGGTAGAGGATTAGGTAGGCCATGCCTTACCCCCTTTCTGGCAAGAGAGTACTTTTCCTAATAATTAGTCGACCAAAGCCTGTGTTAGAACATATTTAATAATTGGCGGCATAAGTGGCAAATTCAATAGAACAAAAATAACGCCCGAGATTTTCGGGCGTTATTTGTTTAAGCAGAGAACAGAAGTTATTTTTCTTTACCGGTAGGAAACCCCGCTCTAGGCAGAATAATATTGGAACTCGGAGGTGTAAGGCTAATGCCCTCATCTTCTAGTATAGCGATAATTTCCAGATTTATAGCTTCTTTGACTTCAACGTATTCTGCCCAAACTGTGGTCTTGGTAAAGAAATAGAGAAAAAGATTATAGCGACCTGAATCAAAGGAATCGAAGCTTACCATAATAGTCTGGGGATGAATATCCTTATGTTGCTGAAGCATAGTCTTAATTCTATTAACAACCCTGGCCAGTTTTTCTTTGGGGGTATTATAAGGAACACCTAAATTAAAGGATATACGCCGTTTACCCATCCGTGACCAATTCGTAATCGGTTCATTGGCTAAAGTTGAATTGGGTACTGTGACTAAGGCTTGGGCAAAAGTACGAATTTTTGTGCTGCGGAAGTTGATATCCTCAACAGTACCTTCAACACTGGGAGTTAAAATCCAATCCCCTATAGTAAAAGGTTTATCAGTAATTATTACAACACCGCCGAAGAGATTTGCTAAAGTTTGCTGGGCGGCCAAAGCGAAGGCTAAGCCGCCTAGTCCAAGTCCGGCAACAAGACCTGTAATGTCATAATTCCACTCTTGCAGAATGACAACTATCGCTATTGCAATGATTATAAAACGAAGAGCTTTGGTCAATACAGGAAGCAATATTTTATCAATTTTAATGTTCAGAATGGTAGCTGAGGATGAATTAAGGGTTTTATCGAAATTACCTGCCAGATTATAAAAGCCCATAGCAACAAAGAAAACTATGAAGGTACGGAAAATTTTATGTATGACTAGATCCGTTTCCAGGCTTAAGGGTAGATAACGTAAGGCGATATAGAGACCTAGGACAGCGAGCAATAACCTTAAGGGACCTTCAAAAGATTCTACAATCAGGTCGTCTAGCTTTGTTTCACTCTTTTTGGTAAACCTTTTGATGGTATTTCCGATCTTATCAGTTAGAAATTTGCGGAGTAGAAAAAAGGCTAAAAAGATTATAACTGCTATTCCAATCTGGATTGGCCAGTAGAACCAGTGGTTATCCGAGACCAAGGCATACGGCCTTTTGAAAATATTATAGGCTGTATAAAGTAAATGTCTGATAGTGAACACCTCCACTTTTTAAGATAATTATACCAGAAAAGCATTCTTATTAAGAAAATACTTATCCATTACCACATGAGTAGTGTACAGCAGGTGAAATTTTAGGAAACTCAACCAAAACTTGACAATACGTAGATATTAAAGGTAAAATTATATAAAATTAAGAAAGAAAGGGTGGGGCAATGAAAGCAAAGGATTTGTTTGTTAAGACTATGCCTTTTGTCTGGCAAAACTCTTGTTAGGTGTAGTAAATGTGGTAGTTTTGGGGTTACTCTTGGCATTATTTATGGGGATTGGGTATTTGTTTAATAGTTCAGGCGCACTTATTATTATGTTTATTATCTGGTTAGCCTCAATCAAAGTTGTTAGCTTTATCATCATGCATTACATAGGATATTTGATTAAGGCTGGTCACATTGCTGTGCTTACAGAGGCAGTAACAACAGGGCAGATTCCTGAAAATCAGGTGGCCTATGGGAAGCAACAAGTAAAAGATCGTTTCGCTACCTCCAATGTGTACTTTTTAGTAGATAAGTTGTTAAGCGGAGCTGTGAAACAAATCCAAAATGGAATCGGCAAACTAGGTGATGCACTTAGCTTTATTCCTGGTATGGAAACAATCGCTTCCTTGGCAAAATTATTTGTTGATCTATCCCTAGGATATATTGACGAGTGCTGCTTAGGATACACCTTTTATAAAAAAGATGAAAGTGCCTTCAAAAGCGCGGCAGATGGAGTAGCGATTTATGCTCAAAACTGGAAAAAGTTACTGGGCAATGCAGCGAAAACTATGGTACTGGTTCTGTTAGGAATTGCAGGTATTACCTTAGTATTATTTTTAGTCCTTGGCCTTATATTCCGTCTATTTGATTGGCCGGGCTGGATAGCTTTTGTCCTGGCTCTACTTCTTGCAGTTGCAATTAAAAAGGCTTTTATCGATAGTTATATACTTGTTCGTACAATGGTTGCTTACATGGAAGTAGCACCGAATACTACTATCACCCTTGATATTTACGGCAAATTATGCAATCTATCTTCAAAGTTCAAAGAGCTTTTCAGCAAAGGAGAAGAAGAACAACTGGCCTATGCTGGAGGGGCTGACCCATCTGCTCCATCGATGTAGAATAGATATAAGAAAAGGGCTTTCGGAATTATCCGAAGGCCCTTTTAGTTTGTTGCCGCTTTATCCTCTGGAATCTTGAAAAATGGAGCTGGTGATGCGATTTGAACGCACGACCTGCTGATTACGAATCAGCTGCTCTGCCACTGAGCTACACCAGCTTAAAACTATTTTTATTATAGGGAACGAAAATATTAATGTCAATGAATTAACATTGGCAAACTGCTGCTTAGATGATCTTTCTACAGAATACGATGATAATTATATTTGACATAATTATGACCAGGTATTATGATCAAGTAGTAAAGCCTATAGGAATAGGAGAGGTATTATGTTTAAGCGTGTATTAGTAGCTAATAGGGGAGAAATAGCTGTGAGGGCTATTCGAGCTTTAAAGGAAATGGGCATAGAATCCGTTGCTGTATACTCTGATGCTGATTGTAATGCCTTGCATACTTTATATGCAGATTATGCTTATGCTCTTAATGGGGACCGATCCGGGGATACATATATGAATATCGATAAGTTAATCCATATTGCCAAGGTTGCCGGTGTAGATGCTGTTTACCCTGGCTATGGCTTTTTATCGGAAAAGTCGAGATTTGCTGAAGCTGTTGAAAAGGCAGGGATAACCTTTATCGGCCCAAAGAGCGAGACTCTTGATTTAATGGGTGACAAGATTAAAGCCCGTCAGTTAATGCTTTCACTTGGTGTTCCAGTAGTACGGGGTAGTAACACAGCGATTAACAATTTTGCTGACGCGGAGGAAATCGCTGATATAATCGGATATCCCGTCTTGATTAAGCCTTCTGCTGGTGGTGGTGGTATGGCTATGAAAGTGGCTTATAACGTGGAGGAGTTAAAAGAAGGCATCGAAAAAGTGCAACAGCAGGCCATGTCCTTATTTAATGATGATTCTCTATTTGTAGAAAAATACATTGAACACCCCCGACATATCGAAGTGCAAGTAGCTGGTGATCATTACGGTAATTATATTCATCTTTATGAAAGGGAATGTTCCATTCAAAGAAGACACCAAAAGGTAGTAGAGGAAGCGCCTTCTACTGTGTTGACACCGGAATTGCGTGAAAAAATGGGCGAGATGGCCGTTTCCATTGCCCGTTCAGTTAATTATGACTCTGTAGGTACTGTGGAGTTCATCTATGAAGATGGGGAATTCTATTTTTTGGAGATGAACACAAGAATTCAGGTAGAGCATACGATAACAGAAATGATTACTGGTGTAGATCT
>MTKW01004005.1_pt1 | contig 22192 bp, 16 predicted proteins | sample 1042761 | NCBI WGS metagenome assembly MTKW01 (sample SAMN06205366, study PRJNA360243) | anaerobic digester metagenome | biome: Wastewater treatment plant; feature: Anaerobic digester sludge; material: sludge; isolation source: anaerobic digester fed with sludge from wastewater treatment plant ...
TTCGGAACCGGCAAAAAAGGACATACTTTTGGAACTTGTAACTGAGCACGCTCAGTTTGCAACCATATGCACTGAACCGGCTATGATAGCCCTTGCAGCCGCCAAAGCCCGGGAGATTCTCGGGGCCATACCTGACAGAATTGAAGTATCCCTTAGCCCCGGGGTACTCAAGAATGCATTGTCAGCGGGCCTACCATGTGGAGACAGAAAAGGGCCTGATGTGGCTGCGGCTTTAGGAAGCACTATCGGTATTTCCGATGACAAAAGAGGGCTGCAGATTCTGGCAGGAGTATCACCTGGGAATATTGAGGCTGCGTATGAATACGTTGATCTGGGCAAGGTGTCCGTTTCGGCCGACAACAGCAAGGCCGGGGTTTACGCTTGCGTTACGGCTATACACCAGGGCCATGTGGCCAGGGTAGTCATCAGTGGAAGCCATACAAATATTACTGATCTGGTGTTGGATGGCAAGAGCATATATGAGAAGCACTCTTCTTCACAAGGTTTGTCCCTCCGGAATCTAAAGAAGCTAGGTTTTGAAGGCTTGTATTCTGCGTGTATGGATATTGATCCAGTTGAGATCAAATTCCTTCTTCACGGAGCTGAATCAGATTTGAGGTTAGCTCTTAAGTCCGGGGAAAAGCAAGCCTGCAGGCATTCTCTGAATGGGGTCAAGGATGGAACCGGGGCCTCCAATGAGCTGCCGTGTCCCGATTTGCATACAGATGATCTCATGTCACGTGTCCATCACCGAGTATTAGGCGCCATATCAGCCAGGATGGGCGGGACACCCTGGCCTGTGCTGACTTCCGGGGGAAGTGGGAATCAAGGAATCATGCTGGCGGTTCCCGTTCTTTGCGCGGCAGAGTCACTGCAGGTGGGCCGTGAAGACGCAGCCAGGGCTTTATATCTGGGGCATGCTATTAATTTGTACGTTAAAAGCTACATGGGTAGTATTTCATGTGTGTGTGGGGCTGTCAGTGCAGGGGCCGGAGTCGCCGCAGCTATCAGCTGGCTTCTGAGCAGGGATATTGGCCAGGTTGAGCAATCTATCAACATAGTGCTGTCGGCCCTGTATGGAATGATATGTGACGGAGCCAAGGCCAGCTGCGCTTTGAAGGGAAGTGTTGGGGCAATTCAAGGGCTTAACGCAGCCTTTATGGTATACAGGGGGCTAAGTGTTCCTGAAGGCGAAGGCATCATTGGTTCAAGCATTGAGGAAACCCTTGATACTGTTGGCTATTTGAATGAGAAACTGTTTTCGTACGGAGATAAGCTCATTTTGGATAAGGTTTTTGTAAATCGCTGATACCAAAGGCAAAGGATTAGATTTCGAGATATGCCTGTCTAAGAGGTTTTTCCAGCAGCTGTTGTCGTTGCTTGCAGATAAATAGTTTGATATACTGTGTTTTGCGCAGGGGCTTTGGAAGTGATTATTATTCTGTTTCCTGCGCAGAGTTTAGAAAAGATTCCTGGGGTTTTGCATAGTCAGATCTGGGGACTTAGCTCAGCGGCAGAGCGTTCGGTTCACATCCGAAAGGCCACAGGTTCAAGCCCTGTAGTCCCCACCATATTATCTTCTGGTTTATCTTCATTTTCCCTGTCTTTAAGCTTCTTCAATACTGCCCGGACTTTAGTTTACCGGCTATTCATTAGAAGTTTTTGTGGAATCTGTGAGCTCACCATAAAAGGCAAATTGGCCTTTGTTGTCGAAGAAAAGTAGTCAGAGTTTCATGGTTTCATCAAAGGAAATTCAATCGAAACGGGCAGATTCGTTCTTATTCCTTGTGCAAAGGGGTTGCATGTATGCGCATAGTTGTACTCATGAAACAAGTGCCTGAGACAACCCAGGTGGAAATCGATCCTGAAAAAGGAACCCTCAGGCGGGAAGGAGTCCACTCCCAGGCCAATCCCTTCGACCTCCATGCCCTGGAGGCAGCCCTTTCAATGAGCCAATCACTTGATGCAACCGTAAAGGTGATTAGCATGGGGCCTCCCCAGGCTGTGGCGGTGATCAAGGAAGCTCTTGCAATGGGGGCTAATGATGGCATACTGCTTTCGGACAGGGCATTTGCAGGCGCCGATACCCTTGCTACCGGTTTTACGTTGAGCAGAGCAATTCAAATATGTGGGTTTGATCTTGTAATTGCCGGGCAGCAGAGTACAGATGGTGATACAGCCCAGGTAGGGCCGTGTGTAGCCGAGTTTCTGGGCATTCCTCATGTATCTTATGTTAACCGTATACTGTCCTTCAACAGCAAAAACATGATTGTCGTTTCTCACATGGGTGACAGGCTTCTTACACAGGAAATTGAATATCCGTGCCTTATTACAGTTACGAGGGAATTGAACTATCCCCGGCTTCCTTCGTACATTAGGTGGAAGGAGAGCCGGCACCGTCAGGTGACAGTGTGGGGACACGAGCATATTGCAGCAGACGGTGAATCTTATTTCGGTTTGGATGGGTCTCCTACACGGGTCGAGAGAATATTTCCGCCGTCTAGAGAGGCCAAGAGGGAACTCTGGGAAGGCGATGTGAGATTACTGGCAGAAAGATTCTGCAATTTTCTCAGTAACAGGGGGTGAAGGCATGGGAAGTATCCTAATTGATAATTCTGTGTGTAATTTTTGCAAGCACTGTATAGATATTTGCCCTTTCGGAGCCATCTTGGTTCAGGACGGGAAAATTGATATCTCTGATGACTGCAGAATGTGTCTCCAGTGTGTGAAACAGTGCCCCCAGGGGGCTCTTTCGGCGCCTGAAATGAAAGCCGGTGTAAAGAAGGGTGCCGGTGACCTGTCAATCAAGCCCCTTTCAGACTACAAGGGTGTGATGGTGTTTGCAGAATTCAATGGTGGCCGGTTCAGTCCTGTGACTTTCGAGCTTATTGGCAAGGCCAGGGAGCTGGCAGGCAAAATCGGGCAGAACGTCCTGGCAGTTGCAGCAGGGACCTGGGTGACGGGCCCTTCAAAGGAACTTTTGGATTATGGTGTGGACAAGGTTTTGGTGTATGACCATCCTGCCCTAAAGCACTTCATATCTCCTTTATATACAGATGTTCTTCAAGACGCGGTGGCCAGGGAAAAGCCCGGTATCTTGCTTATTGGCGCAACTCATTTGGGAAGAAGTCTTGCGCCAAGGTTGGCGGCAAGGCTAAGGACAGGGCTTACAGCCGACTGTACTTTTCTGGATGTCAGGCCCAACGGTGATCTGGTTCAAACCAGGCCCGCTTTCGGCGGAAACATCATGGCTACTATTCTGACTCCGGGACACCGGCCCCAGATGGCGACAGTCAGGCACAAAGTAATGCCTGAGGCTGAAAAGGTGTCGGAACCGGCAGGTGTCNNTGAGGAAACAGGCATCACAGGTGAAGGTTTTGTGTGAGTCTGATCTACCCCGGGCTGAGTCAATTGCAGGTGCCAGAGTTATCGTAGCTGTAGGCAGAGGCCTGCGATCCCAGGACGATATACCCATGTTCAACGCGTTTGCCGAGAGCATAGGTGGAATGCTTGCCTGTACAAGGCCTTTGGTGGAGAAGGGATGGTTTTCACCCTCAAAACAGGTTGGATTGAGCGGCCGGACAGTTAGGCCGGAGGTTTACATTGCATGCGGTATTTCCGGGGCAGTACAGCATACTGCGGGAATGGATAATAGCAAGGTGATTTTTGCGATCAACAGTGACAAAGAAGCACCTATTTTCGAAATTGCCCGTTATGGAATAGTGGCAGATATGTACGAACTGGTGCCTGAGATATTGAAATCCCTTTCCGGGTTGCCAAAGCCCTTGAAGAAGCAGGCTGAATCCGGCAGCACTTATTTTGCTGCTGGTATTGGGCGTGAAAGGCCTTCAAGAGAATCCTTGGGCCGGGGCGGTGATTGCTAAATGTTTAAAGTCAGCCATTCCTCATGTACAGACAAGGACATTCATGAACTCGTAATGATTTGCGGGCCCGGGAATGTTGTGATTGAAGGGCCGGTTATTGAGGATTGCTCTCACGATGAGATGAGCCTCAGGGCAACACCAGACGTTGTGGTATTTCCATCTACGGCCCAAGAGGTTTCACAGATTATGAAATATGCCTCATCAAGAAGAATTCCTGTAACCCCTCGTGGTTCAGGAACAGGGTTGTGTGGAGGGGCAGTACCTGTTTCAGGCGGTATCGTAATGTGCCTTTCCAGGATGGACAAAATCCTGGAGGTAGACCGCGATAACCTGACTATGACAGTTGAGTCCGGAGTTCTCTTGATGACAGTCCATGAGACGGCCAGAAATCATGGTTATCTTTATGCGCCGGACCCAGGCGAGAAGACAGCCACCATAGGAGGAAATATCAGCACCAATGCAGGAGGGATGAGAGCCATTAAGTACGGTTCCACCCGGGATAATATCCTTGGCCTTGAAGTGGTCTTGCCTGACGGCCAGAGTGTATTTTTCGGTGGGAAACAAGTAAAAAAGAGCACCGGCTACAGTTTGATGAATCTCGTAATAGGGAGCGAGGGTACCCTGGGTGTTGTGACCAAAGCCGTTCTTAAACTTCTTCCCTTACCTGCCCGTACTTTGAGCCTTCTTGTACCGTTTAATTCTCTGGGTGATGCGGTCCGTGCAGTACCCGGTATATTTTCCAAAGGGGTTTTGCCCCAGTCCATTGAGTTTGCAGAAAGGAATGTCATACTTGCTGCCGAAGACTATTTGGGCAAGAAGTTTCCCCACACAACAGCCCCTGCTTATCTCATGATCCGGGTTGATGGAGGTTCCAGTGAAGAGACAGAACAAGCAATGGAAGTGATAGGTGATTTGTGCCTGGAATCGGGAGCCAGTGATGTTTTAATTGCCAACACTGTCGAAAGAGAGCAGGCAATTTGGGATGGCCGGGGTGCTTTCCTTGCGGCAGTCAAAAGTGGCAATGAAATAGACGAATGTGATGTGGTTCTTCCCCGGAGTAAAATAGCGGAATTTGTTGAGTATTCAAAAGAAGTATCGGGGAAAGTGGGAATCAGAATTGAAAGTTTTGGCCATGCAGGCGACGGTAATTTGCATATATATGTCATAAGGGATGGCAAACCGGAAGAAGTATGGGAAGCGAAGCGGGATCTTGCAATGGCTCTTCTGTATGAAAAAGGCCATGAACTTGGCGGCCTTGTCTCAGGCGAGCATGGTATAGGTTATTCAAAAAAGAAATATATGCGGAGCACCCTTTCCGGTGAAGAAATAGAGTTGATGGAAATCTTGAAGAGAAGCTTTGATCCTTTGAATATTCTTAATCCCGGGAAAGTTGTGTAGGGTAGGAACCGCTGAACTCTCAAATAATAATCTAAATTAGCAAAGTATCAGGCTAATAGAACGAGGGAAAGGCGGTTTCTTTAATGAGCCGAAAAACGTTTCTCATGGCCTTACTGGCTGTATTTGTAGCAGTGTCTGTTTTTTACTTCCTGGCGGGCCGTACTGAGGCTGAAAGCATTACAGGTGTAATCTTGCCTCCTGGGTACAGAATTGATAGGTACATAAGCGGCCTGACCTTTCCCACCGGCGTTGCATGGGATCGAAATGGCGTCATGTATGTTGCAGAGGCTGTAGTTGATGGCAAGATGTCCCAGGATTCCGGTGAAGCAGGTAAGGACGGGGCAAGCCGGGGAAGAATTATCCGGGTAAACCCTGATGCCCGCGAGGTATTCTTTGAAGATCTGCACTCTCCTGTTACAGATGTGAAGATAAAAGACGGGGTATTGTACGTAGCACACAGAGGGCATCTTTCAGTGATAAAAGACGGAGAGCGAATAGATCTGCTCAAGGGCCTGCCTTCAGGAGACCATTTTACAGGAGAGATTACGTTCGGTGTTGATGGCTGGGTGTATCTTGGTAACGGCACAGCTACCAATGCAGGCGTTGTAGGAGAGGATAATTTCCAGAGAAAGTGGGCGGCAGCCCATCCCGGGCAACACGATGTTCCAGCAAAGGATATTGTTCTTGCCGGTATGAATTTTACCTCTTCTGACCCGGGAACCTTAAATCCTTTTGATAAAGCTGTCACCGGTGGATTTCTGCCCTTTGGTACAGGCTCAACTCCCGGCCAAAAAATCACAGGTAAGGCAGAGGCCGGCGGCGCAATCTACCGGGTTAGGGAAGACGGAACTCAGCCCGGGGTATATGCCTGGGGCTTCAGGAACCCTTTAGGTATTGGTTTTGCCCCTGACGGCCAGATGATTGCTGTTGACCAGGGGTATCAGGACAGAGGATCACGCCCTTTGGCAAATTCCCCGGACCCGGTTTACTGCGTCGGTAAAGATGCCTGGTATGGTTGGCCTGATTATGCCGGAGGAGAGCCTGTCACTGACCCAAAGTTCCTTTCTGCAACAAAGAGTGTTCCCTTGGCCAACTTGATGCAAGAGCACCCCAGGTTAGAAAAGCCAATTGCCCTATTGGAGCCTGGAACCGGTGCGGCGAAATTTGCATTCGCCCCGATAATTTTTGATAGTTCACGACGTATGTATGTGGCTGCTTTTGGACAGGGGGACATTGGGTCTGCCGAGTTCGGTTCAAAAGGGTTTGAACACGGCATTGCTTCTGTCATAACAGACAAGTTATCAAAACATCCTGGAAGCTGTGTACTTGCCCTTGACACAAAAACAGGCAAACACGAAGTCTTCGCCTATAACAAGTCCTTTGCACCGGCAGGGTCGAATCTTTCAGGGTTCAACCATCCTATTGACGTAAAGTTTGGGCCTGACGGTTCAATGTACGTTGTTGACTTCGGGGCTATCGAGAGCAACGGTAAAACCTACCGGGCTGTTCCAGGTACAGGAGCGATCTGGAAAATATCAATTCAGCGGTCAGAACTCAAGATTTTCCGGGAAAAGAGCACGGTTATTTCTCAAAGTGCAGCCGGCCCAGACGGAGATCCAGGGGGAAAGCCTGAACCATGGAACCCTGATTACACCGAATTTCGGGCAAGGATTCAAGACTACATAGGCCGCCTGGAAGAGGCGGGCCAGGAATGGGGAGTGTTTTTTAAGGACCTTACGTCGGGCAAGACCTTTGGTATAAATGAGGATCTGCAGGTACCGGCAGCAAGCACTGTAAAGGTGGCTGTTGTTCTTTACACCAGTAATCTGGTATCCCGGGGGGAACTTACCTGGAATGAAAGGCTTACGTATTACTCGGACAGAGACTGGCAGGGCGGCGCCGGTACCCTTCAATACACTGCAAAAGACGGGGATACCTTTACCATAAGAGAACTGGCCGAAAAGGCAATTACGCTCAGTGACAACGTTGCATGGAAAATGCTTGAGGCCCGCCTGGGCAAGAATAATATCATCAATTTTATGAGAGAAATTGGCGGCCAAACAGTGTATCCCGGTGGACTAAATATCTCTACACCCAGGGATAATGCCACGTATATGGAAGCGGCCTTGAACTTTTCCAAAGCTAGCCCTGAAGGTGAGAAACTCATGTTCGACCTTGCCCATACCATATGGAACACTGGATTAAACAGGTACATAACTGAGGTGCAGGTGGCTCACAAAGAAGGCGACATAATGGGTGTGGCTGACGATGTCGGTGTGGTTTACGCAGAAAGGCCGTACATCCTATCATTAATGTCCAAGGGCCATGACGATGTTGAAGCAGGGTTTGAAAGAATCGGGGAGATTTCAAGGATGATATTTGACTACCAAAACGGCTTGTTCAAGTAAAAGCCATTATAACCCTGGATGGCCCTTTCGGGATTTTCAACTTGGCAGGGCTGGAGCTGTTCTGTTTTCCATAAAAAGCGAAGCCATTGGCGAATCTGCAATTGCAGTGTATGATTTTGACAAGCCCGAATATACGAAAGGGGGTTTTAAAGTGGCTTACATAGAGGAATTTCTTGAATTCCTGGCGATTCCAAGTATCAGCGCACTTCCGGAGCACAAACCGGACATAGCCAAAGCTTCGGAATGGTTAAGGGCTAAAATGGCCCGTGCCGGGATCGAAGATGTTCAGATCATAACCGGCAAGGGGCATCCGGTGGTTTTCGGCAGAAAAAATGCCCTGGCCACTGATAGCAGCCAGGCTCCTACTGTATTGATTTATGGCCACTACGATACGCAGCCTGCAGATCCTTTAGATGAGTGGCTTTCGCCGCCTTTTGAGCCCGAGATCAGGGATGGGAAGATCTATGCAAGAGGTTCCGCCGACAACAAGGGCGGTGTTTTTCCTGCGATACTGGCAGCTCAAGAAGCTATTGCAGACAATTCCCTGCCTGTTAACCTCAAGTTTTTGTTCGAAGGTGAAGAGGAGATTGGCAGTCCCACATTAAAGGCCTTGCTTGACGCTAACAAAGGCCTCTTTGAGTGTGATCTTGTTTTATCGGTAGACGGAGGCATGTACTCAAAGGATATTCCCTCGATCACCACAGGGTGCCGGGGGCTTGCTGCTATTCAAATAGAAGTCAGTGGCCCTGGGACCGATGTCCACTCAGGAGGGCACGGCGGAGCCATTCACAACCCTATTCATGCTCTTGCTGAAATCCTTGTTGGCCTAAAAGATAATGAAGGAAGAATTCTTGTAGAGGGTTTTTACGATAGTGTTACCGGGATTTCCGAAGAAGAACGCAAGAAGTTTTCGGAAGCTCCTTTTGACGAAGATGCCTACAGAACCCGGGTAGGAGTTCCTGCACTATTTGGTGAACCAGAGTACAGCTTAATTGAACGGATGTGGGTCCGCCCAACTCTTGATGCCAACGGAATTTGGGGTGGTTTTCAGGGGGAAGGTGTAAAGACCATTATTCCGGCCAGGGCAGGGTGCAAGATCACATGCCGACTGGTACCGGATCAGGACCCGGAAGATATATGCAAAGCTCTTGAAAACCACATAAAGAAGCATACACCAAAAGGCGTAGGAGTCAGTGTTACAATATTTCCGGGAAATTCCAAGCCTTATGTTATTCCTGACCATCATCCTGTGCTGCCGGTAGTTGCAGGTGTTCTCGAGGAATTGTACGGCCATAAGCCTGTTAATGTACGCCTTGGAGGAACGTTGCCCATAGCACGGGCATTTTTGGATATTCTCGGGACGCACCTGTTCTTTTTTGCCATGTCCAGCCCAGATGCAAATGCCCATGGGCCAAACGAATTCATCAGAATTGACGAATTCGAGAGGTTAAGAAAAGGCCTCAGAATATTCTGGGATAGATATGCTGCTTCTCAGAAAACGTAAGATCAAAGGCCAGGGCCATGCAGGTTCAAGCAGAGCCTTTGTGGCCCGGCCTTTTCCTGCTAATGTATTTGGCCAGACAAGACATGTAGCCCCGGCATCCCGGAGCTACATGCTGTGAGGAGCAAGTGCCACTACCCTCCTGGAGGTCAAAGGCTACCGTTCCGTGTCAGATTAATTGATCCCGAGTACGAGCAGGATAAGAATCAGGAAGATAATGAACGCCAGCTGGTTGTCAATGATCCAGTTTCCCATCCTTTGTCACCTCCCCCGTCTTAATGAGATGCAACTATCGTTTCGTGCCTGGACGCTGCACATGGTGTTTTAGTTGATACCCAGGATAAGGAGAATCAAGATTAAGAAAATCACAAATGCCAGCTGTTCGTTGAAGAGTGTGTTACCGGCCATGGATATCCCTCCTATTGCAAGAGTCTAGGTTATCTTATGTTGACACCAATAATGAAGTTACAGAAGTTTCGTGCCGGTATTGAATCATTCTTTGTACCTGAAATGACTGGCAGGTGCCAGGGGTTTGAGAGGCGGGGCTGTACTGGTGCAGTAGAAGCGGGCGGCGCGACTTCCGGGGGAGGAGAGAAGTCGCGCCATGAACGTTATAAGATGTTGATACACAATATGTTGACATAATGCCTCAGGTGACTCTATTTTCCTCCAAGACAGTGTACTAAGGCTTAGCAGTTCGTTTCCGAGAGAGAAAGAGACAAAGGGCCACAACCGGTGTTCTGGAGCGACAGGTGTTGTGGAGCGGCAGTCATATGGGGTAAAATGATGTGTGCACTGATATGTGCACACGGAGACGGATTTCAATTCGATTGGCCGGCCGGAAACTTAGCCGGTTGGCTGTGGAAGGATGTGGGGAGGATCATGGCTGGGAAAAAAGCACTAAGCCGGGAAAGTACATACTACTCACTTCTTGGTTTGGATAATGCCCTTAGATTGAACAGAAAGGCTGCAGGAGAACTGTTTTCCAGGCACGTAAACCTGGGTTTGAAAACCATGCTTTCAGCCCTAGGGTTTGACAAGAACTTTGTGCGGGCTCAAGGAGTCTCGGTTTTCGATGATAAGGGCACAAAGTACCTGGACTTTCTCGGTGGGTATGGGAGTTTGCCCTTTGGACATAATCCCAAAGGCATATTGGGGGAACTGAATAAGGTTTGCCAGCGCCCAAACTTCCTTCAAGCTCAAGCCAGCCCGCTTCAGGCGGCATTGGCCCATGATTTGGCTCAGATCCTGCCCGGCGATCTGAGTGTGGCGTTTTTTTGTAACAGCGGTGCTGAGGCTGTTGAAGGTGCCCTTAAGATGGCAAGGATAGCAACGGGCAAACCTGTGTATGTGTATTGCACAGGTGCTTTTCACGGGAAAACCCTCGGCGCTTTGTCTGTTGGAGGGCGCGAAAAGTATAAAACACCTTTTTGTCCCCTTATCCCGGGATGTGTAGAAATACCTTTCGGCAACATTGATGCCCTCGAGGAAGCACTTACCAAGTATAGATGTGCCGCTGTGATAATGGAGCCTATTCAAGGTGAGGCAGGTGTGATAATTCCTCCAGATGGCTATCTGAAGCAGGTTCGGGAATTAACCCGGGATCATGATACTCTCTTTATCCTTGATGAAGTACAGACCGGTTTCGGAAGGACCGGCAGAATGTTTGCGTGTGAACACGAGAATGTTGTTCCCGACATTATCTGCCTTGCAAAAGCATTAGGCGGCGGAGTCATGCCTGCCGGAGCTACTGTTACAGGCCCTAGCGTATGGGAAAAAGCATATGGAGGCCTTTCTAAGGCTCTTTTACATACTTCAACCTTTGGAGGCGGTGCCCGGGCTTGCGCAGCAGGACTTTTGACTATCAACAAGATAGTCAGTGAAGGTCTCTGCCTGAGAGCCCAGGAACTGGGCGATTACTTTTTAGAAGGACTCCGTGCCCTTCAGCAAAGCTACAAGTCCATTAAAGAGGTTCGGGGAAAGGGCCTGCTTATTGGGATTGAGTTTGATAAGCCGGTGGAAGGGCTTCTGGATAAGCTTACAGCAGGTGCCATCAATGATTTTGCCAGGGAGTACTATGCTTCTCTGGTTGCAGGAGACCTGTTAGTGAGTCACCGGGTCATAACAGCCTATACATTGAATAATCCAAATGTTATGAGGCTTGAACCTCCCCTTGTGGTCACAAAGGAAGAAATTGATTATGTTCTCAATGCCCTTGAGGATATCTTTTCACAGAAGAAAGGGTTAGTGAAAATGGCTGTATCAGTCGTAACCAGGAAATCGTAGTAAAAACCCCGGTTGCCTTGAACGGCTCTGCCTGCATGTGGCAAAGTAGTGGCGGAGGAGGTTGTTTATGAAAGCTACCATTTACATAGACGGAGCTTCAAGGGGAAACCCGGGTCCTGCTTCGTGTGCTGCCGTGGTTCTTGCAGAAGGCTTTCCCGAGAGGGAATTGGGCCTGTTTTTGGGAAGTGCCACGAACAACATTGCTGAGTATTCAGGGCTTCTTCTTGGGCTTCAAGAGGCTAAAGACATGGGTGCAGAAGAAGTCCTTGTTTTTTCCGATTCGAATCTGTGTGTTCAGCAGGTAAAAGGAAAGTTCAAAGTCTCAAGCCCAAACCTAATCCCGCTTTACAACAAGGCTAAGCGGGCTTTGCGGCATTTTTCAAAATGGGAGATAACCCACATTCCCAGAGAGCAGAACAAAAGGGCAGACTCATTGACAAACAAGGTTTTGGATCTTTACGAGTTAATGAGCCGGGCATGAGTCTTCCCGTCAATGCTGGATTTTTCGCCGCTGTCTGGCCGGGGACAAGCTGAGGCATGATACTATTTTCCCCTGTGTTCGTAACATAGATGATAGAAGGCAAAAGGCGGCATGTTATTATGGCATTTGAGACAGGGCCGGAACGGGAAAGAGGTGCAGATAGAATCCGAATGAATCAGGGCAAGGAGACACAAGTCCAAAAGATACATGTTTGGCGCCGGGGCAGCATTTACGGCCTGAACAGGGCCGTGGTCGTTGTCCTGGCTATGTCGATTTTCGTAGGTTTGTACACTCTTTCCGCTTGTTCCAACCTTTTTGAATCTGAGTTCCTGACAATACAGGAGACACCAGGCCTATTGCCCTTGGGCAGTTCAACTGTCTATCCTAACCCAAAAGGGAACGTAAATGACTATGCAGGTGTTCTCACAACCTCTGATTTGGAAAATTTAAATGCCCTGGTGGATTCAGTGTTACGGCAAACAGGAGTAACCTTCGCGGTGGCTATTGTCCCTGATCACGGTGATGAGAGTCTTGAGATTTATTCTGCCAACCTTTACGAGAATTGGGGGATAGGCGAAAAGGACGAGGACATGGGCTTGCTCGTCGTGCTTTCCATGGAAGAAAGGGGCCTTCGTATGGAGGTTGGCTACGGACTTGAACCTGTTATTACAGATGGGAGAGCAGGCGAGTGTCTTGACAAGATGCTTCCTTATTTCAGAAACGAAGAATACGGAAAAGGCCTGTATGCAGGACTTCTTAATGCAGCCCAGTATGTTGCGGACGAAGCGGGCATTGAGCTGCAAATTGAAGGAGGACAGGAAGGGTATCTCCCCCCTGTTTTTTCAGCGGGACAGATTCTGCTGCGGGTACTTGCAGTAGTGTTTTTCTTGGTGGCGGTTCTGGTATTTGCAGTATCAAGAAAGAGTCGCTGCCCTAAATGCAAATCGAAGTTAATTGTGACTGACAAAGTGATACGGGTTTCTACGTTTGCCCAGGGTGGCCTGGCGGTCAAGATGTTCAGGTGCCCTGTTTGCGGATACTACCGAGACAAAACCTATAAGACAGGCCCAACCATCCGGCCTCCGGGGCCAGGGGGAAGCCTGCCGCCTTCTATGGGCCCCGGCCCATTCTTTGGAGGATCTCGGGGCTCAAGAGGACGATCACCCCGAGGTTTATCCGGCCCCCGAGGTTTCGGCGGTGGCAGAAGCGGGGGAGGCGGGGCCAGCAGAAAGTGGTAAATTGACCATCTGCAAAACCTTTGTTTAGGGTTTCCTGGAGTCAGGGCAGCGTAGCGGATAATGGGAGGGAAGGGCTATGAAAAAGGGTGTTTCAAGTTTCATGGTGTTACTTGGCGTAGTTGTGGTCCTTGGGGGTTGGCTGGCGTCCACTTACAACGGCTTGGTGAAGCAAAATGAGCTTATTGACGGCCAGTGGGCCCAGGTTGAAAACCAGCTTCAAAGGCGCCACGACTTAATCCCTAATCTTGTAAGCACTGTAAAAGGATACGCTAAGCATGAAGAAGATGTTTTCACAGCAATTGCAGATGCCAGGGCCAAACTTAACCAGGCCTCCACCGTAGAAGAGAGAGTTGAAGCAAGGAATGAAGTAGAATCAGCCCTTGCCAGACTATTGGTTATTGTGGAGAATTATCCCGAACTAAAGGCTGACACCCAGTTTAACAAGCTCATGGACGAATTGTCAGGTNNGTACAATACAAAGGTTAAACAGTTCCCTACTGTAATTATTGCCAGGCTTATGGGGTTTGACCCCAGGACGTATTTTGAAATGTCTCCTGGGGCGGCAGAAGCACCGAAAGTTGAATTCTGAAAAGGCAGGTTCTGAACTTTCAGGGTATATAGTGGGACGGAGCCCGGCATACTCTACAGGAATTACCGGATACAGCCCGGGGCAAATGGCTAAAAGATCCATGCAGGTAGCATGGCATTTTTGGAAAAGAAAGGCCGGTTAGGGCCTAAGAGCAGATATTGGGAAGACACGGCACAATGGGCCGGTTGACATAATCAGCACCGCGGAAGTAAACTTATGTAGCCGGTATTTTGGATGTCGAGCGTTAAGATCGCTTTGACGCCTTCCACCGGCCTTGTTATATTGTGTTTAGGTAAGCAGGTTAGGTAGTCGCAGGCGGTTTTTCCGCTTGAGGAAAGTCCGGGCTCCACAGGGCAGGGCGCTGGGTAACGCCCAGCGAGGGTGACCTCAGGGAAAGTGCCACAGAAACATACCGCCTTTGATACAGGCTGTTTTCGTCACCGGAGGCATGCCCAGCCTCCTGGTGGCCAACGAAAGGCCAGTATCAAAGGTAAGGGTGAAAAGGTAGTGTAAGAGACTACCGGCAGCCGGGTGACCGGCTGGCCAGGCAAACCCCGTCCGGAGCAAGACCAAATAGGGGGGCGATGACGCGGCCCGTAGAGCCCCCGGGTATGGTCGCTTGAGGGAAAAGGCAACTTTTCTCCCAGATAGATGACTACCCGTGACAGAACCCGGCTTATAGGCCTGCTTACCGCCTTTTCCTTTCGTAAAAGGAGAAAACAGCATGTCTGGCGTGAAGACTCTGATGGAATACGGTCCGTTAGGGCTTGTTGTATTGGCGTTTTGTGAGTCTGTTTTCTTCCCTGTCCCTCCTGATTTTATGCTTTTACCCCTTGCTATGCTGAAGCCAGGCCTTTCGTTTTGGTACGCATTTTTGGCTACTTTGGCATCAGTGGCAGGGGCTATCCTGGGCTACGGTATCGGGCTGAAAGCCGGCAGGCCTCTTTTGGAGAAGTACTTTCCCCGGCAAAGGCTTATTCAGATTGAACTTCTGTTCAAGAACTACGGCGGATGGGCCGTAGGTATCGCAGCGTTTACTCCATTTCCCTTCAAGTTGTTTACCCTGGCAGGCGGCATATTCAGGGTGAGGTTGTGGCCTTTTGCCATTGCTTCTGCAATTGGCCGGGGTGGCCGGTTTTTTCTTGAAGCAGGCCTTGTGTTTTTTCTCGGAGATGAAGCAGAAGCGTTGTTCGGGCCGAATTTCGAACTGATAACCATGGGTATTACGGTTGTGCTTATTGGGCTGATCTGGCTGGTAGGCAAAATCAGGGCAGGCCGGGCTCGGAAGTACCGGTGATGCCCCGGATAACCTGTGTGCGTTCAAGGTGGTCAGTTTATTGCCAGGACGTCTTCACTTGTGGCGTAACCTGTTGCTACACCGTAAGCCAAACTGGCTATGAGAGTCATGATTGTGGTTGAAATTCCAAGGCTCCAGGGCTGAGCAGTTATTCCCAGAGGAGGTAGAATCAATCCCCATAGCAGCCAAACCAACAAACCGTTAATTATCCCGAGTACCAGGTTGTGCCTTGAGTGAAAATTCCTTACCGCTATGGCGAATACCAGTGCCCATAACACACCGGTAAGCATATGTATTACAAAACCCAAAATCCCGCCGCTTGCTGAATATGCGACGCCCCTGGCGCTTACAAGCCCGGCCAATCCGCCAAGAAGGTTTAATTTCACCAAACCTGCACGTCTGCCGATCCCCAGAATAATATCCATTGCCGCGATTCCGGTGACTCCTCCCCAAAGGGCTCTGGTCCATAAATTCCTCATAAGCAACCTCCTTGCCGTCTATTATTCCCTGTCCCTTCCCGGTTAATCGAGGCAGCCCGGGATTTCCGGGTATGTGGCACCCATTGTGGCTAAAGGGTGATGTGTCACCTGCAATGCGTTTTTTAAAGGGAATTCAGCATTTTTGGAGAAATGATAAGGACAGTGCATTACATAGACTGTGCCATTGCATTGGGATTTAGACGGGCTTGCCCGAAAATCTCGATGTTCAAATGGACAGAGCAAAGATGGTGGGGGTAATTTGAGAGATTCTGCACTGCACTCTTTGATTGAACACAGTATTGAGACAGCAAGACACGAGATACAGTCTGGTTGGGCTTCTGTTTTGGTCCAAAACGGAAAGGTCCTTGACAGAGAACAGGGCAAAGGAATAAGGCCTGCGCTTATGATTTTCCAAAGAAGGCTTGTTGGGGCAAGCCCGAGTAATCTATTGCCTGCAAAAGATAACAGTCTCGTATTTGGCGACAGAGTTTTAGGGCTGGCCGCGTTCAAACTTGGATGTCTTATGGGAGCCGGCGCAATGTGGGGCGATTTGGTGAGCCAACTTGCACTGGCCGAGGCCGGGTTAAAAGGCGTACCGGTTGTTTATGAAAAAAGAGTCCAATCCATCCTGAATAGGGCCGGCGATGATCTATGCCCTATAGAGCGGCTTGCGTCCGGTTGCGATAAAGACAGTGACTTTTACTCTAGACTATTGGAGTGGTTAAAGTAACACGGCTTTCTGTACAAGACAACTTATAACAGAGGGTGCTTATTAATTGAGCAGGTTCAGAAGAGCTTATCTGGTTATTCTTGATGCGGTCCTAATTAACATTGCGGCTGTGGCAGCCCTTTACCTCAGGTTTGAGTTAAGAGTGCCTTCCAGTTATTTATCTGAGTACCAGAGGGCAGCTCCATACTTCACCTTGATATCTCTCGGCATTTTTGCTGCTATTGGGCTTTACTCTGTAATTTTGCGTTATGCAAGCGTAGATCAGCTTTTGGCTTCTGCTGCAGGAAGTGTTTTGAGTTCAGGCGTACTCTGGCTCTTGCTCAAGTTTTGGATTGCTCCTGGATATCCGCGTTCTGCTCTGATTATCACAGGAATGCTTGAGTTTTTATTCCTGGCGGGCTTAAGAGTCTCGGTTAGGCTCTTCAACAGGGTATGGAACGGCTTTTTTGATGCAGTAAGAGACCCGGGTGAGCAGGCAATTGGGGTCTTGATTGTTGGAGCGGGTGATGCAGGGGTTATACTCGGAAAGGAGTTGTCAAAGCCCTCAGTGCCGAAGTATAAACTGTTAGGGTACATAGATGATGACCCTTCCAAAAGGAACACCACTGTATGTGGTGCAAGAGTGTATGGAAACAGGGATCTTATTCCTTCCCTTGTTGAGCGGCTCCAGGTAAATGAGATCATTGTGGCAATGCCATCGGTTTCTCCTGCCATAGTACGGGAGATTGTGAGTTTGTGTCAGGACACAGGGGTAAAAATCAGAGCTTTGCCCAGAGTTTTAGACATGGCAGGGAAACCATTTGAAATGGGTATGATAAAGGACATAGACATAGAAGATCTTTTGGGACGTCCTGAAGTACACCTGGACACTCAAAGAATTGAGGAGTACCTGAGAGGAAAGAAAGTCTTAATCACCGGTGCAGGAGGTTCTATCGGTTCAGAAATTTGCAGGCAAGTGGCAGCTTTTAACCCCGGTAGCTTGATTCTTTTGGGACATGGTGAAAACTCAATTTTCGAGGCCAGAATGGTTTTGGACCGGGAGTTTCCGGAGATGGTCAAAGAATCCCTGGTGGCAGATGTAAGGGACTCAGTCAGAATCAAAGAGATCTTTTCGGTTTACAGGCCAGACGTGGTGTTTCACGCGGCAGCTCATAAGCATGTCCCCTTGATGGAACAACATATTCAGGAAGCCATAAAGACCAATGTATTTGGCACACTGAATGTGGCCAAGGCAGCGTTAGTTTACGAGGCAAGAAAGTTTGTTATGATATCAACTGACAAAGCAGTCAATCCAACCAGTGTCATGGGCGCCAGCAAACGGGTAGCTGAATTGGTTGTCCAATCGATGAACTGCCTTAGCAAGAATACTCAGTTCGTATCAGTAAGATTCGGGAATGTTTTGGGTTCAAGAGGCAGCGTAGTGCCTGTTTTCCGCCGGCAGATAGCAGAGGGTGGGCCTGTCACCGTTACCCATCCTGACATGAGAAGGTATTTTATGACCAAGAAAGAAGCTGTTGAATTGGTGCTACAGGCCGGAGCCATGGGCCATGGTGGGGAAATTTTCGTGCTGGATATGGGAGAACCTGTACGAATTCTGGATATGGCGGAACAGATGATAAGGCTTTCAGGCCATGTACCATACGATGACATCCCAATAGTGTTTACCGGTATCCGGCCGGGAGAGAAGCTTTTCGAGGAAATACTTACTGCCGAAGAGGGAACCTCAGCAACCCATCACTCCCAGATATTTGTAGCAAGACAAAACCCCTTTTCTTCAGCCTCGTTTTTCGCGGGCCTGGCCAAACTCGAAAACCTCGTGTTTCCCCGGCACTTGAATTGCCGGGTGTTTACCGGTGAAACCCCTGAATTGGACTCAAATTTGGCGAATGCTGTTATTGAAGAAGCCCGCTCAGGAGCGTGGGAACTCGCGGCATCCAGGAACACTGGAGACGTCCGGCTTTGGGAATCAGGCAAAGACACCCTGATTGTGGTTTCAAGAAGACACGAGATCCTGAAAACCCTCGAAGAATTGGTGCCTGAGTTCCAGGGCTCAAACCATGCAGAAGCAAGACAGGCCAGAGTGAGCCCCGGCCGTGCGAAATCGAATGCCCGGTAATTGGAAGGTTTTAAGAGACGTATCATAATAAAGAATGTGATGAGGAGATAAGACTCAGGCCATGGGTACTAATCAGGCCCGGCAAACCGGGGGGTTCTTAATGAAAGTATTGCTGGCAATTGCCCTTGTCCTGTCTGTCACATATGTTGTAAGCGGGCTTTTACCCAGAATATTTTCGCAAAAGGCCATTGACTATTTTGGCCCGGCATTTCTGGAAAGCGTATCTCGCAGGGCAAGATTTTCTTACGCGGCTGCCGGACTTGAGTCAATAGCTGCCTTTCTGACCTTATTCGCTTTTGCCGTTGGAACTTTCCAGAAGCCGCTTTTTGCCGGTATTCCTGTTACAGAACATGTATCACCGGGGAAAGGGTTCTGGATTGGCACTGTTCTGGCTCTTCAGACCGGATTGCTGTTGACAGTGGTGAGCATGCCTTTTCGTTGGTTCAGAGGATACTACCTGGAGAAAGCATTTGGGCTTTCGAGACTAACCCTGGGCGGCTGGTTCTGGGAATTTGCTAAAGGTTCAGTTCTCAATTTTGCGATCTATGCTGTAACAGGTGGAACTGCTGCTTTTCTTCTTGCGAGATTCCCAAGAACGTGGCAGTATGTTCTGACTCTGGCCCTTTTCTTTGGAAGCATATTCTTTGCCTATGTTTATCCAACGGCTATCGCTCCGGTGTTTGACCGGTTTGTTCCTCTGAAGGATCAATCACTCCTGTCTGAAGTGAGCGAACTTGCCGGCAAAGCCGGGATGCAAGTTGAAAAAGTCCTTGTTATGGAGGCTTCACGTAAAACTGCCAGGGCCAACGCGTATTTTACAGGTATTGGCAATAGCAAACAGGTAGTACTATATGATAATCTCATAGCAAATTATTCCATTGAAGAGATAAGACTGGTACTGGCACATGAACTTGGCCATTGGAAATACGGGCATATTGCAAAGGGGATAGGGTTTTCGGCAGCGGGAACTCTTATTATCACAATGCTCTTTTCCTTGATTTGTGCCCCTTTGCCAGACCGTTTTTCTGTCGCCAATCTCCGCAGTGTCTTTTTGTCCCTTGTGTTGTTTTCGATTCTCGCGTCGTATGTGGCTACTCCTGCTGCTTCAATCCTGTCTCGAAGGCATGAGGTACAGGCTGATATGTTTTCCCTTGAGCTTACAGGAGACTCAAATTCCTTTATTGCAGCCATGGCAGGCCTGGCCAGAAGTAACTTAGGAGACGTAGAGCCGCCTCCTTTCATCCGCTGGTTTGCATGGACCCATCCAACTACAATTGAGAGAATTACCATGGGTGAGCAGTGGAAATAAGCCATGTCCACAAGCAGGTTAACCCATGGAGATTTCACTGAACTGTTAATTACTTCAATTACACAGACTGCATAATTTCCCCATAAGTTTTTGTCCTAAGACGATTGTATAGATGGGGAAGGGTTAGTTAGGGGAATCTCTATGTAAAGAGGAGCTCACTAACTAATCTTGCCGGAACTTGTTTAATGTTGGTTATCTATTTGAGTACAGCACAGGAGGCGGTGGATTTGACAGGTCGGAAGAAAGGCCTGACGTGCCTGGCATTTGGGCACGGAAAACCAATGATGAGGACTGCGGTAGTCTTGCTCCTGACGTGTTCACTGGTTTTGGGAATGTCAGGGTTTGCACAGGCAAACGGTAAAGGCCGGTATAAACAGGTAGAGAAGTTACTTGAGAAATTGATTAAGCAGGCCGAAAAGGCAATGAAAAAGACTAATAGACTTGGTTTTGCCGATCTGGGCCAGGCTGCGTGGGCTCTTGAAGCAATTGCCAGAATGCAGGGTTTGGGAATAATAGAAGGTTGCGGCGGAAATATATTTAAGCCCAACACCCCGGTAAAACAATCTGAAGCCCTGACTATGATGGTAAGAGCCTTCGGCTTGGAAGAAGACGCACTAGAGTTAGGCGAAAGACTCAGCGGCACATACTCGAGTCTTGACAACGACATAAAGAAGGGCAACCAGAAAAGACTCAAGAACTACTGGTACTACAATGATGATGATAACGAAGACTATACCGGATATTTCAGTCTGGGGAGTTTGTGGTATCCATATGTGTCTGTACCTGCAAGATGGTCCCTTGGGTATGTGCTTTGGGCAGTAGAAGAGGGATGGGTGGAACTGTCTGATATCAACCCTGAAAAACCTGCGGATCGTGCCTGGATAGCAAAAGTCATGGTACGGGCTCTGGGATACGGTGAAGAGGCTGAAGATAAGATGGGAAAACCCCTGTACTTCAAGGATTCTTCGGCTATTCCGGCCAAATACTGGGGATATGTTGCTCAAGCAGTGGATATGGGGTTGTTCGAAGGCTACAACGACAGAACTTTCCAGCCCAATAAGCCTGTTACCAGAGCAGAGATGGCCACCATATTGGACCGTTGGGTTACCGGAGTACTTCCTGAGGAAATGCCATATCATGTGACCGGGACAGTAAAATCCATAACCGCCGGTTCAATAACAATCAAGCTTTCGTCGGGGAAAGAGCATAACTACAGGATTTCCAAGGATGCTCTTGTTGTCAGTGGGAAGTCAAGTGTATCTGTAAGCAGCATAAAAATAGGAGATACAGTGCGCATCCTGACTAACGGTTCCGGAGTGGCCCTGCTAATAACCTTAGTTACAGGCAGTGTACCGGTTCCGGCTCCCACCCGGGAGATTATAGGGACTATTAAATCGAAGTCCAAGACGAGCAAGGGTGAAGTCGGGCTTACAGTGACTACTGAAGAAGGGTACGAAACCCTTACTTTAGAAGCAGATTGCAAGGTTACTGATGGTACCAAGTATCTGGCCGTCTCGGCCCTGGCTGTGGGTGATGAGATCTTGGCCAGAGAGCGCAATGGAAAAGTATATGAGATTTTAGTGCTGGCAGAATGGAACACAACTGATATAAGCGGCACAATCAGGAAAATTACCATTGGTAATACGGTTACTCTGGAGATTGAGGTCAAATCAGGCCAAAGACACGTGTTTACTTTGCAAAAAGACGCAGCCATTACTTACCAGGGAGGGCATCTCACATATACTGATCTTCTTGCCGGTGATGTGGTAACCCTAAGAGTTCAAAACAAGCATGTAGTGCGTGTTTGGGTCACGGCAAGGCCTGGCGTGGTATCGTATATCACAGGGACTGTGGATGGAATCCGGTTCACTCTCGGTGGCATGGTTATGGATGTCGTAGACAGTAAGAAAGTCACTCACAAGATCACTTTGGCTTCAAATGTCAAGATCACCAATAAAGATGATGAGATTATTGATATTTCAGAAGTATATGTTGGCGATAAGGTTAGGGTTAAGGTATTAAACAGCGTTGGTGTCGAGATTTCCGTAACCGAGAGATACCAGGAAACCCAGGAACTTACAGGGGTAATTTCATCTATCACCGACCATACGTATCACAGGGCCATAGCGGTAAAGCAAGATGACTGTAAAATAGATGATTTCAAGGTGTTTTCCACAACATTGGTCCGGTACGGGTCTAATGAATGGGCACCGTCCTTGTTGAAGGTTGGGGATAAAGTCAAAGTGGCATATGACGGCGATGAAGCAGTTGAGATTGGGGTCTTGGCACGGAATCAAGCTATTCCCTTTGGCGATCTTTACGGGAAACTAGACGAGATAAATCATGGATTGCTGCAATCCACCCTGGTCTTGGAGCATGAGGGGACAAAGACTACTGTGAAAGTTGATTCTAAAACTAAGATCTCTTATGGCTCGAAGGAACTAGACAGCAGATACGGCCTAAGAAGAGGCGATAT
>MTKW01006865.1_pt1 | contig 22156 bp, 20 predicted proteins | sample 1042761 | NCBI WGS metagenome assembly MTKW01 (sample SAMN06205366, study PRJNA360243) | anaerobic digester metagenome | biome: Wastewater treatment plant; feature: Anaerobic digester sludge; material: sludge; isolation source: anaerobic digester fed with sludge from wastewater treatment plant ...
TGGGTTACTTAACCTATATTGATACAATAGCGCACCCCTACTAAATATTAGTGCACCCTTGTAAATATTTTACGCACCCCTGACTAGTTTTATGACCCCTAATACTTGATAGCTTTGTTAAGCCGTTTATTTATCTTGTATTGGGAAGTAGTAGTAATCGGAAGTGAAGAGGAGTTCATCTTTTGAAGTGTATTGAGACAATCTAAAACCATACGCTCCAAAAGCTAGCCCATTTATTGATTTAAAGTATGTCCCATCTTCTACTGTATATTTAGCTATTAAGACATCTTTTTCTGCACTAATCAGTCCAGGAACAAATTTCATTCCTCTTCCAATTACATTAGGGTGCGGTGTCCATTTGCCTATCGCAGTGTATAATTCAATAACTGTTTTACCATAATCTTTAGACACCGGCTGAAAATATATATTAACTAAATCTTTTCCAGTGGCAAACTTTATCTGTGCTTGTGGTATAAGTATGTCCCATATTTTTTGTTTTTCTTTATCATCCCAAGCTTCTTTGCTCTTTTCATTATAGATAATATTCAAGATCATTGATTCTGCTATCCCATCAACAAATTCAAACTTAATAGTAGTTGCTTTATTTGAAAAATCTAATAAAAACATATATAAATCTTTTGATCTTTTTATCTCTTTCCCATCTAATTCAACTCTAAGAACCCACCACAAATTAACACAGAGAAAACTACGTCTTTTTATAACTTCAACTTTATTCCATCATTAGTTTATGTTATAGTCAGGACAAAAAAATCAACAATCAATTTCATGAATATTCAAGTGGTGTGTCAAAATAAAGTTTAGCCTCTTTATTTATATCAAATAGCTTGTTAAAATAAAAAAGTTTGACACATATGTATCAAACTTATCGTGGTTAATTGGAGTCTCTTTTTACCTTAACTGAAGTAGCTTTTTAAGGCAAAAAAACATAAACTGCAATGAAATTGCCAAATCGGGAAAAATCCAGTAGAATTGAGTACTGGTGAGTAAACAATGGAAAATGGTGATCAAACTATTAACTGATAAATCCAGTTGTGTTTGTTACCTTATTTACTAAAATAATAGTAATAGTCTGTTACTCACAACATTCATACAATGTTTCTTTTCGACTTGGTAAAATACTAGCTAAGCTTATATCATATTCATAGTCAATCGTACTTGATCTAGTAGATAAAACAAAGTCTGCATATTCGTTAGATATCTCAAGATGTTCCGCTAACTGTTTAAACATATCATATGTAAATGGTGCATTTGAAACAAACGACTCGCCATTTGGTAGTGTAATCATGAATAGTGGATTAGTAAATTCTTGACCACAATACGTACAAATAACCGTATCTCCTGGTAGATGTGGGATTTTGCTCACACAAGGAACTGTTACTGAGTGACCACACCTACAATATGAAGAATGCACTGCTATACCAGATGGTGCAGTTCCCAGTGGTATATGTTCTACATTATGATTATGGTTTGATTCACTTACAAAGGTTCTACATGTATTACATAAATGACCATGCTGTGTATAGTTAATACTCATTAATGTTGTTGATGTGTGGGTGCATAAATTGCCATTTAGATAAACAGGATTCCCTGATGAGTTCCAATTGATGTCAAAGGTATTTGGTGCACTTGTTCTGCCCTCTAAGTAAATGGGTGCATTATTAGTATTTTGAAATGCATTGTTACCAATAGTAGTAACACTACTAGGAATTGTAATTTGGGTTAGTTGAGTTTGATTAGAGAAAGCTAAATGACTTATGATCTTTACTGGTCTATTATTCAAGAAAGGTGGAATTTCAATTATGCCAGTCAGTTGTCTATCAAATGTATCTATAATTTCAATAGTGTCATTGGCTAGTATTCTTGTGTTAAATATTGCAACAGCTTTAACTGCTTCATAGGCATTGAGTTTTTGCACGACAATATCTCTAGTCCTATTCCATTCCCATGGCCAAAAGCCTGGGTCGGGTACAGTTATCGTGATTGTATTTGCATTGTTTATTATATTTGTTTGTAGTTGTTGTGGTGTTAGATTAGGATTAACGGACAGCATCAGTGCCACAACACCAGCAACATGAGGTGCTGCCATAGATGTACCATCGGTATATGCATAACCATCCGAATATCTTCTATAATCTGTAGGTGTAGCACCTTCTGGTATCGTACTTAATATATTTCCTCCTGGTGCCCAAATCTCAACTTTACCCCAATTGGAAAAAGAACTTCGGCTATTGTCGCTATCTAATGATCCTACTGATATTATCCTAGGATTGTTCACTCTTGCTGGATAACCAACTGTTTCACTTGTGCTATTTCCTGCTGCACAAACAATTACCCCATCAAACGCATTAATTGCATCATTGATAGCTTGTGTTTCATTAATGGATAAACTCAAATTTAACACTCTAATTTCATTTGCATTAGCAAAAGTAATAGCTGCAGCAACAGCAGCTGCAGTCGGCTCTTGATTTCCAACCTTTAAGGAAACTAATTCGACATTCCAATTTACACCAGTAATACCTAACGAATTATTACCTGTTGCACCTACAATACCAGCAACATGCGTTCCATGCACATTAGTAGTAAACCAGGGATTCCCTCCACCTGAGTGATCACGGCTTAATGTTTCGTTTATTCTACCCACTAAATCTGGATGATTTCTATCAATTCCTGAATCAGCAATTCCTACACGGACAGTTGATGACCCTGCTGATAAATACCAAGCATTTGGTAACTGTAAATAATTCAAAGCCCACTGATCAATACTAGCAGGGTCGTTTGGTGATAGTGTAGAGAACTCACCAATATAATTTGGTTCAGCAGAACGTATATCATCTCTTTTTTCAAGAAGTTCAATTGCCTTTAAAACATTTTCTTTACCAGGTTCTAATAATTCCAACTTAAAAATTCTTCTAAAACTATCAACATCTATCTTGCTTTCTGAATTAGTCTTATTAGAAATTCCATTCGCATCATTTCTAATTTGTTGTTCAACTCTACTATACAATTCATCGGTTATTTCAGTTACACTTACAAGATTTATCTCAGGAAAATCTAAAGTTGAATATTGCCTGAAATTAAATATTGCATCTTGAGTTAACGTTATAAGCAAAGCATCCTCAGTAAAATTATCATCAATTGTTGCTTTTCTAGTTATGATAACATCAGTTTCGTTACCTGTATTTTGATCTGTAACAAATGCATATGCCTTCGGATTTTTCCCCACCACTAGAAACGATATTGCAAGTAATAAAACAAATATCAAGATCTTTCTTATAAAATTATTTCTTTCCATAAATATAACCTTTCTCACTTTGTATTTTACTTATTAACTTTTTTTGCAATAGAAATCAAATTGTCTTTTGTCAACACTTCATTATCATAGGCGTCAGACAACTCAAAAAATTGACCATCCTTCCAAACTAATGCGGTGTTAGAGTCACTAAACGTAAATTCAATTCCATCTATTTTTATAGTAGTAATAACTTGGTATGCACCTCTTTGCATTCTTATTACAACTGCACCATTATAGGTGCCATAATTATTAAGAATTGTAACGTCATCAAGCGTCATTTCTGTTTCGCCTTGAGCATATATATGCGCTAAATAATCTTCTCTTATTTGGTCTTCTTGTGTATAACCGCAACCTATAAGAAACCCTAAACAAATATATAGAATGCATAAAAATAGTAATTGCCGTTTAATCATTAACATAACCTCCTAATATATACATGTAAGATAATTTACATGTTATTTTTTATTTCCTATCACATTTCGTTTTATTTATCAATCCATACAAGAATATCGTTTCCACTTGAATACTCAAATGTGATTCCAGCAATAACGATTTTTCTTATTACACCTACAAATCCAAAATTGTCTTTCATTCTTACAACTACTACACCATTATAAGTTCCATAATAGATTAAAACTTCAACATCATCAATTGTAACAATATCAAAATTATCGACCTTGGGTTCAACGTAAGTTTTAAAAAATACTTGACGAATTTTGTTTAATATTTCCACACTCAAAGTCTCTGGTTCTTTCGGTATTGGAATAAAAGTCCTTGCAACACCACCAAGAAAACCATGATAATAAGCGATACTCATCAAATCTTGTTCATTTAACAAATCCTTGTTATAAGCTTCCTGTAGACTTTCAAGTCTTCCCATCTTAACCTCCTCGGACTTATTACAAGCTGCTAACGAAAATAGCATTAACATTGCTACCATTAGACCAATTAATTTTTTGATCATTTTGTAAAGCCCTTCTTATTACCTAATTTGTCTATATACTTTTCATTTTACATTGCTTTTTCACCTTAATTATATAATAAAATAATTGTTTTGTAAATATTGATTATAAAAAAGCACCAGGTTACATAGTTTCAGATTCACATGAGGGTGATAAAAAATCTGAAGGTGAAAAGTTAGGTTGACAAACCGTTACCGTAGCACTTGATATTAGTTTGCATAAGTTGGGCCTCTATTTCTTGGTAAATAATTGTTGTTTAAGTGTAATAGAAGATTATAATAAGTTCAAAAATATTTACTAAATGACAACGCAATCTAAGGTTAATCCTATTTAGAAGAGTTATTTTGGCTGGGAAATGATATGAGTGAATCGCAAATAGAATTTCCTGATTAAAACTAAAAGTGAAATAAATTTCACTCGGGGCGATTAAAATCGCCTCTTTCTTTTTTTCTCGTTTTTTTGTATCCTATACGTATGAACACACATACTTATGTTAAAACTAAATATAAAGATTTACTGGCTGCTGCAGCGATGAACGGTAAGTCCGTCTATGAAAATGAACTCATCAAACTATCCAATCTTAAAGCCGTTAGAAATCAATCTAAATCCCACGTCTCTATTCAATATCTTTTTAGAACTTATTGGGATACATTCTTTGCTGAATTTAAACATAAACTACGTCCTACAATCATCAAAAATGTTGAAGCGATGATAGCTTGTAAAGACTTATCCAAAGGTTATCTCTTCTATGAATGTACCTCTTGTGATAACTATCACCTCACTGGTCTTTCTTGTCATTCTCGCTTTTGTCCTTCCTGTGGCCATAAATACCGTGATGAACGCTCTATAGAAATCCAAAAGAAACTATTAAATGTACCTCATCGTCATTTTGTCTTTTCTGTCCCTTTTGATATGAGACCTTATTTTTGGAAATGTCGTCAACTCTTTGATTGCTTATTCCAAACGGTTAATCAAGCTTTAACCATGTCAATTAGACATTCCAAACGTGATCATCAAACCGATGTGCGTTTAGGTTTTATTTCCTTCTTACATACTTCTGGTAGACCCTTAAATCTGCATCCACACCTACACGTTTTATTGGCTGAACAAACCATTGATAAAACCGGTAAATCTAAACCCATGTTTTTCTTTCCTTTTGAACGCTTAAGAAAAACATTCATGTACTTACTCTTAACCAACGTCTCCAAATGTCTAAAACTTTTTGCTGCCAAATCTTTATATCATGACTTTAATAAACTCAGAACCAAACTAATCAAACAATATCAAAATGGTTTCTATGTCAATGGTCCGAAAATCAGTGAAGAAAATACCTTCTATTCTTCAAAAAAAATTGCTGATTATATTTCCAGATATGCTTCTCATCCACCAATCGCTGAATCAAACATCTTGTCGCTTGATGAAGAAACCCATCAAGTCACTTGGGTTTATACGCCTCATGAAGATCCCGCTCATCCGATAAAGATAACTGAGCCTGTATTTTCTTTTATTAGGAAGCTTATCAGACACATTCACGATTACCGTTTTCATCAGCTGAGATACTATGGTTTCTATGCCAATCGTTCCTTAAGATCTGCACATAAAGTCAAAATGGTGTCTGCTATTTCTATTCATATTGCTCAATCTCGTCTCAAATGGCGTATACTATTATTAAAGACCTTTAAGTTTGATCCACTCATTTGTTATTGTGGTTCAAAGATGGTTTTAAATCTTAAACATTCATATCTAAATCATAATAAGGAGTACATATCTGATGCCTAAATTCTTTTCTACCGTTACTGTTAAGCTTTCTGAAGATGAGCTTAAATCCGCTTATCAAGAATATTTATCACATCCCATGTGTGATGTGATGAATCCTATGTCTTTTAACGCTTTTAAAAAAGTGCCTAATCTCAATGTTTATGTCGATATGAAATGTTTAAACTGTCATCATGAATTGCGTACCCACTTTGGTGATTACGCACTTGATATGGAAGATTTTACCACGCCTTTCCCGCTTGACTGGTGTCCCAATTGTGGCCTGCAACATCTTATTCCTAAAGATATCTATAACAAGTTAACTTTAAATGTTTTGAAATAAGTTTTTGATCGTTATCTGTTTTAGTCTCTTTCCTGAGATTTTTTCTTGTTACCATTTTTAAGATTTTAATTACGATTTCCTATTCAAACAAAAAAAAGCCCATAAAGGGCTAATTTCTGTGTATTTTTGATAGTTTTACAACCAATATAAGATTGAATCGACTCTATTAAGTTGGAGATAAAATCAATTAATCCACACCTATTATAATTCATTTATTATTTTATGTCTATAATCAACAGGACTCATTTTTAATTTAGACACTATTCTTGTTGTATTATAGTAATTTATATACTCATCAATTGCTGCTAGTAAATCATCAGCATTTTTATATTTGTATTCATGGCCATACCACATTTCTTCTTTCATTCTTCCAAAAAAAGTTTCAGTAGGACTATTGTCTAAACAGTTCCATTTTCTACTCATTGATTGAATAATTCCTAACTTTTCTAAACGTTATCTATACCTAGAGTTTTGATATTGCACTCCTTGATCAGATTGGATCATCATCCCTTTTATTTTATTTCCATGTATCTTTTCAAGGTCATCTAACATTAACATTATTTTATCCATTTTCACGTCTTTTCCTGCCTTATAAGCTAGTACTTCACGTGAATCAAAATCAATAATTGGCGATAGATAAACTGACTCTTCATCCAAAGGAAACACACTTATATCTGTACCTGCTTTTTCATATGGAAAAGATGTTTTGAAATTTTGACTCATTTCATTAACTTTTACTCCTCCCATATCACCTTCATATGAATTATATTTGCGCCAGTTTCTTTTTTTAATCTTAAGATATCCCTTTTCCCTCATTATATCGTTTACTTTGTTTTTGCCAATATGATAGCCTAACTTTATAAGTTCTATATGAATTCTTTGGTAGCCCATTCTTTTCTTATGTTTGTCTTTATAAAGATAATCTATCACTTTTTTAATCTCTTCATATTTATCTGGTTTATCTTTTTTAGACTCTGATAAATGATAATAATATACTGAACTTGATATTCCTGTTATTTCTAGAAGGATTTCTAATTTAAACTCTTTCCTTAACTCAGTAACAATTAAAGCTTTTTCTTTATTTGTTACACCTTCTAGTTTTTGGGTTAAGGATTGAGATTTTTTTAAATACTCTATCTCCGCTCTTAATCTTTGGTTTTCTTCAATAAGTTTTTTATCAACTATTATTTTTGCTCTTTCATCTTTTAAAACATAATTCTTTCTAGGGTAAGTATCTTCTATTCCTGCTTCTCCTTTAGCTCTATAAATCTTTAACCATCCGCCTAGTATAGTTGGATCTAATAAACCTAAATCTAAAGAAACACTTCTTATTGATTCTCCATTTTTTAATACTCTTGAAATCGCTAATAGTTTTGTATCTCTATAATATATTTTATCTTCCCGATTTAAAAAACATCTTTCTCAAATTTCTTATAAAGATTTATTAAATACTTTAAATTTCCTATATCATAATTTCCGTTATCTTCTGAAATATGCGATAGAGATTTTTTGTTTAAAACATGTTCCTCACACATCTTTAGTTTTTCTTCTAATGTTAATCTCATAAAAAAAGACTCCTTTGTTTAAGATTAGGTATGATTATTATACCTTATCTCCAACTTTTGGGAGTCAGTTCAATTCTAACTTGGTGCGGGTGACAGGAGTTGAACCTGCATGCCTCGCGGCGCTAGATCCTAAGTCTAGTGCGTCTGCCAATTCCGCCACACCCGCGCAAGTAAAAGTTTAGCACTATCTATAGTTTTTGTCAAGAAATTACTATTTAGAATCAGACTAAACTTTTTATGTTATTTCGCTTTAAAATTGTATATCGGTTTAATTATCTTTTCTACTTTGACAGTATCTTTAATGTTTTCTAAAATCATTTCTATTGGTTTATAAACAAATGGCGCTTCATCTAATGTATCTTTAGAAACCGACGTTAAATAGATTTCTTTCATTGATTCTTTAAAATCTTTTAATGATAAAGTGTTTAAGGCTTCTCTTCTGGACATTAATCTTCCAGCGCCATGCGGTGCTGAGTAATTAAACTCCTTTGACCCCTTCCCAATTGCGATAATACAGCCGTCTTTCATATTAATCGGGATGATTACTCTTTCTCCTTTATAAGCTGAAATGGCGCCTTTTCTTAAGATCATATCGCGGATATTAATATAGTTATGAATGGTTTCAAACTTAGGTAATGATTCATAATCTAAATTTAAGTATTTAAGTATGGTTTTAGCCATAACTTCTCGATTTTTACTAGCGAACTTTTGGCAAATTTCCATATCATGAAGATAATCATTAAATAAATCTCCTTCTAAGTACGCTAAGGTTTCAGGCATACCTATTCTAACTTTAGTTTTAGATAACTTTTTAAGTGCTTTATCAATTTCCTTTTGTCTACCTGATATTGTATATTCTTCAATAATTCTTAGTTTTTCTTTTTTGATATCAAAGATTTGATTTTGATGATATTTAACCGCTTCTCTCTGATAGTATTCCGCTACTTGAGTTCCTAAATTCCTTGATCCCGAGTGAATGATTAAATATTTATTTCCCTCATCATCAAGATCAATTTCAATAAAGTGGTTACCGCCACCTAATGATCCAATTGAACGCATTAAATAATTTTTATTTCTTAACTGATCATAACACTTAAGTTTTGATAAATCGATTGAATCATCTAACACTTTTTGATTGACATCAAAACCCGAAGGGATATTATTTGAAATAAACTCATCGAGTTTAATTAAATTAATTTCAATTTGACCTAACTTGATGACATCAAGCCCGCATCCGATATCAACTCCAACTAAGTTAGGAACAACTTTATCAGTAATCGTCATCGTTGTCCCGATGACGCAACCAATTCCAGCATGACAATCAGGCATAATTCTAATTTGAGAGCCTGCCGTAAATTCTTGATTAAGTAACTCGGTTACTTGCGACATCGTTACTTCATCAACCTCATCAGTAAAAATTATAGCTGTATTATATTTACCTTTTACTTCAATCATATCGATTATCCTTTCTTAGTCTCATTTACTTCAATATATCATATTGATATATTTTGTTCAAATACCATAATTTAAGATAACATCACCGTTTTTTTACAATAGTTTTAATTTTTAAGTGCTATCGTGGTACAATTAAGTTATACATTTAACAGGTGATTATATGTCAAAAAAGAAAACTAAAAAGTTTCGCCAAGATCGTAAACTATGGTTTCGTATTTTTAAAACCATTTTAAAAATTAGATACCGCAAACCTAATTTCATCTATTTAGGAGATAAGCCTACTTCTCAAAGTATTATTTTATCTAATCATATTGGCGCCCGGGTGCCACTAACATTAGAATTATATGCTGATTTTCCAATTAGATTTTGGGGAACTCATGAAATGAATACTGGACTCCGTAATATGTATCGTTATCAAACGAAAACATATTACCACGGCAAAAAAGGATGGAACATCCATCTGGCTAGACTTTTTTGCTTACTAGCAAGTCCCCTAACTAACATCTTTTATAAAGGATTAAGATTAATTTCAACTTATCAAGACTATCGACTAAGAGCGACCACCCAAGAAAGTCTTGAGGTAATTCAAAATGGTGGTAATATTGTCGTCTTCCCAGAAGATTCAAGCGAAGGCTACTTAGATGAAATGAAAAGTTTCTATGCTGGGTTTGCCTTACTTGCTGAAAGAGCCTTAAAACTAGGCATTGATATGCCGATTTATGTCTCATATTTAAGACCAAAAGATAACACCTATGTTTATGAAAAACCAATTTTATATAGTGAACTTAAAAAGCAAATCCCTGATAAACATGATATGGCTAAATATTTATTAGATAAAGCCAACAGTTTAGGAAAAGTTAAACTAAAAGAACTCAAATCTGAAACATAAAGAAAAGCCGCAAGGCTTTTTTTATTTTTTACATTTATTCACTTAATTACAATTTCATTTTTATAATATATAAATATATGCTACACTTTATGCCATAGGTAAATATTACCTATAAAAATCAAGAAATTGGTTTTTAATATAATTAAAAAGAAAGGGATAAGGAATTAAACTGTTTCTAAAGGATCTTTACAGTTTAATTGATAATTAAGACTATGGCAAAAGAAAAGACTAAAAAATTCAAACAAGATCGTAAATTATGGTTTCGTATTTTTAAGTGGTTTATTAAAATACGATACCGCCGACCTAAGTTTGTTTACTTAGGTGAAAAACCAACCACACAAAGTGTGATTCTAACTAACCACATTGGTGCCCGAGTACCACTAACACTAGAGCTATATGCTGATTTTCCAATGAGATATTGGGGAACTCATGAAATGAACACTAGTTTTAAGATGCTTTATAAACATATGACAGTTGACTATTATCATGAAATTTTAAGATGGAATATTCATTTAGCTAGACTGTTTTGTTTAATCGCCGCACCACTAACTTATTTATTTTATAAAGGACTAAGATTAGTATCAACTTATAAAGATTATCGTTTTAGAAAATCAATTGATGAAAGTATTGAACTAATTAAAGAAGGAAACAACATCGTTATTTTCCCTGAAAATTCAGAAGATGGTTATCTTGATGAATTAAAAGAATTTTATCCAGGATTCGTCCTATTTTGTGAAAGAGCATTAAAACGTGGATATGATTTACCAATATTTGCTTCTTACTTAAGAAGAAAAACTAATACTTTTATGTTCGATAAACCAATTATGTTTTCTGAACTTAAAAAAATGCATCAAAATAAATATGATATGGCTAAATACTTACTTGATCGCACTAACGATTTAGGTAAAATGGATTTAAAATTAATTCCAAAATACGGCACATAATAAATACAAAACAACGGCCCCGCAAGGCCGTTGTTTTATTATTAAAGTATCGCTTTAATTGTTATGATATTGGAAAATTCCAGCCATGTTGATTTAAAAACTCAAAAACCTTTTCAATCGGAATTGCACTACCCTCATTGATAGTTTCATTAACACTACTAGCAAAGTTAACACCCACTAATTTTAAATTGGTATTAATTAAAGCTCCGCCTGAAGAACCCCCTTTAATTGGGGCATTATGAGTAATCGTTAGAAAATCAACAGTTGAATCTGGAATTGGTGTTTGAAAATATACGATAGCGTAACGAATAATTTCACCAAATGTAACTGCGTTTAGTTGTCCTCCGGGTTGTCCAAGTGAAATTACTTCTTCTCCTACTTCAGGATTTTCAGTTGCCAGTTCCAGGACATAAAGGTCTTTATCTTTAGCGGAAATTAAGACCGCTAAATCATAATTAGGATCAAGGGCATTATTATATATTTGGGCCTCATATTTGACCCCTTTATAATCGGAAATGGTATATGAAATGTGACTAAATCCTTCTTGCCTAGCGGCAACGTGATTATTAGTTAAAACATAATAATAACCACCATATTCCATAAAGATAACCCCGCTACCTAAAGATGTAAAACTATCTGTTTTTATTCCCATGAATCCAGTATTATAGCTTTCAGCTTCAATTTTAACATTCGCTTTAATCGTTTCTTGTTGAATATGGTTAATTAATGAAACATAATCAAGTGAATATCTAGCATATAAATTAAGATTTTTATCTAATGTTTCATTAGGATAAACTTTATTTCCTTCTAAAGTAAACCATCCTTCAAAAACATGATTTAATTTATTAGGAACAGCGATATCGCAAGTAATTTCACTACCATAAGGTAGGGTTTTTCTTTGAATTAAACTATTATACTCTGAATAAAATGATACTATATAATCTTTTTTGACTCTAGTGGCAGTATACTCTTTATTTTCACCAACACTAGTTATTTCTGGATCCCATCCCGTATACTGCCACTCAATAGTGTTTGGTGGTAAATTATATGATGGCATTTTGCCGTATTCAATACTGATTACATTTAATAAAGTACCATCACTATCATTCCACGTAATATCATATTTTCTTAATGCTTCATAAAATTCAGCAGTATATATAGTATTTTCAGTAACTGGCTTTAAGGCTGGATACCAACCAACAAACTCATAATCATAATTAAATGTAGAAGCTTTACTTGGTTGTAATCCGTTAAATTGGGGCATTATACCGTATTCCACATTCATTTTACTTAACATGGTACCATCAGAATTTAACCATGTAATTTCATATTTTCTTCTGACTTCTCTAAATTCTGCTGCATAAATTATATTCTCGTCAACTGGTCTTATTTTAGGACTCCAACCAATAAAGATATAATCAAATTCTTTAGTTGATTCTTTTTCTGGGGTCTTTCCTAAATATTCTGGAATCTCATCTTTTGATAAGTTATTAGTCATCTCTAAAAGAGTCCCATCATAGTTTTTCCATCTAACTGTATATTTATCATTAACTTCAACTTGAGATTCTTCTACTGGTGGTTCTTTAATAAAGTACTCGCATCCGACAAGTCCAAAAGATGATATGATTATAACAATTATTAAAAATAAGTTTCTTATTTTTCTCACAAGTCCTACCCCCTTCATGTCCTTTTTCATCAATGTAATTTTAACATATATAATTCTATTTGTTATGTAATTACATTATTTTTTATGTATAATATAGATATGAAACTAGGATTAGTTAGCGCGTATTCTTATAATAACGATATGCATCAAAATGTTAAAACCATCGTAAAATATTTAAGTGAGAATCATCACTTAGATTTTTTACTATTTTCTGAAGCTTTCATTCAAGGCTTTAATGCTTTATCTTGGAATTATGATATTGATATCAATATCGCGATACCTAAAGATTCAAATATCTTTAATCCCATTAAAGAAGCTTCTAAAAAATATAATACTTCAGTAGGATTTGGTTATTATGAACGAGATAACAAAAATATTTATTGTAGCTATATGATTATTGATAATCATGGGAATATCATTAATAACTATAGAAGATTATCAATTGGCTGGAAAGTAGTATCTAAAACAAATGAATATTATCGGGAAGGAACTAAATTAATTCCTTTTACCTTAAATAATTATAATTTTATGACAATTATCTGCGGCGACTTATGGGATGATAATATTAAAAGTAGAGTAATCAATACTACACTCAAAAATAATATTGATATCATCTTATGGCCCAATCACCTAGATTATGAAATCAAACAGTTCAACGAAGAAATTGATGACTATAAAGAAAGATCTACTGATATCAAAGTCCCACTACTTCTAATCAATGACCATTCGAATTCCTCACATGGTGGAGCCGTGATATTTAAAGATAACCACATCTTAAAGTATTTAGAAATGGGAAATATTGGAGTTTTAGAATTTGATATAAACAAAAAATAACGGCTTATTAAAGCCGTTATTTTATTATTTAAAGATTATAATTAATCAACTCTTCTAATTCATCAAAGTCTTTGCATCTATCAAGTTTTCTTGTGTCCCTAAACATCTAAGAGATACAATATATATCAACTAGTTTTAATAAATTAGCACTAGCTTTAACGCCTAAATTGTCTATGTGAGCGAAACGAATTAAAAAGGGTCTTTTTGTAAATCAAAGCATCTCTTTATAAATTAATAATTGCAGAGAAATATCAGCCTTATTCTTTTCGATAAATTCATCCAGCTCATTAAGTGGAACAAAGATAAGGTCGTCTACAAATCCTATTTTTCTTTCTTTGTTTTTGATGTCGAATTGTTCTTGTAATTCATCCCTTGAACACGTTAAATACGTTACTCCAAAAAATTCTGGTACAGTTCCTCTTTCAATAATTCTTCCGTATCCAATTAACTTTGTTTCTTTAATAGCAAAACCAGCAGAACTTTCTTCGTTTAATTCTCTTTCAATTCCCTTGATTAAAAATTCTTGTAAAGTCTTACAACCTTTAGTGTCTGCAAAATCCATGGAACCAGATCCAGAAGGAATATATTTACCCGGATTTTGCATATTAGCGTGGCCTTGAATTAATAAAATAGCGTAGTTATCATTTGTAATCGCTAGTGTAGTGCCGCCAATACGATTACTAAGACTATTATTTGCTAATGATTTAACTTTATTAAGATCAAAATCATAGATTAAATCAAGGCCGTTAAATTTGAATTCTAAATCTCTTTTAGAACGAATCCGTTTTGATGATAATTCGCTTGTGACTTCCCCGTCAAAATATCTCGTAAGCGAGATATTGACATCTTTAACACCTAATTCTAAATCGGTGTTCAAGCAAACCTTTTTATCATCAGTAAATACTCTTTTCCCTTTGAGTTTTTGCTTTAACACAAATGGTAATAGTGGGCGTAAATCTTTAGGTATTTGATAACGTTTTTTAGTTACATTTAAAGCAATTTCATTATTTGCTATCCAATTATTTACTTTTTCATCATAAAAGAGATATCCGGCTTCTTCGTTACCAATTACTTTATAATTTGGGGTAAGCGAATCTTTAATTGTTTTAATTAATTTAGTTTTATAGTCATCATCATCTTTTAAAAAGAAATATGCGTTGGTATCACGAACATGAGAAGTAATATTTAAAATAGATTTAATTAAAAGAATTGCAACCGATGATATTAATGCTATAACCGCAAGTGGAGCAAAATCATTTTTTTTAATAAAAGCTGTAATTGTTCCAACAAGGGTTCCTATTGTTGCGGCAATTATTGTCCATGTTGAATAATCTGCAAATACAGATTTAACATAAACTTGAAAAACAGATCTTTTCCTTTTGTATACTTTTTTACTCATCTTCACTTATTTAAAGGTCATAATCAATTAAATCTTCTAGTTCATCAAAGATTTCTTCGTATTTTTCTTCAACTTCTAATAGTTCATCAAAGTTTTTACATCTATCAATTTCTCTAAAAGCATTTTCTAATTCTTGTTTCGCCTTTTTCTTAATTGATTTTTGGAAAACTGGAGTGTATTTAATAATATTAGAATACATTTCTTCAATTTTATTTTTGTAATATCTTTGATCTTTTTCAAAACTATCTTCTTCATGTTTTAAGACAAACATATCTTCTGAAAAATTACTACTAAGAATCCTAATGTTAGCATCATGAAGTAGTCCGTTTAAAAAGTTAATAGCTTCTTCATTAATGTTTGTTATACTACTTTTTTCATAAGCATCAATAAAATCTAATAACTTAGTTTTATTATTTGGTGCCAAAGAATTGGCAAACTCTTTTAATGCCTCAACACCTTTAGAATGTTTGGGATATAATTTTTTACACAACTTATCAAGTTCGATAAACTTTAGATTAAATTCATTTTCTAATCTCATAATTTTTCTCCTATTCTTTTCTTTTTATTTTGCATTCTTTTTAATTTCAACATCAAGGATTTCAATAAATTTATCAATAGCTTCTAAAGATTTTAAAACACCTTTTAATTTCACTTTAAAATTCATTAACCAGACATTTAATTTAGTAAAATGAAGGGAATTCTCATTTTTCCGTTTATATAAAGTTTTCAACCTTTCTTCAACTTCTTCTAAGGAAGCTTTTGATGAAAGGGTGACTTCCTTATTAAACTTAACTTCTAACGCTTTATTAAATGCATTTAAGTATTTCTCAAATGAAACATCATCAAATGCGCCTTCAGCTTTTAATAAAGAGATTGCTAGTGCCATATATGCATCATATTTTTCTTTATCTTTTAAATCATCTAAATTAATCTTTGCATCTTCAAGATTTTCCTGTTTTGAACGGCAATGATTTATATAATTAATTTTAGTAACAATTAAATCATTAATTTGTTGGCTTAATTTTTTATCTTTTAAAGATTCAAGTGCAATAGTATGAGCTTGATTAACACTTTTATCGTTATCTTCTATTATTCTTTTTACGATTAACTCATTATATAAATTATAATGATCCATATATGTGTTTGGTAGTTTTTGATTATCCGGAATATTTAATTCTTTTATCAATTTTTCATTTTCTTCTTTACTTGTTAGTTCAAGGTGTCGTTTTTGATAATTTCCAATTAAAAGATCGTTATTATGATTCAAGATATTAAGATGGTTAATTAAACTTTGACACTCTTTTATTAACTCTTCTCCGTAATGTTCGCTTTCAACAACTTTTTCTCTAAGAGAAGGGAAAAGATTGATTAATTCTTCTTTTTTTGAATCGGTCTCATCTTCTAATAATAATGGGAAAACTTTTAATTCAGTATTAATAAAATCTTCATCGGCTATTTCAATGAATTGAATATATTCATTCCAATATTCTAACCTACTTGCATCATGTATTATGCAAATTTGTTCGAAAGTTTTTGATTCAGTTATTTCTTCCATTGAAACACGATTATTCTCAAACAAGAAATCTAAAGCTCGTAATAACACATCAAATACTTTATCAATTAAAGTGTATTTCGCTCTTATGATACAAAGTAAATAAAATTCGTAATTTTTAACACCACTTTTTAATTGCTGAGTTAAGGCATCTGCTTCTAAAANNAAATTAAATCTTCCTTCTTGCATTAAAGTATCAGTAATAAATTTTGAAAACAAGCTGTATATTTCGGCAAGTGTTATAACATTCATTTTTTCTTTTTCCATTTTTTTACCTCTTTTTATAATTATTTTATGGTTTTTATAAGGTCCAAAATCATATATATTGAAGTGCTTACTTAGAAACTTGGTCTCTTAATATGATTTTATCATATCTTTTGCAGGATTTTTCATATTCTTAAATAAAATCATATTTATTTTTAAGCGAATAGAAAAAAAGCCATGAAGGCTTTTTCTAATTAAAATTAAGTTCAAACAAAGGTATACCCACGCTAAGGACATTGAAAGTGATAGCAGTTAACCGCTTAACTGTGCAAAGTTACTAAAAATCCATTAGCGTGCCTTTTTAAGAACAAATTGAACAAGCCAGTATTTATTATTCTTCTTAGTTTCAATCTTGGATAATAAAAGAATTGTGGTATTTCTCTTTTTGTCTTTCCAATTTAGATAACGCGTCTTCTCTATATTTTCAGCATTTAAGTTTTCCTCTTCCTAAAGTGCATCCCGTTTTTGCCATTCTACTTCTTGTGTCACCTATCTAATAATATCATTAATACCGTGTTTTCTAAATAATCTTAACATAATTTTACCACCCTTAATTTTAAAACCAATAAGAAAATACTATAATTTAGGAATTTCTCTAAAATTAACCTTCCCTATATCGACTAAATGTTGAAAGTTCGTTTTAAATATTTTACTAATCAAATTTTCAACCATATCATCATGGATTTCTTTTTGCGGGAAATTTTCATCATACTCAGTGAAGCAAAAAAATATACGAGCATTACAGAATTCCTTAATAAGCCAATAATAATGATCGAAATCCAAATCATTTAATGATGTACCATAAAAAACAATATTATTAACACGAAAACGTAGAAATTCATATAGGGGTTGAAATGCTTCATTTAATCTCCATCTTTTGGGTTTTGTAAATCTATGTGCTAGTATATTATCATTATCATTTTCGCTTATTCCAAAAATAGGATTAGAAATTTTCCCATGAATTTTCAAATGAGATCTATTCTTATAATCTGTATAATTAAATGTTATTACTTGAACATATGTCCCTTTTACTGTTGCTTGAATTAATCTTTGAATTAATTCGTTTTGATTAACATAATAGGCATCGCCTTTTTTTTGTAATTCTTCAGTCAAAAACTTTGAAAATCTCGATTCAAATTTTTCTAATTCTATCATTAATTTTGAATAAAAATCATCAATATTTATGTCATTGCGAATTATTTTTTTATAATTAGTCTTATCAATTTCTTTTAATAGATTGGCCCCGTAATATCTTTAAGCAATAATGTCTGAATAATATAATTGAGAGATTTGAAAATTGCCATAATTTTCTTTATATGGATAATTATTATTGCTTACTATCCCATCCCATATTTGACTTTGAAAAGTATTATTAATTTCTTTTTCAACCTCATACCAATATTTATATTCTGATTTTTTCCTATTCAAAAAATAAAAATCCCATATTGTGATATCATGATTATCATCATATAATTTGAGAATTTTAGGAAAATTAGCATTTTTATCATCAACTAAAATCAAAAGTTCTTTAAAAGCCTCATTATTTTCAACACACCAATTAAAAAAATCAGTATATTTTGAATTGAGTTTGCATTGCAAGTCAAATCCATTCCCCGTTATAATAATAGTGCTATACGCCTCTTCAATAACCGGTTCATAAATTAACTCGTATTGTTTGTTTCCTTTCATTATATTCGTCTCCTACATCGCTATTATAATCCAAACATCTATTTAATAACTTTCATGTCCCGCACTGAAAAACTTTTTACTTATTTTTCTTTATTGGTAAGAATATTTTTAAGTTTTTCAAAATTCATTGTATTTTTTAGCGTTTCCTTTTGATTTATTTACAGGATATTTTTTGTTATTTGATTCAATTTTTTCATTGATAATATCTTTGACATCAAAATCCATTTTTTCGCAAAGTAATAAACAGTAAATCATAACATCTGCCACCTCTTCTTTAATGTTATCGGCATTTGCGAATTCGCTTCCCCATTGAAAATTCTCAAGTAGTTCCCCGGCTTCTATTACGATTGATTTTGATAAATTTTCTGGTGTATGAAATTTTTCCCAATCTCTTTCATTTCTAAATTTCAAAAGTTTTTTAATTATTTCCCTCATTTTTTCTTGCCTCATCTACAATTCTTATTCTTTTTTTAATATATTCGCTTAATTTTTTGTCTTCACAATATATATAACAACCCTTTTGACCTCTTGTTAATAATGTTTTGTAGGTATTTCTAACTATGATATCGGCATCATCATATCTGTTGTATGTATGAACCCCTTTTAAACTAGCATCATTTTTCGATCTTTTAGTATAGTCGGTTATTACTTTTTTGTTTTCATATCTTAAGTCATTACCGATAATAACTCCAACATAATCAAACTCTAATCCTTGTGATGTATGAATACAGCCAACTTGATCAAATGAAGTTTCATCAATTGCCCAAGTATTTGTATTATCAAAATTCCATTTAGCTTTAAAATCATTAATTACGATATCATAGATATCTCCTTTTGGATTCTTTTTGGTAATCCAATCATAACAATACCCCGCTAACATTCTAGCCTTATTGTTATGATTTTTCTTTCTCAAATCTTCTCTCATCAAAACTAAATCATCATAAACTTTAATATCATAATCTAAATCAAAATAATCTTTATTGGCTGTTTCTCTAAGTCCTAACAAATCATCTATAAATGCAATATATCCTTCGCTTCCGTTACATCTATATTGAGATGTTAAAATAAAATCCTCTCCTATATGTATTGTCGAACCCAATTTTTTGGCATATTTTCTTATTGCATCAACAGAACCTATATCTTTTAATGTTACTCTTTGATCTTCGTCAATAAAAAATATACTAACTTTAGACGCTTTGATAAGTTCTTTAATTTGGTTTTCGCCAATGTTTCCAAATAATCCCGATTTTTCATTTAACCTATGTGCTTCATCTACCAATAAACAATCAAAATCGTTGTTTTTAGAGTTAACAAAACTTCCTGAAGATCTGAATAGTGTTTTAACATATTGATATCTATGACGCCCTCTTTTTAATTTTTCAAAATATACATTCCTTGGGGCGGCATTTTTTGTAACATATGATGTGACTAAATGTTTGAAATCCACTAGTAAGTTTATCGCTAACACACTCTTCCCTGTTCCGGGGCCCCCTTGAACAATGATTGTATGCTTATCTTCACTATATCTTGATTCTTCCACAATTTTTTTAATTGAAGAATAGACTACCTTTTGTTCATCTAACATATAGTATTCTTCGTTACCGTCTAACATTGAAGAGAGTGTGTCTTGCAAAGCTTTAGAAGGCCTTATTTTCCCGTGATCAATTTCGTATAGAAGCTTCCCTTGATCTGATTTTTTAATATATTTTTCAATAAAAGTTCTTAATTTTTGAGCATCATTTTTTAAAAATATGGGTGAAATTTTAACAATTTTATCATACAAAGGATTTTCAAGTTCTTCCCTCTCGCTTTCATTATAATTATGTAGATATGAGCAGGGATATATATTTATCTTTTCGTCTTGAACATATTCACTAAAATTTTCAATCGTTTTAGCATATGAATAGGCTTGATATGATGGATGAGTAACAAGCCTATTCCCGCCACCAATATAAGTTTGAACTAAATCTTCTTTATCAGTTCTTTTCGCTTTCTCCCATTGTTTTAATTCAACTATAACTAAGTTAGACTTATCATTTGCATCTTTGCCACTTATTAAAAAGTCAACTCTTTTTGATGTTGTTGGAATTTTATACTCAATTGCAATATAAACATTTTTATCAATGTTGGATTTGTATAAAATATTACTCATATAAAATAATGAATTATCCCAAGACCTATATTCGGATTCATTACTATGACTAATGCCTAGTCTCTCCAGTTCTTGTTGAATTTTGTTAGCGATTAATCCAGCATCTACATCTTCATTAAATTTATTAATACTTCCAGAATAAACTATCATTTTTTATCACTCTTTCTCTTAAATTCCAACAATATGTTCTATAGTTATTTTATCATATAAATTTATAAAATATTTATAAAAGTTGGAACTAAAAGATGAATCTATGATATTTTTATTAAAACCTAGATTGTACAGGCTAAATAAAAAAGTCTGTTTCGAACTATAATTTTAACTCTCAACAAACTTTTATAAAAATAAAATGGCTTTGTTAAGCCATTTGTTTGATTATATTTCTACTAATTAAAAATATTGATGGCAGGCCCGGCTGGATTCGAACCAACGAGTGTCAGAGTCAAAGTCTGATGCCTTACCGCTTGGCTACGGGCCTAGATAATTATGGGGCGGCTGACCGGAATTGAACCGGCGAATGTCGGAGCCACAATCCGATGCGTTAGCCACTTCGCCACAACCGCCATATGCACGACTATTATTAATTATACAATAATTTTAATGTTTGTCAAAATAAAACAATTATCTAATATCTTTTAATTTGAATATTGTATATATAATTTGTTATTATATATAGGACTGAGGTGGTTTTTATATGAAAAAAGTAAATGTTACTCAAATATTGGGATATATATTATTCGCGATTGCTGCGTATATGTTAATCGGAATGTTTTTTAATACTTCTGTAATTTCAAGAACTAGTAAATATTATGAAGAAAAAGTTTATAATGAACATTATAAATATTATGATCAAAATAGTGATTATTTAGACGCATATCTAACAGCTGGTAATGGATTTTATGATAAAGATCCAATTTATACTTATAAACAAAATGATACAACTGTTTCTGATTTACAGTTTTCGTTAAATGTTTATCGTACTAGAGTTGTAAGAACATCTTACAAACTCTACTTCTTTAAACAACAAACATCAAGTGATGGTTATGTTATTGAAATTAAGGATTTAAAGTATAAAGGCGAAGACTTAATGGGATTAAATGATGAATATAATACTAAAGAAGTTCCTAATCATTTATTTAGAGTTTATTTAAGATTTGATCCAGCAGTATTACCACATGTTAAAGAAAGTGACAGTAAAGGAGCTTATGCTTATACTCTAAGTCCAAAATATCCAGCTATTATTGATAAAGGTTTATTACAAATTGATAAAGATACATTAGCTGAATTAATTGAAATTAGAATTGTTCATGTTCCACTTGATGCTGAGAAAAATCCAATTGAAGATAATAAAGAAACATTGTTTGTTGTTAACTC
>MTKW01019567.1_pt1 | contig 22136 bp, 19 predicted proteins | sample 1042761 | NCBI WGS metagenome assembly MTKW01 (sample SAMN06205366, study PRJNA360243) | anaerobic digester metagenome | biome: Wastewater treatment plant; feature: Anaerobic digester sludge; material: sludge; isolation source: anaerobic digester fed with sludge from wastewater treatment plant ...
AGCAAACAAGGGCCTTGTGCCCGAAAAGGAAAAACCACCGGCTAGGCCGGTGGATATTTATTTTTAGGAAAGCAAAAAGCAATTAGGGAAGCTTTTTATTATTAGATCCATCATTAAGGGGTATTTAATATGTAAAGATCGAAACTAAGGAAGCCAAAACCATGAGAAAAGGAAAGTTTATTTCCATTCAAATCTTAATAGTCCTATTCGTTCTTCTCAGCCCCTCCTTTGCCTACCCACAAGAACAGGCTAGGGATGTTGCACCAAGTTTTGTGCAAGAAAAAGGATGGATCCTATTTTTGTTGGCCACGATTATCGTTGCTCTTATTGTACTAAGCTTGGTGCTTTACCGAAAAAATAGGACGCTAGAAGCCAAAACCAGTGAGCTCCATATATTTAATGAGCTGCGAAAAAGCTTTATTGATGCCGACGATCGGTTGATCTACCTAAAGGATGAAAATCTTAGATATATCTTTGTCAATAAGGCCTTAGAAAAATTCTATAGGATGGACGCCGAGGACATTATAGGCAAGGATGATTACCAGCTGACCAACAGAAAATTCGCTAATTTACGGAGGGAAACCGATTTAGATGTCTTGTTAAAAAGGACCCGAATCGTCGGCCAAGTCATATGGAAGGGGCGGATCTATCGAACCAATAAATTTCCTATCCTCCTATCAAATGGAAATTATGGGGTAGGAGCCTATATCCAGGATATAAGTGATGAGGTGAGGACTCTTCAAGAGAAGGAGGAGCAACTTGAAAAAATTCAGTACCTTAGCTTTCATGATCCCCTAACCGGCCTGTATAATCGCTACTTTTTCTTTGAGGAGATGTGCAGGTTGGACACCGAAAGAAACCTTCCCATATCCATCATTATGGGCGATGTGGACGGCTTAAAGCTGACCAACGACATCTTCGGACATGCCGCCGGCGACCGACTGCTGAAAAAGGTGGCTGAGGTATTGAGGAATGTTTGCAGGAAGGATGATATCATCGCTCGTATTGGAGGAGATGAGTTTATCATCCTTCTCCCTAAAACTTCCTATGAGCAGGCAAAGGCAATAATGGATCGAATTAGCAAGGAATATTCCAAGCACATTATAAAGGGTATTAAGGGGAATATCTCCCTAGGATGTGATACCAAGGTCAAAAGGGGTCAAAACCTAACCCTGGTCATGGAAAAGGCAGAACTCCAGATGTATGCCAATAAGACATTACAGGGAAAGAATGGGAAGTTGGAGGAGATCGACATCCTTATTGGGATGCTTCATGAGAGCCACCCTAAGGAAAAGGAACATTCCAAAAATGTCTATAAGCTATGCATGGAAATTGGCAATGCCATGGCCCTATCCGAGGTTGAATTAAAAAAGTTAGTCCAGGCAGCCTTCCTCCACGATATTGGGAAAATTACCATGGATCCTCGTATCTTGGAAAAAAATGATTGGAGTGAGGAGGAATGGTTGGAATTAAGGGAGCACCCTATCACCGGTTTTCGAATCCTAAATTCCTTTAGTGAGACCATCGACCTCGCTGAAATAATCCTTGCCCACCATGAGCGTTGGGATGGCTCTGGCTATCCAAAAGGATTAAAGGGGGAAGAGATCCCACTACCCTCAAGAATTATTGCATTGGCAGAATATTATGATAAAATGGTAGTGGAGAGGAATGGCAAACATGATCCTTCCTCTATCATTGCAGAGATTCAAAGGCACTCCGGATCCAAGTTTGACCCCCAAATTGTTAAAGCATTTTTAAAAGTGTTGCAGGAGGATGGTGGTTTATCCTCTATATCATAGACTTGTTTCGAGGTTCAGATAGGGATATCTGGACCCTACTTTTAGCGGGCAAGCTTTTTTGTCATCGGAGGATTTGAATGCTATGGAGGGTTTTTTTTGAAAAGAAAGGATTTTTTTTTGGCTCTCATGGTGGTCATCATTTGGGGCGCAAATTTCACCGTCGTAAAACTAGGCTTGGGAGGCATACCATCCATGCTTTTGGTGGCACTTCGATACCTCCTTACCTTCTTCCCTGCCATTTTCATTGTAAAAAAACCTAACACCCAATGGAAATATATTCTTCTCTATGGATTTACTGTTGGAGTGGGTCAGTTCTCAGCACTTTTCTATGCCCTAGAGATTGGAATGCCAGCAGGACTATCCTCTATACTGCTGCAGTTACAGGCATTCATTTCTCCCATCCTCGGTTATCTTTTATTGAAGGAAGGTTTAAAGACCAAGCAGGTGGTGGGATTCATTATTGCAGCAACAGGTCTATTCATTATTGGACTTGCAGCCGATGGAACCGAGATCCATTCCATCCCCATTGTTGCCATCCTCTTAACTGTACTTGCCGCATTCTTCTGGGCGTCTTCCAATATCGTTGCAAAGATCGCCTCCCAAAAAAGCGCTGCCAAGGGGGAGAAATTGGATATGCTGGGGATGGTTGTTTGGTCCAGTTTGGTGCCCCCTATTCCCATGCTAGGATTGGCACTCCTATTTAACCCGCCCCAGGTCCTTATACAGTCCATTACTTCCATAAATGCCATCTCGATTTTTGCAGTTGCCTACCTAGCCTATGGATCTACACTATTTGGCTATGGAATTTGGAGTAATCTGGTAACCAGCTACCCCCTTAGCAAGGTGGCACCCCTCTCCCTGTTGGTGCCCGTAACCGGCCTGCTGACGGCGAGATTGGTTCTTGCAGAGCAACTTTCAGGTATGCAGTGGCTGGGGGTCTCCATCATCCTGTTAGGGTTGGTGGTTACCAATGTAGATATGAGGCAAATTGTGGAAGGACTCAAGGAGAAAAAGTCAGAAAAAAAGGAGCATGCTAAGGACCATTAAAGGGCATGCTCCTCTTTTTTATGCAAGACCTAACCATCTTGCCCCCTGGGCAACGATGAAGCAAAGGATGATCCCTGTTATAGTAGGAACCATGAAGGAAGCAATCGTCCACTTCCAACTTTGGGTCTCCTTTCGTATGGTCCAAAGGGTGGTGCCGCAGGGCCAATGGTTCAGTGAGAATAGCATCATGCATATGGCGGTTAGCCAGGTCCATCCATGGTCTAGGAATAGCTGTTTCATAGCATCTAGGGAGGACAGGTCTAGCATCGCCCCTTCCGCCAAATAGCTCATGATAAGAATGGGAATGACAATTTCATTTGCCGGAAAACCTAGGATAAACGCCATAAGGATGTATCCATCCAATCCAATCAACCTTGCAAAGGGATCTAGGAATCCTGCCCCAAGGGTTAGTAAGCTGGCACCCCCGATGGTCAAATTCGCCATACCCCATATTACGACTCCCGCCGGTGCTGCGACGGCAACGGCACGCCCCAACACGAATAGGGTCCGATCAAATATGGAACGAATAATAATCCTGCCTACTTGGGGCTTCCTATAGGGCGGCAGTTCAAGGGTAAATGAGGAGGGCAGCCCCTTTAGTATGGTTTTGGATAGGATCCTGGATATGGCTAATGTGATAGATACCCCTAGGAGGATGATCAATAGGATAGTCAGAGTAGCCCCAATAGACCTGAACGGACCTACCCCTTTTGCAATGAACATACTCGACATGGCGATAAGCAAAGGGAACCTCCCATTGCATGGGACGAAGTTGTTGGTGATGGTGGCAATTAGGCGTTCCCTCGGGGAATCAATAATCCGACAGGCAATGACCCCAGCTGCATTGCAGCCAAAGCCCATACACATGGTCAATGCCTGTTTTCCATGGGCACATGCCTTCTTAAAATAGTGATCTAAGTTAAAGGCAACCCTAGGCAGATATCCTAAATCTTCCAATAGGGTGAATATGGGGAAAAAAATTGCCATGGGGGGTAGCATGACCGACACCACCCAGGCAAGGGTGCGGTAGATGCCCAATACTATGAGGTCATGCAGCCAAGCAGGGGACCCCATCCAGTGAAAGAACCATGATAATTGATTCTCCAGCCAAAACAAGCCCTCTGCCAATAGCATGGATGGGACATTCGCCCCCTCTATGGTGATCCAGAAGATCAAGCCCAGCAGAAGAATCATAATTGGAATCCCATACTTTTTCGATGTGAGGATATTGTCTATCCTAACATCCAATGATCGATAGCCCTTATTCTCCATAGTGACCACTTGCCGTCTGATCCTCTCGGATCTTTCCACGATATTAGCGACAATGAGGTCTCCTAAGATTTCTAAGGAAATCCCCCTTTCCTCTAGCCACTCCTGTGCCTGATGCATAAGTTCCTTTAGCCTTTGGTCCTTGGATAGGTGGTAGCCTGTATATTCAGCCATTGAGTCCAAGAGGGTGGCATCCCCATCTATCAATCGCATTGCCATCCACTTGCTGCTGAATCCATCCCCCACCCTTTCACGGATATAGGGCTCTATAATTCCCACCGCCTCCTCTAGAACTCCATCATACTGGATAGGTATGGGACTGGTTTTAATCCTACCCTGAACAAGACCTTCTAAGATGTCCTTTAGTTCGTCCAGCCCAATGCCGCTTCTAGCTGAGGTCCCTACCACCGGAATACCTAGAAGTACGGATAGCTTCCCTAGATCAACATGGATCCCCTTTCTTTTTGCTTCATCCATTAGGTTGACACATAGGATAACCCTTTGGTCGATCTCCAAAATCTGTAGGACAAGATTTAGGTTTCTCTCCAAGCAGGTAGCATCGGTTACCACAATAGTAGCATGGGGTTGGCCGAAGCAGATAAAATCCCGTGCCACCTGTTCCTCCACCGAGTTTGCCAAAAGGGAATAGGTCCCAGGAAGATCCACTAAAATGTACTCATTCCCCCCATGGGTAAATTTTCCCTGGGCACTAGTCACGGTTTTCCCTGGCCAATTGCCGGTATGTTGATTCAAGCCGGTTAGTTGGTTAAAAACTGTACTTTTTCCGGTATTGGGGTTGCCTGCAAGGGCGACGATCATCTCCTTCCCTGACTCTACTTTTACTTGGAACATCTCCTTAATTGCACCCGCTCCTGTGGAACTCTTTGTTAAACCCATTGCCGAACACTCCTTAGCTACTGAATGGTTCCACTAAAATTTTTGATGCCTCTTCCGCCCTCAGGGCGATGACGGTACCCCTTATCCCATAGGCAACAGGATCCCCTGCCGGACTCCTCCTTAGTGCCTCTACCACTGTGTCCTGGATCATGCCTAGGTCCAACATCCGCCTGCGCAATCGTCCCTGGGATACAAGCACTTTTACCCTTCCCCGGGAACCTATAGGTAATTTATTTAAAGGAATGAGTTTGAACATGGTGACCCCCCTAACATCCTTAATAATTTCCATTCTCATAACATAAGTTAGTGGTAGGAAACTTTATTTGCCTTACCTAATAAATAGAATATGAACCATGATATCCGCTTGTTACTAAATTTAAAGGAAGGCATTAAGAATGGGTTTTTCGAATTATACCAATGGTTTGAGAGTTCATGTAGTACTTTAAGATAGGGCAGTTCGTTTGACCTCGGATTATGGCAAATAGGGGGTGAAGGGTTTGAAAAAAAAGAGGGAATTTTACACGGTGCGGGGGTATCAATTGCTAAATGCAGAGAATAGAATGCTGACCTCCAGCATGGAGGACTATTTGGAGATGATCTACCGTACCTGTCAGCAGGATGGCTATGCCAGAATCAACCAATTGGCCAGCAAATTAAATGTTCGCCCCTCCTCTACAACCAAGGTGATACAAAAGCTAAGGGATCTGGGTCTGGTAAATTATCAGAAGTATGGGATCATCCAACTAACCCAGGAGGGGCTTGAAATCGGGAACTATCTCCTAAGGAGGCATAGCATCATTGAGGAATTTTTAAGGAATCTTGGGATCCAGGATACCTTGCTCAAGGACACCGAGATGATGGAACATGATGTCAGCCATCAGGCTTTAAAACGCCTTCACCTTCTTAATTGCTTCCTGAAAGAAAATCCGGAGATCTACCTTCAATTTCAGCATTATATGGAAAAACATATAAAGGATATCCAGCTCACCTGCCCCCATAGGTAAAAAGCCACTCCTTTGTACAACTCCTGCTTGAAATCATCCTGGTTTCGGTCTATGATAATAGGTGATACTTTGGTCCAAGACCACCCTTTGGAATGGTCATCTAGTAACATCGATAAGGGCGGGTATTTTACCGGAATTAAAGGAGTTGCAATTAATGGACTATGAAAATATTTCCTTTCCGCGCACAGAAACTTGTATGATTATGACACCCCTTCATACAAATTCCCGAGGAAATGTCCACGGGGGAGAGATTATGAAGATCATGGACAACACGGCGGGGATCACCGCCTATAAACATGCTAAGGGTCAAGTGGTTACTGCCCGGGTGGATGAGATCGAATTTCATCGCACCATACACATCGGGGATGTGGTCACCTGCATCGCTCAACTCGCCTATGTGGGAAATTCCTCCATGCAGATCATGGTAGAGATGGTAGTTAATAGGATTGTCGAAGGATCCCAGCCTGAAAGGGCAATCACTGCCTTTTTTACCTTTGTCCATTTAAAGGATGGGAAACCGGCAAAGGTGCCTCCACTGGTAGTGAAAACCATGGAAGATGCTGAACTTTACCGATTGGGTGAGGAAAAGTATAGAGAGATTCGAGCTAAGCTTGATAAAAGAAAAGATAAACCCCACAGTTCATGTGGAGTCCCTGACTGTTGAAAAACCCTTGAGGTTTGCCTTTCTGCTCAGATAGCTTGCCGCTTTTTTTAAAAAAATTATAGGTTAAAGCGGCTCGCTAATTGCGAAAAGTCAAAACCTCAAGGGTTCACTTAGGAACAGTATTTTTTCATCAAACCCAGACCCCACAGTTCATGTTGGGTCTGCTTTTATTTTCTAACGGTCTTTAGGGCTTCACCCCAGAGGATCAATTGATCCAATAGGGCGTCCATCTCGTCCTCATGCCTTGGATGGGGAGTAAACTTGGCCATCCCCTCAAAATCAGTGAATAGGGAAAGCATGACCTGTGCCCTTACATCCGCTACCTGTAATTCCGCCATGACCTGTCTCAGGTGTTCCACTGCTCGGGAACCTCCTGCACTTCCATAGCTTACAAAGCCTGCCACCTTGTTATTCCATTCTACATAGAGATAGTCCAAGGCGTTCTTTAATGCTCCTGGTATGGTGTGGTTATATTCCCCTGTTACAAAGATGTATCCGTCAAATTCGGCGATCTTTTTAGAGAATGCCTTTGTATGGTCCTTGGTATACTTTGCCATCCCAGCCAGATTGGGCTCATCGAGTACTGGAAGGTTAAAGTCAGCTAGGTCTACCAATTCAAATTCTACATCCTTTCGCTTGGATGCAAGTTCGTAGGTCCACTTTGCCACCTGCTCTCCTACCCTGCCCGGTCTGGTGCTCCCTAGTATGATTCCTATCTTTAACATTCAATAACCTCCTATGTTTAATTTCTAAAACCAATTCTATAGCTTAATTTTACCCCGGATTCCATACACTAAACAGAATGTCATAAAGGGATGGTTCTTGTCCATTTACAAAAAAATGATACAGGATTCAATGATCCTGTATCATTTCTTCATTGGGATCTTGGTGATCTCCCTTACTATCAGGGGAATCAAGGAGAATCCCATTACGATGGCCCAATCCCTGACAGAAAGCATCTGTACGCTAAATGCTTGAGCTAGGACCGGTATGGATATGACACCCAATTGAAGGATAAAGCCAATGATGATGGCTCCAATAAGGTATTTATTGGTAAACAGGCCTACCTTAAAGATGGATTTAATCGGGCTCCTCATGGACAAGGAGTAGAACAACTGAGAACCTGCAAGGACTACAAATGCCATGGTTCTTGCATAGGTTAGGACATCATCGGGAATATTTTTGGAGCCTAGGCTATACCCAAACTCATCCAGACCGAAGTAGAAGGCGGCTAGGGTCAGGGCTCCTATGAGTACCCCTCCGATGATCGCTCGGAAACCAGCCCCACCTGCAAAGAAGCTTTCCTTGGCACTTCTAGGCTTTTGTTTCATAACATCCGGATCCCCAGGATCGACACCTAGGGCGATGGCCGGCAAGGCATCAGTAATAAGATTGATCCATAGGATCTGCGTGGGCAGTAGGGGTACCGGCCAGAAAAATAGCACAGATAGGAAGATGGCAATGACCTCCCCTAGATTACAGGATAGTAGGAAGATCACCGATTTTCTAATATTATTGTAGATATTCCTCCCTTCCTCGATGGCATGAACGATGGTGGTAAAGTTGTCATCGGTTAGGATCATATCGCTGGCACCCTTGGACACATCGGTCCCAGTAATCCCCATGGCAACCCCAATGTCCGCGATCTTCAAGGAGGGAGCATCATTCACCCCATCCCCAGTCATAGACACAATGTTCCCCTGTGCTTTATAGGCATTGACAATTTTTACTTTGTGCTCAGGGGATACCCTGGCAAATACCCGATACTCATTGATCCTGGATGCAAATTCCTCATCGCTTAACTCGTCGATCTCTGTACCGGTTATACTCTGTTCGATGGAATCTGCGATTTCTAACTCCTTGGCAATGGCAACGGCTGTGTTTTTATGATCCCCAGTAATCATAACGGGAGTAATGCCGGCTGATTTTGCTATTTTGATGGAATCCTTCACTTCCACTCTTGGAGGGTCGATCATTCCTACGAAGCCTAATAGCACCAGGTCTCTTTCCATCTCTTCGGGTTCAATACTTGTTTCCACATCCCTGTAAGCTGCACCCAGGACCCTAAGAGCATTGTCGGACATCTCTTCGGCGACCCTCAGGTATTCAGCCTTCATTTCCTCGGTCAAGGGTACAACCCTTCCATCCACCAATGCCCTGGTGGATATTTTTAGAATATTATCCAGGGCACCCTTGGTATGAACCCTGTATTTCTCCCCCTCCTTGTTCAAGGTGGACATAAGTTTCCTGCCTGAATCAAAGGGTTTTTCACCTATCCTCTTGAACTCCTCGTTAAGCTCTTTTTTGGTTAGATTATAACGATTTCCCAGCACGATAAGTGCGATCTCGGTAGGATCCCCGGTGCCATGTCCATTCTCATAGGTGGCATCTGAACAGAGGATCAAGGTCTTAATCAGGTCCATCTCGTCCCCACTGCCTTGGAGGACCTCCCCCTCTGCCGGCACTTCCTGGAGCTGGCTATACACATAGTGTTGAACAACCGTCATTCTATTTTGGGTTAGAGTACCGGTTTTATCTGAACAGATGATGTTTACCGATCCCAAAGTTTCTACCGCGGGCAGCTTTTTCACAATGGCATTGTTCTTGGACATCCGGGTTACCCCAATGGCAAGTACGATGGCCACAATGGCTGCAAGCCCCTCAGGAATGGCGGCGACTGCCAAGCTAATGGAAGTTAGGAACATGTTAAATAGGTCCCTACCCTGAAATAGGGCCACCAAAAAGATCAGAGCGCAGATCCCTATGGCAAGAATACCCAAGGTCTTTCCCAGCTCCTCCAACCTCTTTTGTAGGGGGGTTAGCCCATCAACATCCTCATCCAATATTTTGGCGATCCTTCCAATTTCGGTATCCATGGCGGTGGCTACCACAACTCCCTCACCCCTGCCATAGGTTGTAAGGGTAGACATAAATGCCATATTGGAGCGATCTCCAATGGGTGTCTTTGGATCCTCCAAAATCTTTTCTGCATCCTTATCCGATGGCACCGACTCCCCTGTCAATGCCGATTCCTCGATCTGTAGGTTGATACTTTCCAATAGCCGAATATCTGCCGGGATGTACCTGCCTGCATCAATAATAACGATGTCCCCCGGCACCAACTCTTCGGAACTAATCTCAATGACCTCCCCATCCCTTTTTACCAAGGATTTAGGCGTGGTCATCTGCTGCAGGGCTTCGATTGCCTTCTCTGCCTTATACTCCTGCACCACACCAATAACGGCATTGAGAACAACCACAATGAGAATGATAACAGCGTCCACATATTCTCCGATCACCATGGTAATAAGGGCAGCACCCAGTAATACATAGATAAGCATATCCTTTAACTGTGCCAAGAATAGGGATAGCAGGCTCTTCTTTGGCTTGCCCTTTAGTTTATTGGGACCGTGTTTTTCTAGTCTTTCCCCTGCCTCTTGATGGGTTAGACCCTGCTTTGGGTCCACTCCTAATTCCTTTAAAATGTCCTCCCGGGACTTGGAGTACCACATTGCACACACCTCTTTTATATTGTATTTTTATGGTCCTTATACTGGAGACCCCTTTGTATATTTAGGGTAGGAGCCTATGTTCACTTTTCCCAATTATTATTTGCCAAGCCACCAATTATTATGAAGAATGGAAATGGTAAACAAAAAAGACTTCCAACATAACCTCCCACCTAAAAAGATTATGTTAAAAGTCTCGTTACTCAGATATGAGATATATAGCCAGGTTAAAAGTATTTAACCAGTGCTGTTGACTATATATTTTAAACTACTCCCTTTTAACAATTAATATCTTACCATAAAAATCCTACTTGCACAAGATGTTTTTGGACATATTACGCTACCCAAAGAAATACACCCTAATAGACATCCCCCAATAGATACTCCTCTAGGGTGATACCCCTCTCATAGATCTCCTTAGCATGGTCAAGACCAACATAGCGGAAATGCCAGGGTTCGTATTTATATCCGGTGATATCTGTTTTGCCCTTGGGATACCTTAGTATAAAGCCAAATCGGTGGGCATTCTTTGCCAACCACTTTGCCTCCTTAGTACCATCGAAGGAATCATTCACCCACTTGCTTTTATCGGTGCCTCCGATATCAAAGGCAAGACCGGTCTGATGCTCTGAATGTCCTGGTTTTGCAGAATATGTGGATGCCTTCTTCTCCCCATCCCTTTTTACATATCTTTCATAGAGTCCCTTTTGATAACTGTAGGATCGAAAACCAGATACCGACTGGATGATCAAGCCCTCCTCCTCCTTGGCTGCCTTGATCATTTGATTTAAATGATCCACGGCTTCCCGATCCTCACCAGGATTGTAGTCCGAGGGTAGCCCGTAGGTTTTGTTTACTAGCAGGATATCATTGATGAATACCATGGTTTCCACCGCCTCCTGAACTTCACTCTCTTCTTCTAGTGTATGTTCAGAAGTGGTTTCCTTTGCCTCATTTTTCGATGGATTGGAATCAACTTTATTGGGCTGCTTGTCCAATTCTTCCTCAGAGGGAGCCTCCTCAGCTGTCTCAAGCTGGTCCTCTTCACTGGACTGTTTGTCCACTTCCTCCTCAAGGGGGACTCGTTCCTCGGTCGCCTCTAGTTGGTCCTCCCCACCCCCTACGGTTGCATACTGGTTTTCTACAATATTGGTTATAATCAGAACCACACCTACTACAAAGATGCCCAGGACCAGTACCCATTTTATCCCTTTTGTCATTTTGCTCACCCCCATTCCTTGATCTTGTTTTTAGCTAATAGTATTTTACCACAGAGGGGATTATTTTAGAAGGGGACGATTTTCTCGTCCCCTTTTAAAACTATTTCAATGGTTCTAAATGTGCTTGGAAATGCCTTAGGATGGGCGGCTCCCATATGATCCGATAGCCCTTCACCTGGTCTGCCCTCTTCTTAATAGCGATTAATGCCTCTGCCATGATGTCTATATGTGCCTGGGTATATACCCTTCTTGGAATGGCTAATCGAGTGAATTCAAAATCCGCCTTCAACTGCTCCCCGGTATCGGGATGATTGCCTAACATGTAGGAGCCGATATCACAAGACCGGATGCCGGCTTCCTTATAGAGTTCGATGGCAAGGGCTTGACCCGGGAACTCGTAGTATGGGATGTGGGGAAACATCTTCTTGGCATCAATAAATACCCCATGACCCCCTACAGGTGCCTGATAGGCGATCCCTGCCTCATCCAAAAGTCCAGCCAAGTACTCCATCTGACCAATGCGATATCGTAAGTAGTCCTCGTCCAGCCCTTCCTCTAAACCTATGGCCAAGGCTTCTAGATCGCGACCTGCCAGCCCCCCATAGGTGGTAAAGCCTTCAAAGGAGATCGTTCGGTTTTTTACGATTTGGAAGAGGTCCTCATCCTCTCTAATGCCTATCAAGCCACCCATGTTGACAATGGTGTCCTTCTTGGCGCTCATGGTGAACATATCCGCCAGGCTGAACATCTCCCTTATGATATCTTTGATGGATTTGTCCCCATAGCCTTCCTCCCTCTGCTTGATGAAGAAGGCATTCTCCGCATAGCGTGCGGCATCGATACAGAGCTTAATCCCATATCTCTTACAAACCTCTGCGGTCTCCCTCATGTTTTGAATGGATACCGGTTGGCCCCCTGCTGAGTTATTGGTAATGGTCATGATCACCAGCTTTACCTTATCCGCGCCATACTCATTGATCAATCTTTCCAACTTTTCAACATCCATATTACCCTTGAAGGGTGCTCGTTTTGTAGGATCCAATGCCTCTTCCACCACACAGTCGATTGCCCGTGCTCCGGCTATTTCAACATGGGCCCTGGTCGTATCAAAGTGCATGTTGGAGATGGAATAGGTCCCTTCCTTCAATAGGGCACCAAGCAATACCTTCTCAGCAGCACGCCCTTGATGGACCGGTTGTATATACTTATATTGAAAAATATCCTGGGCGGTTTCCAATAGTTTTAGATAGCTTGCACCCCCTGCGTATGCCTCATCTCCCCTCATTATACCAGCCCATTGCTCCTGACTCATAGCATTGGTACCGCTGTCGGTCAATAGGTCAATATATACATCCTCTGCCTTTAAGTTAAAAACATTATATTTTGCCTCTGCGATCCTCTGTTCCCTTTCTTCCCGACTGAGCATCTTGATGGTCTCTACCATCTTAATTCGAAATGGTTCTGGCACATACTTGACACCCACTAACATCACTCCCCAATCTTTTTTTATACTCTAATAATGTACAATAATTGTTAGCCCTTACTTAATATTATCAGTACCATATAATGTAGTCAATATTAACAATTGTTTGACAATTCAACCCTTGACTTACAACACATCACTTAGTTTCTGCTGACCCACTGATCGTAAGCTATTCAAGGATTCCACTATTTTACCTTTCTATGATAAAATAATTATATGTATAAAAACAAAGGATGATATGTGAAATTATTGCTAAATTTTTTAGTCCTTGAGGCAGGGGTGATACCATGTTCGATATATTGTCATTGATCTTTCGATACCTATTTATCCTGTTGATCTATCTATTTATGTTCGGCATTATTCGGATGATCTATCTGGATATTAAGGGGATCCGGAGGCGATCCTCCATTACCGCTACCTATCTAAAATTAATCAATCGAAGGGACGAGCTGTCCTTTAATGTGGAGGAATCCTATCCCCTAAGTGCCTATACCACCATAGGAAGGACCAAAAAAAATGATATCGTCATAAAGGATCCCTACATCTCAAAAAAACATGCCGTTATTGAGAAGGACCGGGGCGAGTACTTTATCGAGGATCTAGATAGTGCCAATGGCACCTTTGTCAATGAGGAAGAGATCCTGAATCCCATTCGTTTGGAAAATGGGGATACCATAAGGATAGGACAGGTTCAATTTCTTTTTGTCAGTGAAAGGAAGTAGAGGGTGATCCCATGTTAAGAAGACTATTTAATTTTCGAATGCCAGCAAATATCATTATGTCCATCAATTTGATTGGACTTTTGTTGGTGAGCCTGTATAATGAACACCTGGATAGGATCTCCCTGCTAACCATCCTGGGTATTATGTTGATCATCTATATCTCCAATTTGATCCTGTCCAAAATTACAACCGGAGATCATTATATCCTCCTCATTGTCAGTATGCTAATGAGCATCGGTATCATTATGATCCACAGGATCAATCCTGAGCTGGGCTTTAAACAGATTGTGTGGTTAGTAGCTGGGATCCTCCTCCTATTTGTAAGCTACTTTACCGTTAAAACCATTAAGGGTTGGCCTCATTGGACCTACCTCTATGTGGGTACATCCTTCCTCCTATTCATGGCAACATTGGTCTTTGGGCGAAATATAAAGGGGGCAACCAATTGGATCCGAATCGGAGAATTTAGCTTTCAGCCAGCAGAGATCATTAAGATACTATTCATCTTTTTCCTAGCCTCCTACTATGCTAATCGGGCACATTTGAAAAATAAATGGATCCTGGCTGCCATCGCCTATGGAAATATTGCCTTCCTTTTCATCCAAAAAGACTTAGGCTCAGCGATGATTTTCTTTGCCATCTACATGGCCATCATATATGTGTATGAAACCGACCGGAGGTTCATCCTATACAATATCGGCACAGCTTCCGTCATGGCATTGATCAGCTATTTTATCTTTAGCCATGTTCGGGTTCGGGTGGAAACCTGGCTAGACCCCTGGTCATCCATCGATGTGGGTGGATTTCAAATCGCCCAATCCCTTTTCGCCATCGCCGCCGGAGGATTTTTAGGGTCGGGCATCGGAAGGGGCTACCCGGAATTCATCCCCGAGGTTCACAATGACTTTATCTTCTCCGCCATATGTGAAGAGATGGGAATTCTAACAGGGATCGCCATAATTATGCTATATTTGATCTTTATCTACCGGGGAATCAAGATCACCCTGGAGCAAAAAAATCCTTTCTACCGCATTGTGGCATTGGGAATTACGGTTTCCCTTGGCTTTCAAGCCTTTACCATCATCGGTGGTGTCACCAAGATGATTCCCCTTACTGGGGTGACCCTGCCCTTCCTAAGCTATGGGGGCAGCTCCTTGGTTGCAAGTTTCGCTTCCCTAGGCATCCTGCAGGCTTGCTCTGAAGTATTAGAAGATAGAAGGGAGGAGGATGACAATGAAGGAAAAATGGAAGACCAGGGAAAGTAATCGCATTATCACCATCCTGGTAGTCCTATCTGCCCTTTTTATCTCCTTGATCATCTACCTCAGCTATTTTGAGCTCTTTTCTGCCTCCAAGGTCCAGGATAATGCCTACAATAAAAGGCTTTGGCTGGAGGAGGAATATGTTCTTAGGGGGAGCATCTACGACCGAAATGGGACTCCCTTGGCAACCAGTACCCAGACCGAGAAGGGACAAATTCGAAACTATGAATATGGATCCCTCTACAGCCATATCATTGGATACAACCATCGGGAATTGGGGAGGGATGGATTGGAAAAAACCTACAATCGAGAGTTATTGGCTATTAGTGAAAGTTCCTCCATCAATGAAATCCGAAGGATCATGGCACAGAATAATCTTCAGCAAAAGGGGAATGACCTCATCCTTACCTTAGACCACCGGCTACAACAATATGCCAAAGACCTACTGGGTAATCAGAAGGGTTCCATTGTCATGATGGATCCTGTTAGCGGGGAGATCTATGTCATGGTCAGCACCCCTGCCTATAACCCAAATAAGCTAAAGGAAAAATGGGAAAACATTGTATCCCACGATGATAGCCCCCTTTTGAACAGGGCAACACAAGGCCTATATACCCCGGGATCTATCTTTAAAATTATCACCACTGCATCCGTTCTAAAGCATCCAGGCATCAATACCCAGTATAACTGCCAGGGGCAGGTCAAGGTGGACGGATGGATACTAAAGGATTATGGCAGCACAGCCCATGGCCATGTGGATCTCCATGAATCCTTTGTAAGGTCCTGTAATGTTGCCTTTGGTCAGATGGCACTAGAACTGGGACAGAGGAACCTCCAAGAGACAGCGGAAGGGTTTATGCTAAATGCCTCCATCCCTTTGGATATCAATGTCTCAAGGTCTAGTTTCTCCACCCAAGCTATGAGTAAGCCCGACTTAGCTGCTACAGGTATCGGACAGGGCAAGACCCTGGTGACCCCACTTAATATGGCGATGGTGGCATCAGCCATTGCCAATGGTGGAGATCTAATCCAGCCCATTCTGCTAAAGGAGATCGTAGACCCCAGCGGAGAGGTATTGGGAAAAAATGAACCCAGTGTTCTATCAAGGGCAATCAAGCCTGAGGTGGCAGAGATAATTAAAGGGATGATGGTGGATGTGGTCAATCGGGGAACGGGTAAAAATGCAGGGCTAAGCTGGGTACAGGTGGCGGGAAAAACAGGTACCGCTCAGGTAGAGGGCAAGAAGGACCATGCCTGGTTCGTNNGGAGGAAGCAGTGCCGCACCTATCGCTAGAAAGATACTCTCTAAGGCATTGGAAAGGATGGAATAAAACCAAAACCGGTATAGGGGATATGGGATAGGACGAAAGTATTCCTATACAGTTAGGTAGAAGGCACAAACTCAGCGTAAGATTTCTTAGGCTGAGTTTGACTATCTTAACCCTTTCTGTATGGCGTCCCATGTGGTCTCCATGATTTGGTTATCTTTGAGAATATAGAACTTATATGACCCATCCCCAAAGGACACCCCCACCGCTTCGGGTCCTTTGGAAAAGGAATAGAAATGAATATCCATCCCTTCCATATCGTATCCCTGTTCCATCAAAAAACCTTCTACCTCCCGGGTGAATCGTGCCGTTCCATCCATGTTCTCATCCAGCGCTTGAAAGAGCACAAGTAGTATAAGTATACCCATTGCTCCATATAGAAGGATCCTCTTTATCTCTAAGAGCCCTTTCTTCCATCCATCATATGCCTTTCCAATATAGAATCCGCCTAGTGATCCCATCCATATAATATGGGAAAAGGGTTTGGTAAGATATAAATTGATTAGATATGTTAAAAGAAAGGATAGAGAAATCACTGCTAAAAAACTTATGTATGGATTGATATGCTCCCTTTTCTTATAGAGGATAATGGTGATGAGTGCGTAGATTAGGACAAATCCATTGACCAGCAAGAGGTCCCCCCAATTCCTTGTATGGGAATAGAAGAGTTGTTCACCCACCACAAAGGACCATGTGAATAAAACAGAGTTGGCTACCTTAACGGCCTTCCCCTTGGGAATCTTATTATACTCGTAGCTTAGCCCAAGGACGATTAAAATCCCTGCAGCCATTGCCGTTGGTATATAAAACCACTTCATCGTATCTCCTCCTTTTCTACAAAAAACTCAGCCCGATCAATTGAGGCTGAGTTTTTTTGTCTATTCAACAATTTCTATGGGATCCCCGGGACGGATGGTTCCCTCCTCAAGGACCTTAGTGAAGATTCCCTCGGTTGGCATGATACACTTCCCAACCTGGGTTTTAATGGCACACCCGGTATGGCATTCCTTGCCGATCTGGGTGACCTCCTGGAGGGTACCCCCGATCCTTAGCTTGGTACCTATTGGAAGGGTGTGAAGATCGATTCCCTCGGTGGTAATATTCTCAGCAAATTTACCGGCATCCAATCCCTTTACACCCATAGCAATCATTTTGTCGATGCTTTCCTGGGCTAGAAGGCTAACCATTCGATGCCAATTCCCTGCATGGGCATCCCCCTCCAGTCCGTGTTCCTTTAGGAATCTGCCCTCTGGTATGGGCGTCTTGATGGTTCCCTTTTTCTCACTTCTGTTGATCGCAACTACCTTTGCCATGTTCCTCCCCCTTATCCGCCTATTTGATTCATATTCCTTTCGCTGGTTTCCCGATCATCCATCAGATAATGTCTTTCGGGTTTTAACAATATGGAATCCCTTAGTATCCTCCTTACTTCCTCCCTATCATTTTTCCTTAGGGCATCCCTAATATCCACCTCTAGGTTTGAGTGGAGGCAGGGTCTTAGTTTTCCGTCTGCCGTTAGACGGATCCTATTGCATGTCCTACAAAAGTGGTTCGACATAGGACTGATGAAACCGATCCTCCCCTTTGCCCCTGGCATTTGATAGTACTTAGCAGGACCCGGTTGATACTCCCTATCCGGAACCAAAGGGATGAGTTCGGGTAATTGTTTCATGATCTCACTATTGGAGATAAACCTTTCGTTCTCTATGGATTCAGCCTCCCCTAAGGGCATCAATTCGATAAACCTCACTTGGATGGGTTTCACTTGGGTTAGGCGGGCGAAGTCCCTGACTTCGTCGTCGTTAACCCCCCTCATTATGACGGTATTGATTTTTATGGGTTCTAAACCTACCCTCTCTGCCAGTTCGATCCCCCTCAATACCTGCTGTAATTCACCCCTTCGGGTAATCTGTCGGTACCTCTCCTCCCGCAGACTGTCCAGGCTGATATTCAATCGGTGAAGACCGGCCTTTTTTAAGTCTTCCGCATATTTCTCCAGCAGGATCCCGTTGGTGGTCAAGGCGATGTCCTCCAATCCATCCAGTTTGGAAATTTTGCTAATAAAGTCCACCACCCCAAAGCGAACCAGAGGCTCCCCTCCGGTGATCCTTACCTTCCGTATACCTAGATCTATTGCTTCTTTGACCAAGATGTAGAGTTCTTCAAAGGTCAGTATATTATAATGGCTAAGTTTGTTGATCCCTTCATCAGGCATACAATAGAAGCATCTTAAATTACACCGGTCGGTGATGGATATCCTAAGGTACTCTATATTTCTTGACCATTTGTCCCTCATAAAACTTCCCCCTTTGCCGTATCTTCCCAATGTTCAACAAAGACATCTATTCTATTATATCATATTTATGTCCATAAAAAAAAAGTAGGAATGCCATCCAATGGGAAAGCACTCCTACTCTATTGTGCTCTTCATAAGCCTTTTTCATTGGTCTATTACTTCCTATGCACAACATCCTTAAAAGTCGATACCCTTTATCCTATCCTCTTAGTAATGCCTATGAAAAGCTTATGTCTTTACTAAAGGGTCCTTCATAAAAGGTACTGACATACTCCACCGGTTCCTGAGAGAATTCTTTGGTGGACTGCTGTCTATCATATAGACAACCTCCTTTACTCTTTTGAAACCTTCTATGCTTATTAACATTTGGTGCCTTTTGGAAGTATTTTAATCTTAAACAGATATTCATTTTCTATAGAGTATCAGGAACCAGCTTCTTCGTATTGCCAGCACCTCTTATTGTATTATTATTATACCTAGAAAAAGATTATTTAAACATCATTCTGTGAATAGGAGTTAAGATCCGATATTTTTATGAGGAACTTGTGAAGCAGGAAAGTTTGGATCCTTGCGAGCAAGTCGCTACTGCATAAAAATAGATGGAGGCACATACTCCATCTAACTATTATTTCTATGTAGCTATGCTAATTTATAAATATTTAACTGCTTTTCTTGTCTAAACTGATCTAGTTGGGGTACCAATTTTTGATAATGGGAGGTTTTCGTGTGTAACTCCAAGGCCTCCTCGCTTTCCCATTCTTCGATGAAGGTTAGAACCTGGGGGTCATTAATATCTTGATAAAGATCGTAACTTATAACCCCTTCCTCCTTCATGGTTTCTCGGACCAATTCAGCGGCAATTTCTTTGTATGTTTGGATACTCTCTTCCTTTACAACACATCGTGCTATTACCTTAATCATACAGCCCCACCCTCTCTCTCTTGTTTTATTTAACATCCTTTTGAAACTTATGGAACAATTCTTCTTCACTAAAAAGGATTCAGATGGAGGGATAAGAACTCCATCTGAATAAAGATCTTCTATAAAATTTTTTATTTATCCTCCGGCCACACCTTGACATCTTTATCCAGCAGCCATTTATGCTCATCCAGTGTAATCCTTTCGGTCCATGGATTGCCTTCAATATGCCGTATCATCCAGCAATAGTACATGGCATATCCAGGTGCTGTGACCTGGGGATGGACTAGGTGACCGGGTATGGCACAGATACTATTGTGGGTCACCTTAAACACCTCATCCCCAACGATGGAGCATCCAAATCCTTGAGGCTTATTGAACTTATAGAAATAAACCTCGGGTTGTGGATGATGATGGGGTGGGTAGCTGGACCATTTTCCCGGGAAATGAATGACCTCCCCATTGACCATGTTGGAATAGGGGGCATTGTTATAATCAAAGATGGTTCGAACCAATCGCCTTGAGGTGTCCCCTAGTACATTCTCGCCAAAGACCTCTGTTTTACAGTCCTCTGGGGTATAACACTTGGATTCAAAGTCCCTCTCATTATGAGCCTTCTGTATAAGAACCTCAGAAACCTCATGGGCTACAACCTCTACCTTGACTCCCTTTGGTACATGTAGGCACCATGGCTCCTCATCGAATACCGAATGTCGTTCCATCCTCTGTTCCTGATCCAGCCACTTCATTGTGACTGTACCATCCAGAAGTAGAAGGGCACTTTCCTTCCCTTCATCAAGGAGGGAGAGGGTCTCCCCCTCCTTAAATTTATATATACCGATATCCATGAGCATATCCTTGTGCTTTCCATCTACCTCGGTTAGAGCGGTGTAGCCAAAGGCGAACTCTTTAAACTCTTCAAAAATCATTGTAAACCTCCTTAATTGTTTAAATCCTATATACTAATCCTATAGCTGAATGGGTCTATTCTCCATATAGGATTTTTTTGCTGCCAATCCGATCTCAATGGGCTTTAACCCGTCAATTCCTGTTACCGGAACTTCCTTCCCATGGATGACGGCATCTAGGAATGCCTTGATCTCCTCGGTATAGGAGTCCATGTATCGTTCAAGGAAGAAGTACTTTGGTTTCTCCCTAAACACACCCTCAGCTGTGCTCCAGCTAGCGGTGGATGGGGTATCATTTTGTATCTCTGCTTGACCCTTTGAGCCGAATACCTCTACCCTTTGGTCATAGCCATATGCCGCCTGACGGCTATTGTCTATAGTGCACAATACGCCGTTTTCAAATCTCAGGCTAACGATGGCAGTATCCACATCCCCGGCTTCCTCGATGGCGGGATCAATTTTACAATCTGCCATGGCATATACTTCCTTAACTTCGCTCCCTATTAGAAATCTTGCCATGTCAAAATCATGGATGGTCATATCCAAAAATATGCCGCCAGATACCTTTACATAATCTATATTTGGTGGTGCGGGATCCCTGGAGGTGATCTTTACTACATGCAGATCCCCCAGTTCTCCAGCATCGATAATCTCCTTGATCTTTTTAAAATTATGATCGAATCTTCTATTGAAACCAACTTGGAACTTCACCCCTGCCTTCTCCACGGCATCCAATACTTCTTTTACCTTCTCAGTGCTTAGGTCTACTGGTTTTTCACAGAAGATATGTTTCCCTGCCTGGGCTGCCTCTATGGATATCTGGGCATGGGTATCGGTAGAGGAGCAAACCAATACAGCATCAATCTCTGGATCCCTTAAGATCTCTCGATAATCCCCGTAGGCATTGGGAATGGCATTCTGGTCTGCCCATTCCTTTGCCACCGGAAACAAGGTATCCGAGATGGCCTTGATCTCCACCTCGGGGATCTGATTCTTAATGCTCAGGGTATGGACCTTCCCGATTCGCCCTGCGCCGATGATACCAACCTTTAATTTTTTATTCATGCTTAACATCTCCTTTTCCGATATGAAAGTTATTTAGAGTCCTGTTTTTTCTGCAATAAATTTTCTTGCTTTGATAGCATATTCCAGAGGATTTGCTACTGCTGGATCCTGCTCGGCTTCCACTACCATCCATCCTTCATATCCGTTTTTCTCCAAGGTGTTAAAGACATGGTCAAATTTAATATCCCCATCCCCAGGGACAGTAAAGATCCCTCTCTTTACACCGGTTAAAAAGGACCACTTTTCTTGCTTCAATTGCACTACAACTTCATCCCGAACATCCTTTAGATGCACATGGGCAATTCTATGAATATAATCATCGATTAACTGATCAACCGCTTCCTGGCTTCCTTCAGAGTAATAAATATGTCCTGTGTCAAATAGGAGATACACATTTTTATTGGTACTCTCCATAAATCGTTGGGTTTCTTCCATGGTTTGAATTCCTGTTCCCATATGATGGTGGATACAGACCTTCATTCCCTTCTCTTCTGCCAGGTCGGCTAATTTATTATATCCCTTAACCACTCTTTTCCATTCATCATCGGTAAAGATGGGTTTTTTGTCGAATATAGGGAGGTCTAACCCCTGGATACTATGACCTTGTTCTGAGCATCCGATCACTTTGGCGCCCATCTCATGTAGAAAATCTCGGTGTTTTATAAAGGTGTCTATGGTTTCTTTTTCATCCTTGGTGGTAAAATATGTGCTAAACCAAGCATTACATATCTGTAACCCTCTCAAC
>MTKW01003924.1_pt1 | contig 22075 bp, 16 predicted proteins | sample 1042761 | NCBI WGS metagenome assembly MTKW01 (sample SAMN06205366, study PRJNA360243) | anaerobic digester metagenome | biome: Wastewater treatment plant; feature: Anaerobic digester sludge; material: sludge; isolation source: anaerobic digester fed with sludge from wastewater treatment plant ...
CTCCAAATAAACCCCCCATAATTTCAGATTTGTAATTAATCCGCAAAGGTAGCATAAATTAATATATAAACTACCCTAAATCGGCAATAATGGAGATAATTTCATTCAATAATTTCACGGTAAACTGCAAGAGTAAAGCGGCAAAAGTTCCTGCGTAAGGTATCCTCTCGGTAATTAGCGCGAAGGCTGTCAGATAGAGCGAGGCCCCTGTAAGCGGTATTGCCAAAATATTGGTAATGATAAAATATGTGGGAAAACTTCCGAAATATAAAAAGGCTATGATTCCGGTGGTCATCTGGCAGCTGATACTTATACTGATGGTGTTCCAAAGTTTCTCCAAAAGTCGGATGCGGGTGTGCATCAATCTTTTTATCATCGGATAAATGGTAAAAATCGAGAATACGGCAAAGAATGAAAGCTGAAATCCCACCTCCCGTGGTGCTTCAGGATTGAAAATGGTGATGATCAGCGCACTGGCGGCGAGAGAAGTGAGTCCGTCTCTGTCGGAATAGCGCCATCCCGACAATTCGTGAATAGTAATCATCAGCACTGCTCTGAAGATGGAGGAGCTCAGTCCGGTTGTGATGGCAAAACCCCATAACAACAGCACTATTATCAGACTCTTGAGCCGCTTTGCTACGACGGATCCGCCGATAAAGAAGAGCATCAGTTCCACCAGTTTGTAGATGATGCCGACGTGGAGTCCCGATAGTGCCAGGAGGTGCATTGCTCCGCTTTTTCGATAATTCTCCCTCAATTCCCGACTAATGTCGCTTTTATCGCCTATCGTCAATGCACGTACTATCGCCAGTTCTTCCCCTTCGCTGAGTATCTTACTAAGCGATGCCGAAAAATCCTCTTTGAGACCAGCCGCCGCAAGTCTGATTGCAGATTCTTCGCTTCGGATAGGAATTCTGGAGATTTGGAGTGTAGCAGCTCCCAGCAGAAATAGCGTCGCAACAATTATTATCCTGTTTTGATCTATCAGCGCAATCGTAGCGCAAACAATTACAGATATAAAGAATATGGCAGGTGGCAGAGTCAGCCAGCCTCCAAACAAATCGCCCGCAATAAAGGCGAGCGAATAGAAAAAAAGTCTCCTACCTTTCCACATATTCCTTCCCACATTGTTTCGGATTGCAATGTACAATTATTTTTTGAAAGGTCGCCTATAATGACTATTTTTGCGGGATAAATCCGAGAACAATAACCAGATATATATTATGATAATACTTGTACTAAATTGCGGAAGTTCCTCTTTAAAATATCAGGTACTTGATATGAGGAGCGACAATGACTATTCACTCCTGGCAAAAGGCCTTGTAGAACGTATCGGTGAGCCTATGGGTATTTATAATCACCAACTACCGGGTAAAGAGAAAATTACTGTGGAAAAACCGGTACCCAACCATACTGTCGGTATTTCCAAAGTGCTTGAACTGCTCACTGATAAATCACTTGGAGTTATCTCTTCACTCGAGGAAATAGAGGCTGTAGGCCACAGAGTGGCACATGGTGGGGAGTATTTTTCAGGCAGTGCTGCAATTGATGATGATGCCATTGCCAAGATTGAGAAGTGCGGCGAACTTGCTCCTCTTCACAATCCCGCCAACCTGCTAGGTATTCGTGCTGTACAGTCCCTTATGCCGGAGATTCCCCAGGTGGCTGTGTTTGATACATCATTCCATCAGACAATTCCCGACTATGCATATATGTACGCAATTCCTTATGAGTACTATCAGAAATATAAGATCCGTCGCTACGGATTTCATGGTACCAGCCACAAATTTGTAGCAAAGAAGGCCTGCAACCTCGTAGGCTTGGATATTTCAAATTCAAAAATTATCACTTGTCACCTCGGCAACGGCAGCTCTATCACAGCAATTAAGAATGGACGTTCCATTGACACCTCGATGGGATTCACTCCTATGGAGGGTCTAGTTATGGGCACAAGAAGCGGTACTGTTGATGCCGGTGTGGTAACATTTCTCGAAGAAAAAGAAAAGCTCAGTGCTGCTGAAATCAACACAATTCTGAATAAGAAAAGCGGACTTCTCGGTGTCTCACAGGCCTCTTCAGATATGAGGGATATTGAGTCAGGTGCAGGTAGTGGCAATGCCAATGCGGCACTTGCACAGGAGATGCTTTTTTATGGCATCCGCAAATTTATCGGAGCCTACGCTGCAGCAATGGGCGGACTTGATATGATTGTATTTACCGGAGGTATCGGAGAAAACTCCTCCATCACACGTGAGCAGGCATGCGAAGGCCTTGAATTCCTCGGTGTAGAGTTTGACAAGGATGTTAATAGATCAGTTAGGGGCAAGGATGTACTCCTCTCTACTCCCTCATCCAAAGTTAAAGTTGTAGCGGTCACCACCAATGAGGAATTGGTAATTGCACAGGACACAATGAATATTGTAAAAAACAAATAATTTAACACTAAGAACAATGATTACAAGTTTCGAACAGATTTTTACGCAGTTGCGTTCAAAAAACAGAAAGCGCCTTGTTGCAGCTTGGGGCGTTGACGACCACACCATTACTGCTGCCCGTTTGGCTGTTGACAAAGGTATCGTTCAGGCCATTCTTGTAGGTGATGCCGATATGATCAACGCCGTATGCAAGGCAGAGGGCATCAATCCTTCGATGTTTACCATAGTTGACAACAAAGACGAGCTCCAATCCATTGCACAGGCTGTAGATATGATCAACGCAGGTGAAGCTGACATCCTGATGAAGGGTCTTTGCAGTACTGACAAATATATGCGTGCAATTCTCAATAAAGAGCGTGGACTCCTCCCTCCCAAGGCAGTTTTAAGCCACGTTTCCGTGCTTGAGAATCCCAATTATCATAAGCTCATCATACTGGGTGATATGGCAGTAATCCCTGCCCCTGATTTCAAGCAGAAAGTTGCTATCACCAGGTATTTGGTACAGACCGCACATGCCCTCGGTATAGAAAAACCTAAAGTAGCTGCTATTGCAGCCACCGAGCAGATGCTTGAAGGTATGCCTGCTTGTGTTGAGGGGGCAATGCTTGCCAAAATGGCTGACAGAGGTCAGATTAAAGGTTGCTACATTGACGGTCCTCTTGCACTTGACGTAGCTATTTCCAAAGAGGCTGTTGAAATCAAGAAACTCGAGAGCAATGTGGCAGGTGACGCCGACTGTCTCTTGTTCCCCAACATCGAGTCGGCCAATGTGTTCTACAAGGTGAACTCACAGCTCTCCGTAGGTGTGAAACAGGCTGCTATAGTAGCCGGTGCAAAGGCCCCTTGCGTGCTTTCAAGCCGTGCCGATAGCATCTATACCAAGCTCAACTCCATCGCTCTCGCAGCTCTTACGGCAAAATAGATCCTGAAGATGAAGGTTCTTTCCATCAATCCCGGATCCACTTCCACCAAGATTGCTGTATTTGAAGATGGTAAAGAGGTCTTTTTGACCAATATCAAGCACTCCGCAGAGGAGATTGCAAAGTATAAATCGGTCATAGACCAGTATAAGTTTAGAGAGGAGATCATTCTCAAGACTCTTGCCGGCAATGGCTTTGACAAGTCGGAATTCAGTGCCGTTGTGGGCAGGGGAGGTCTTCTCAAACCTATTCCCTCCGGCACATACGAGGTGAATGAGGCACTGCTGGCAGATCTTCGCGCATCCGTCGGCGGAGAACATGCTTCCAATCTTGGCGGTATAATTGCTGACTCAATTGCTTCCGGTATCCCGGGTTGCCGTGCATTCATTGCCGATCCGGTAGTTGTAGATGAGCTTTGCGACCTGGCCAGGGTTGCGGGTCACCCCGAATTTAAGAGGATATCCATTTTCCACGCTCTCAATCAGAAAGCCATTGCCAAAGGCTACGCAAGCGAAATAGGAGTTCCTTATGATTCTCTCAATCTCATTGTTGTGCATCTTGGTGGTGGTGTTTCAGTAGGAGCACACTGCTGTGGAAAAGTTATTGATGTCAATAATGCTCTAAACGGAGATGGACCTTTCTCACCAGAGCGTTCCGGTACTCTCCCTTCACTGCAGCTGGCGGAGATGTGTTTTTCAGGTAAATATACTCTTGATGAGGTCAAGAAAGTGATTTGCGGCAGGGGTGGAGTAGTGGCCTATCTTGGTACGAATGATTTCTATGAGGTTGAGTTAAAGATGGCTGACAATCCCCGATTTAAGTTTATTGCCGATGCATTCCTTTACAATGTGGCCAAAGAGGTAGGAGCAATGGCTGCCGTCCTCAAAGGCAAAGTAGATGCAATCCTGATTACAGGAGGCGTCGCAAAAGGCAAGGGAATGATGAAGGATCTCACAGAGTATATCAGTTTTATCGCTCCCGTAAAAATTTATCCGGGAGAGGATGAAATGGCCGCTCTGGCAATGAATGGATTTGCCGTTTTGGAAGGTCGCGAAGAAGCTAAGGTTTATAGTTAAATGTTGCGTGTTGCGCGTTTCGGGGTACGAGTTGGTTTTGAGTTGCGTGATGCGTGGTTTTAGGCTAGAATAATCTCGGAACTACACTAAAGTTGATGGTTGGAGAGGTAGTTAGGCTTTCTAAATAGAAAATGGGGACGATTTTAATCTCGTCCCCATTCGTTTTTCTTGCTATCTGACCCGCACCCCGTAACTCGTAACACGTACCCCGTTATCTCTTAATCAGCGTCGCTGCAATCTGGTGGGCCATCATAAGAAAGTCATCGGCAATTACGGAGTCGAATGATATGACCACATTGAGCTGGATGTCATCGACAATGATGGCTTTCTTGTAGATATAGCTGTCGTCTTTGTGGCCGATGATGTAAAATTCATCTTCAGAGAGGAATGTATCGTCAAGGATATAGCCTATCTCTCTGAATCCTTCGCATTTTTCCTCAAAATGCTCCTGAAGGGTCTGATTGAACATTACAATGTTGTTGTAACCACCGTAGGCGTAAAATCTGGCAAGACCGCTGTCCGAAATGAATAACTGGCCGTCTCCATTCTCAGGTTCTCCTTGACCGGTGAAGTTGAAAGGATACCTGATGGTAAATCCGAAACGCTCGTTGTAGTAACATCTGTCCATAACCAGGTCAAGTTGATCAAATCCACCGAAGCCGTCCCACTCCAGATGGCCGACTTTCTGATACTCTTCGCCTCTTACATAGACAGTGATATCTTTGCCTTTTTGAGGCAACTCTATGTAGTAGCGTGTAGCATCCGGTATGGAGGCAGCAAGTTCCGGAAGTGGTTTGAGAGATTGCTCTTCAATACGATGTTCGTAAAACATTTTTAGTGATTCGTCATTCTCTCTAAGGACAACGCCCACTATTCGCCTGCCGTCCGGCACTTTCCAGTAACACATCTGGAGGTTGCCCTCCTGTTCACCGGAAATGCCTGCGCGCATATAGCCGTTGCGTTTGTCCATTAAAACATAGCCGGTCGGGTCACTAGCGACCTCTATTTCGTGGTAGACGTTATATGCCACTTTCAATACATCGCTGGAAAATGCTTTGGCAATGGCGTCAAAGTAGTACTCAATATCCGGAACGGACCGGTCGGGAAGGGTGATGACTTTCTCCTGCCAGATATTCTCAATCTGGGGGACATTCATCCTGCCGGCAAAAACTGATCCTGAAATCAGCAGCGCCGACAGTGTGCTGAGCAGGATTATCAGTCGTTTCATGGTATATAGGTATTGGTTGTTAGTAATTTCAGTTGGCAGTTAGCCGTTAGCTGTTGAGCATTGGCCGTTGACCGTTGGCCTTTGGCCATTGTCAGGGACAGTAGCAATACTATTCGTTTCGCCGTCGTAGGGTCATTCTTCTGATTCTCAAATATACAAAATATATTTCAAATCTTAATGCTTATCTTTGCACGGAAACAACAATTATTTTTATGGCAGAGAAGATACCTGTAGAGCTTGGAACTGAAAAGGTTGGCACGTTGCTGAGACAATATGCAGTACCGGCAATCATAGCGATGACCGCATCCTCGCTTTACAATATGGTGGACAGCATATTCATAGGTCAGGGAGTAGGACCTCTCGCCATATCCGGTCTTGCGGTTACGTTTCCCCTCATGAACCTTTCGGCAGCTTTCGGCACTCTCGTGGGAGTCGGAGGTGCTACGCTCGTATCGGTTCTGCTGGGACAACGCAACTATGACATGGCTAAGAAGGTGCTTGCAAATGTTTTTATCCTCAATGTCATAATCGGAGTGGTCTTCACGATCTTATCCCTTTCGTTCCTCAATCCTATTCTCAGGTTTTTTGGTGCGAGCGACGCTACTCTTCCTTATGCCAGGGAGTATATGACAGTGATCTTGTCAGGTAATATCATTACTCACCTCTATTTCGGACTGAATGCCATACTCAGGGCTTCGGGGTTTCCAAGGAAGGCGATGACGGCTACAATCTTGACTGTTGTGCTCAATACCATACTTGACCCGATATTCATCTTCGTATTTGATATGGGTATTCAGGGGGCGGCAATTGCCACGGTCATTTCTCAGGCGGTATCGCTGGTGTGGGTCTTCAGAATGCTTTCCGATAGGCGAAAATTGCTCCATTTTTCCAAGGATAAATTCTCTCTTGACTGGAAGATTGCTCTCCGTTCGCTTTCGATAGGCATGGCACCTTTCCTGATGAATATTACCTCTTCCTTAGTTGTGATTTTGATAAATAACCAGCTCAGGAGGCATGGTGGGGATATGGCAATCGGAGCCTATGGCATAATCAACAGGATTGTATATCTTTTCATCATGATAGTTATGGGATTTACGCAGGGTATGCAGCCCATAGCAGGATACAATTATGGTGCTAAACTCTATTCAAGGGTGACCGAGGTCTTTCGTTTGACGGTCTTTTGGGCAACACTTATAACTACCCTTTGCTTTTTGGTGGGAATGTTTTTCCCAGGTGTTGCGGTATCGCTTTTTACCAGAGATCCTGAACTTAAGGCGATTGCCATGCGCGGTTTAAGAATTGATGTCTGCCTCTTCCCGATAGTGGGATTTCAAATGGTGACTTCCAACTTTTTCCAGAGTCTCGGACTTGCCAGGAGGGCGATTTTCCTATCACTTTCACGCCAGCTGCTCTTTTTGATCCCATGCCTTGCAATACTTCCGAGGTTTTTCGGAGTTGACGGAGTATGGATGAGCATGCCGGTGTCAGATGCCATTGCGACCGTAGTGGCAGCTCTTATGCTGAGATCTTTAATTCGTACATTCAGGGCTGAAACTACCCCGCAAAATGCCTTGGAAGACAACGCCAATAGCCAACAATCATTAGTAAGCAGCAATTAGCAGGTAAGATAATTGAATGACAAAGATGAGTATATGAACAATTATGTAATAACCATAGGACGTCAAATTGGTAGCGGAGGCCTTGCTACAGCCTCCATGCTTTCCGAACAACTCGGCGTGCCAATGTATGACAAGAATCTCTTGATGGAGGTTTCGAAACAGAGCGGACTTGCCTGTGAATTCTTCGAAAAACGGGATGAAAAGGCAGCCAAAAGACCTTTGGGCCGCTTCTTTGGGCTAAGGTCTACAATGCAGGGCAATGACGGATTTCCGGGGTTCAATGCCATTTCAGATGAAGAACTCTTCAAAATTCAGAGTAATGTGATGCAAAGTATCGTGGCAAAAGAATCCTGCATCATAGTTGGCAGATGTGCCGATTATGTTCTTCGCGACCATCCACGCCGCCTCTCTGTTTTTATCAGTGCATCAATGGAGGACAGAGTGGCGAGAATTGTCGCAGGACAAGGTATATCCGAAGCTGAAGCCCGCCGCCTGATAGAACATGGAGACCGCAAACGCGCTAATTATTACAACTATTACTCTTTCAAACAATGGGGAGATTGCTCAAGTTATCACCTATGCCTTGATTCCTCCAAACTCGGCAGCATAGAAAATGTGGTGAAGGTGATACGCAATTACATGGAAATAATAAAATTTTGATATATCATGGCTGACGAAAAAATTATCTTTTCGATGAATGGGGTGAGCAAGATTCTCCCTCACAACAACAAAGTAATCATCAAGGACATCTATCTCTCATTTTTCTATGGTGCCAAAATAGGTATTATAGGTCTGAACGGATCCGGTAAATCCACGGTGTTGAAAATCATTGCCGGTGTAGAGATTCCCACTCAAGGTGAAGTGGTATTTGCTCCGGGTTATAGCGTGGGCTATCTGGAGCAGGAGCCGCAACTTGATGACTCCAAAACGGTGATTGAGGTGGTGAGAGAGGGAGTACGGGAGGTAATGGATCTGCTGAAAGAGTACGAAGAGGTTAACCTCAAATTCATGGAGCCGATGGATGATGATGAGATGAATGCTCTCATTGAGCGTCAGGGCGAGCTTACCGACAGGATTGAACAGGTGAGCGGATGGGATATCGACTCCAGATTGGAAAGGGCAATGGATGCACTTCAGTGCCCTGAACCTGATGCTTCCATAGCTACACTAAGCGGTGGAGAGAGGCGTAGGGTGGCGCTTTGCCGTCTGCTGCTTCAGGAGCCCGATGTACTGCTGCTGGACGAGCCTACAAACCACCTGGATACCGAGAGTATTCAGTGGCTTGAGGCGCATCTCAAGCAATATAAGGGTACTGTCATCGCAGTTACTCACGACCGATATTTTCTGGATAATGTAGCCGGATGGATACTCGAACTCGACAGGGGAGAGGGTATCCCCTGGAAGGGTAATTATTCCTCATGGCTGGAACAGAAGAGTATTCGCCTGGCGATGGAAGAGAAGCAGGAGAGCAAACGCCGCAAGACTCTCGAACGTGAGCTCGAATGGGTCAGGATGGCTCCAAAAGCGCGTCACGCTAAGTCCAGAGCCCGTTTGGGTGCATATGAAAAACTCCTTAGCGAAGATGGACGACAGAAGGAAGAGAGACTCGAGATCTTTATTCCCAATGGCCCTCGTCTGGGTAATAAGGTAATCGAATTTCAGGGAGTGAGTAAGGCATACGGAGACAAGATACTCTTTGAGGATTTGAGCTTTAAGTTACCTCCGGCAGGTATTGTAGGAGTAATCGGTCCCAACGGATCAGGTAAAACCACACTTTTCAGGTTGATAATGGGTTACGAGCAGCCGGATTCGGGCACATTTGAGATAGGGGAGAGCGTCAAGATAGCTTATGTAGATCAGCAACACAAGCAGATAGACCCAGATCTAACCGTCTATGAGACCATTACGCAGAATTCCGAGTATGTGAGACTTGGCAATCGTGATGTCAATGCACGTGCCTATGTGTCGAGATTTAACTTTAGCGGAGCAGACCAGGAGAAACTCTGCGGAGTGCTATCGGGAGGTGAGCGCAATCGTCTGCACCTTGCATTGACTCTAAAGGAAAATGCCAACGTGTTGTTGCTCGACGAGCCTACCAACGATGTCGATATCAACACTATCCGTGCTCTCGAGGAGGGTCTCGACAATTTTGCCGGCTGTGCGGTGGTTATTTCCCACGACAGATGGTTCCTAGATCGTATTGCAACCCATATTCTTGCATTCGAGGGTGATTCTCAGGTCTATTTCTTCGAGGGGACCTATTCGGAGTATGAAGAGAATAAGAAACGCCGTCTGGGCAATGTGGAGCCCAAACGCTTCAAGTACAAAAAATTAATAGGATAAGAGACCGTTTCTGCCTGATTCAGGCGAGGTCTATACCGTGTTTATAGCATTCCACCCGCATCGCTTCAGGCCAGATACTGCTCTGTATTTCGCCTATATGGGCTTTTCTGAGCAGAAACATACAAAGACGAGATTGTCCTATGCCACCGCCTATGGTGAGGGGCAGTTCTCCGGAAAGTAACTTACGGTGGAAATAAAGTTCCGATTTCCACTCCTCTTTTTTCAGAGCGAGTTGGTGACGCAGTGTCTCTTCATTTACCCTTATGCCCATAGAGGAGATTTCAAAGGCGCTTTCCAGTACAGGATTCCAGAGCAACAGGTCACCATTGAGTCCCTGATATCCTTCAGAATTGGGAGTACTCCAGTCGTCGTAGTCGGATGCCCTTGTGTCGTGTGGTTCCCCATCAGAGAGTTCTCCTCCGATGCCGATGATAAAAACCGCCTTTTTCTCCTTACAGATCGCATCCTCCCTCTCTTTTGATGAAAAACCCGGGTACCTTTGCAGTAATTCTTCCGAATGGATGAAGAATATTTCCTCCGGCAATATTGGCTTAATCTGTGGAAAGTCCACATATATCTTATTTTCGGTCACTTTTATCGCTTCATAAATGCGGCGGACAATTTTTTTGAGGAATTCCAGATTTCTTTCGGAACTCTCGATTACTCTTTCCCAGTCCCATTGATCCACGTAGATCGAGTGTATGTTGTCCAGTTCTTCGTCAGGGCGGATTGCATTCATGTCGGTATAGATGCCGCTTCCTACAGGAGTTTTGAGTGTTGCCAGTTTCAGGCGTTTCCATTTGGCCAGAGAATGCACAACTTCGGCAGGGCACTCCTGCAGATCTTTGATTGGAAACGTAACCGGGCGTTCAATCCCGTTGAGGTCATCATTGATGCCGGTTCCTTTCAACACTACCATTGGTGCCGTAACACGCAGAAGCGAGAGTTGTGCTGAAAGATTGAGCTGAAACATATCTTTGACCACTTTGATGGCCTTTTCGGTCCTGACGACCGTACCGAGAATATTGCTATAACCGGCAGGAATATAGAGTGACATGTCTGTATTATCTCTTTTTAGGGTTCAAATCTATGCCAACTCTGACAATTATCCAAATATTTATATCTTTGCCATTTAAATGAACCCCCGTTTTTATAAGGTATGAGGATAATTTCAAAAACATCAAAGAGGTGGCACGAAAATACTATTGACACCCTCGGCACACTCTATGAGTATTCAACCACTAAATTTAGTGACAACAAACAGTCGCAGGTAATAGACGGGGAACTCTTTTATACCTACGGTTCACTTAAAGAAAAGTGTGAGTCAATCTCAAACAAGCTAAGTAAGTACGGCATTGGGGCAGGGGATAAGGTGGCAATCCTTTCCCACAACACTCCCAACTGGACGGTAGCTTTCTTTGCCTGCGTAGCTTTCAACCGTATTGTAGTCCCCATTCTTACCGATTCTTCAGAAAATGAAGTGACCAATATGTTGCATCATTCCGAGAGCTCAACTATTTTTATCTCCAGAAAACTCCTCTATAAACTTTCGCAGGAGTCACTTACGAGGATGCAGTTGATTGTGGATATAGATACTTTTGAGATTATAAAAGCAGATGACGAGGCCTCACGCGGCGATGGTAGTACAGTAATGCCGATGCCTGATGATATAGCGGTGGTTATCTATACTTCGGGCACTACCGGTAGTGCCAAGGGAATAGTGTTGAGCCATCGTAATTTAACATTCAACTTAAAATCTTACTACAAAACCTATAAGTGTACGAAGAAGGACAAATGGCTCTCCATTCTTCCAATGGCTCATTCCTACGAACTTACTCTTGGAGTACTCTATCCGTTTTATTGTGGCGCGACTGTTTATTATATGTCCAAACCGCCGGTTCCTACGCTATTGTTGGATGCTATGAAAAAAATCCGTCCCACAGTCCTGCTAACCGTGCCACTGGTTATTGAAAAGATTTATCGCAACAGTGTGTTACCTGCTATTCGCAAGAGTAAAATCCTCTCCTGGATGAATAAGAATCAACATAAACTTATGTGCCTCATTTTTGGAATGAAGCTTAGAAAGACCTTTGGCCGCAGATTCGGAATTGGGATAGGAGGTGCCAGGCTTGACCCTACTGTTGAGGAATTTTTCTATAAAGCCCGCTTCAACTATGGCGTCGGATATGGACTAAGTGAGACCTCTTCTCTTATTTGCTACGCACTGGGTAAGAATAGGTATCCCGGATCTATCGGAGTTCCTCTTCACGGAGTAGAAATGCGCCTGGACAATATCAATCCTAAGACAGGGGAGGGGGAAATTTTGGTTAGGGGAGACAATGTCATGCCCGGTTATTACAAGGATCCCGAACGCACCAAGGAGGTCTTTACTGAGGATGGATGGTTTAAGACAAATGATATTGCCTATATTGACAAGAAAGGACGTTACTATCTCAGAGGGCGTCTTAACAATATGATTGTTTGTCCTTCGGGCGAAAATATCTATCCCGAAGAGATAGAGAGTGTAATCAATGATATCGAGGGTGTTAACGAATCGATAGTCCTTCAACGTAAAGGTAAACTTGTCGCACTTATTCAGTTGAATGACAATATCATTGACTGGGAATGTGAGAGTAAAGCAGTTTTTTATGAAAAACTTGAAGCGATAAAAGCAATGGTTATGAATTTCGTCAACGAAAAAGTTAACAAATCCTCCCAAATCAACGATGTAGAGGTGATGAAAGAGCCATTTGAAAGGACTGCTACCAGAAAAATCCGCAGATTTAAGTATGAAGAGAATTTTGAAGATATTTAAGAGAATGCGTGAAAACTATGTTGACACTCTCGGTAACCTCTATGAGTATTCAACAACAGTATATCGCGATAACAAACTATCTCAGGTGATTGATGGAGATCTTTCCTATACCTACGGTTCATTCAAAAAAAAGTGCGATTCGATCTCAAAAAAACTCAGTCAGTACGGTATCGGAGCTGGCGACAAGGTGGCAATTCTTGCGAATAACACACCTAACTGGACGGTAGCTTTCTTTGCCTGTGTACCCTTCAGCCGCATTGTAGTCCCCATTCTTACCGACTCTTCAGAACATGAGGTAACCAATATCCTGCAACATTCAGAGAGCAAGGTGCTTTTTATTTCCGGGAAACTCCTCCATAAACTCTCGCAAGAGGCTCTCTCCGGGATGCTACTGGTGGTGGATATCGATACTTTCGAGACTATCAAAGCGGATGAGGAGGCATTTACTTGCGACGGTAGGGTAGCGGTGCCTATGCCTGATGATATAGCGGCCATTATATATACCTCCGGTACCACCGGTAGCGCTAAGGGAGTGGTCCTCAGCCACCGCAATTTTACATCAAACGTAATCTCCTGTTATCACTCTCACAAGTGTAATGAGAGGGATAGTTGTATCTCAATCCTACCGATGGCTCATACCTACGAACTCACCCTCGGAGTACTCTATCCCATCTATTGCGGCGCCACCGTCTATTATCTCTCCACACCGCCGGTACCCTCACTGCTGGTAGCCGCTATGAAGAAAATTCGTCCTACGGCTCTCCTCACGGTACCGCTGATTATTGAGAAGATTTACCGTAATAGCGTGTTGCCCACCATTCGAAAGAGTAAGACCCTATCCTGGCTGAGTAAGCGTCACAATAAACTGATGTGCCGTATCATAGGATGGAAGCTCAAAAAGAGTTTCGGTGGAAAGCTCAATTTTTTTGGTGTAGGCGGTGCCAAACTTGATACCACGGTGGAGGAGTTCCTCTGGAAGGCGCGCTTTCCCTATGCTATCGGCTACGGACTCACCGAGGCTTCGCCCTTGCTTACCCATGCCGTGGGTAAACAGAGATACCCCGGTTCAATAGGATATCCGGTACATGGGGTGGAAATGCGTCTGGATAATGTCAATCCTGAGACAGGGGAGGGAGAAATTGTAGCTAGAGGTGACAATGTGATGCTCGGCTATTATAAGGACCCTAAACGCACTAAGGAGGCCTTTACTGAGGATGGTTGGTTGAAGACAAAAGATGTGGCCTCTATGGACAAGAAAGGGCGATACTATATCAAGGGACGTCTTGGTAATATGATTGTCGGTCCTTCGGGCGAAAATATCTATCCCGAAGAGATAGAAAGCGTTATCAATGATATTGAAGGTGTGAATGAATCCATAATCGTCCAGCGTAAAGGTAAATTGGTGGCACTTGTCCAGTTCAATGAAAACATCATCGACTGGGACACGGAAGGCGAGGCTGAATTTTACGAAAAGCTAGAGGCCAGAAAAGCAGCAGTAATGAATATCGTCAATAAAAAAGTCAGCAAGACCTCCAAAATCAACGAGGTTGAGGTAATGAAAGAGCCTTTCGATAAGACCGCAACCAGGAAAATACGCAGGTTTAAGTATAAAGAGGAAGAGTAGATGCAACCTTTTGGTTATTTTTGCATCTAATATATAGATAGTTCTTTGACATCTGCTGATGTCACATATGGGGATGTCTGGTTTTGACAGCATATGATGACGGATGGCAAGCATGCCGAGCTTCGTGACCTGGCTCGTTAATCTCAGATCTCAAGCCATTAACTGGCAACAACAACTATGCACNNATGTAGAAAACCCTCTGGCGCTATGTTTGGACGGCGGTTCGACTCCGCCCATCTCCACAAAGTTGTTTTAGGTGAAAAAATTGACGCAGAACTTTACGCCGAAAGGCGTGGGTTCTGCGTTTTTTTGTTACGTGTTGCGGGGTGCGTGTTACAAGTGGAGGGTGTAAGTTATGGGTAAAGTGTTGTGGGACTTGATTATGGTTCTCGCCAGGTTTTGAAGGGGAGGGTAGGAATGGTGATGCTGACTATTTCAGAATTGATCTTACCGACAATTACTGATTAATATTTTTTCTTTATCTACAGAAAAAACAACGACACTCCCGCGATACTTATGAAGGCGCCGATAACCTCTATAACTTTCACTTTTTGCTTAAAAATCAGGTAAGATGGCAGAATAATGAGAACCGGAGTTAGAGCCATAATTGTCGAAGCTATGCCGGCATTGGTATATTGTACAGCCATCAGCGAGAGTGAAACTCCGATAAAAGGCCCTGTGATGGTGGCAAGAGTGGCATAAAGCATCCCACGGTGGTCATTTAGGGCATGGACAAGCTTTGGACTTTCCTTTCTAATCAGAAGGATTAATATAAATCCGATGGCACCCATCACCGCTCTTATAAAGGTCGATGCGAAGGGAACCATTGCGCTTACCATAGTAGCACCCTCGGGGATTGCAGCATGATAGTGCCCCATTCCCACTTTGCTCAGCACCAGCCCCACTCCTTGACCAACTCCAGCGCCTATGCCGAGTAAGACTCCTTTTAGAGGAAGTTTAACGGCCATTTTGTGCCCTTGACCTCTACTGAGGATAGACATGGCAATGCCCGAGAGAGTTATAATCATACCCAGCAGACCTTTCCAGGAAATGGTCTCTCCGATTAACGCCCAGCCCGTGATAGCTGCCACCGGAGGAGCCAGAGTCATGAAGAGTTGCCCGAAACGCGCTCCAATTATCAGGTAGGAGTTGAAGAGGCACCAATCACCAAATACATAGCCAACAAGCCCGGAGAGCAGCAGCCAGAACCAAGTCTTACCATCAGCAAAGCTCGGCAAGGGTGTGCCGGTCACAATCCAAAGGGTTGCACCGAGCATCAATAGCGACAGTGTCATCCTTATGATATTTAGCTGCAGCGACCCTATGCGCTTCGTGCCAACTTCGGCAAAAAGCGCAGTCGCCGTCCAACTAACTGTCACCGCCAATGATATGAGTTCTCCGGTGTATCCCATAACAGGCGGCAAAGATAGTTATTTTTAGTTTTGAGTGTGGAGTAAGGAGTATGTAGTTGGTGCGATATATAGGTTAGTTCTTAGTGTTTAGTGTTTTTTTGAGTGCCGGGGTATGGAGTTTTTAATTTTTCTCCTCTTTTTTCCTATTTTTGCACTATGAAAAGAGCAATTTTAATGGCGGTGGTGCTGCTATTTACGGTGGGTGCTGCTGCGCAGGAAAAATATCAGAAAGTAATTCCTCCCAGGCGTTATGAGGAGGCTAATAAAGAAGTGAAAGTGAGACCTTTAGCTGTATTATTCGGAGATTCGATTACCGATGCCTGGCCTATAATGAGTCCGGATTTTTTTAAGCTTAACAATCTTATCGGTCGTGGTATTAGCGGAGAGACTACGAGTGATATGCTGATTAGATTCCAGAAGGATGTGGTGGCTCTGAGGCCGAAATATGTGGTTATTCTTGCGGGAACAAATGATATTGCAATGAATGACGGGCCGATCTCTCTTGAACATATCCTCGACAATATAATCTCGATGTGTCAGATTGCCAAGGCCAATCTCATCCAACCTATACTTTGCTCGGTGCTGCCGGCTTATCTATACAGGTGGCGTATGGAGCTGACTCCTGCGGAGGAAATAATAGAGCTGAATGAGATGATCCGTGCCTACGCAAAAAGTGCCCGTATTCCTTATGTGGACTACCATACGCAGATGAAGGATGAGCGCAACGGACTTCAGGAAAATCTCGGGCCGGACGGTGTACACCCCAATCTTGAAGGTTATTGGATTATGGAGGAAATTTTGATTGACTACCTCAAGTAGCATGAACCCGCAAATTACTATCCGCCAGGCGACCAAAGAAGATATTGCTCTGATTCGCGAAATGGCAGAAATAATATTTCCTTACACATACGGGAAAATGCTCTCACCCGAGCAAATTGACTATATGATGGAGTGGATGTACTCTCCGGAAAATCTTGCTGCAGGATTGGATTCGGGACAGGAATATTTTATTGTGGAAATGGAAGGGGAGGCGGTGAGCTATGCGGGAATTGCGCCTCAAGAGGATGATCCCGACGGCACCAAGGTATTTGAATTGATGCGCCTCTATATTCTTCCGGAACATCAGAAAACAGGACTTGGCAAACTATTGTTCGAGCACGTTTGTGACCATATTCGCAGCAAGGGCTTCGCTAAATGCAGAATGATGCTACATGTTAATCGCGACAATCCGGCAGTACAGTTTTACCTTCATCAAGGGATGCGAATCCTTTATAGTAAGGACTTTGACATTGGTAATAACTTCTGGATGACCGACCATATTATGGGCATGGATTTCTGACTTTAGCTGCCAAAATTCCATATTTGTCATAGATAAATAACTATTCAATAGAGATTGATCGCTAATTTAACCCCCTGTAAATTAGACTTCTACGAGTTCGTATTCACGTGAGCCCAGACCAATCTCTTCGGCATATCGCAGTCCGGCGCTCCAGTCGGTATCTGGGTGGATCATTTTGAATTTATCCTCGCTCTCTTTCTGGTACCTATCATCACTTCCCTCGTGGCAACCACATTCGGGGTCCCCGCACCAGTCGTTGATAACAGGAGCGCGGTTGACCAGATCGGCGCAAGCCTGGTCCAAAGCCACAGGGTCAAATGATGCCATCATTCCGAGATCCGGTACAATAGCTACATCGTTGTGTGCCCAACAGTCGCAATTGGGCGAGACGTTCATTATCAAACTGATGTGGAAGTGAGGTCTGTTGGCCAAAATTGCTTTAGTGTACTCCGCAATCTTGTAATTGAGTATCTCGGATGTATCCCACTCGGCAAGCACCGCTCCCGCATATTGGCAGAGAGCGACGCACTGTCCGCATCCTACGCATTTATCGTAGTCGATTACAGCTTTACGCTCGGAATTGACCTTCACAGCTCCATAATTGCAGTGTTTTTCGCACACTTTGCAACCGATACACCTGCGAGTGCTTATGCGGGGCTTGGAGGAGGAGTGGAGCTCCAGTTTCCCTGCAATCGAGGCACACCCCATTCCGATATTCTTAAGCGTTCCTCCGAAACCTGTCTGCTCGTGTCCCTTGAAGTGGGTGAGGGATATGAAGATATCTGCATCCGCTACTGCGCGGCCAATCTTTGGAGAGGGACAGTATTTTGCCCCTGCCAGTTTCAATACGACCGAATCTGTACCTTTGAGCCCATCTGCGATGATTACCGGAGCATCTACCTGGAGGGGGTTGAAGCCGTTGCGAAATGCAGTCCTAAGGTGGTCAATGGCATTATTACGCAGTCCCAAATAGAGGGTATTGGCATCGGTGAGGAATACCCGCGCGCCCAACGATTTGAGCTTTTCAACCACTACCGATGCATAGTTTGGACGTATATATGCCATATTTCCCGGCTCCCCGAAATGAAGTTTGACTGCCGTAAATTGGTCTTTAAAGTCAATTGCTCCTATGCCGGCAGCATCCATCAAATGTCCGAGCTTGTCAAGAAGACCAAGTCCGGCCCTTGTCCTCAAATTGGTGTAAAATACTCTCGATTTCTCCATAGTGTGTCAGAAAATTATTCAACAAGGGCAAATATAGAAATAATGATGGAATATCCTGAAATGGCATATTCTCACAAACGTATCATACCTTTGGAGTAGAGTCGGGCGGTGCCGGAAATGAGGATGCGGTCGCCGCAATCTTCGCAATAAAGAGTGCCTCCGCGGGGCGAAATCTGTTTGGCGGTCATAACTTGTTTGCCGAGACGTGCACTCCAATAGGGGATAAGCGTACAATGGGCCGAGCCGGTCACAGGATCCTCCAGAATGGTGCTCTGCGGGGTAAAGAAGCGGGATACAAAGTCCACTCCGGGCTCAGATGAGGGGGCGGTGATTATCACTCCACCGGGGTCCATATTTACCATATCAAAGAGGTTGCGGTCAATCTCTATATCTTCTACCTGCTGTTGTGATTGATATATGAGCAGGTAGTCGCGCTCTTTAAGCACTTCCAGCGGCTTGATACTCAAAGAATCATACGTCTCTCTTGGGAGTGTTGAGGGCAGTGCTGGTCGCGAAGGGAAGTTGAGCGTAAAGAGATCATTATCCACACCTACCCTCAATTCTCCGCCGGCGGAGGTGAAGAGTATCTCTTTTATGGGTTTGTCTGAGTTTCCGGCAATGATGAAAGCGGTCGCAAGAGTGGCGTGACCGCAAAGATCCATTTCGATGTCGGGGGTAAACCAGCGTATTGAATACCCCTCCGTGCAGCTGTTTTTTATGAAAAATGCCGTTTCGGCTACTCCATTTTCGGCTGCTATTTTCAGCATCAAATCATCCTGGAGCCAATTCTCAAGCGGTATTACGCAGGCGGGATTGCCTTTGAAAATCTCGTCAGTAAAAGCATCGACATGATAAGAGTAAAGTATCATAAACTATAGTTTTATTGTTTGCTAAAACAGCGTTTTTTCTTCATTTAAATTGACCTGTACAATATCGTTGTCTTTGAAGTACCAGATATATCCGGTAACTCCCGGAAGGCCCATCTGCATGAGATTCTTCATATAGTCGCGCACCTGCTCACGATATTTTGCGTCATCGTGTTTTCCGAACTTATAATCTATCACAATTGTTTCATCCTTTCCCATGAGAATCCTGTCAGGGCGTTGTGTGTCTCCGTTTTTAATAAGTATCTCTTGTTCGTTAAGTGTATCGTAAGTACCATCAAACCAGTGTCTTTCTGCTACTGATTTTATTCTTTTAGCGAGAAAATTCTTCGCATCCTCACACTCGGATGCCTTTAGATCTCCATGGATAACAGCTCTGTTGACAGCATCATCCAGGTCATCTATTGTGCGAATTTCTGATAGTATATCGTGGAGTACCAGGCCTTTGATACGGGGACTCTCCAAAGGATCCTTTTCAAATTCAAAAAAGTCGCGCGATCGGAATGACTGCTCGAGTCTATCACCAATAGGGATTGAGCGGAATGATTTGACCGGTTTGGTCTCGATGCCATTTTCGAGTACTTTGACCTTTTCGGTTGCTCCTTGTTGTTCCCTGGCTATTTTCTTGGCATCACTATAGCGCCATTGGCCATTATTTGCGCGTGCTTCAAATAAATAACCATTTTCGCACTCTACTATTTTACCATCCTTTCCGCGTTCCTTTACAAAAGAGCTGAGTCTTGTCGCCATGCTATCATCTTTTGATTCATAAGGAGTGTAGATAACCATTTCAAAATAAGCACGTGTCATCGCAACATAAGCGATGTTCATAGTGTCAATATAGGTCTCTTTTCTTTCCGTTTCAAAATCCTTCTCGAAGCCTGTGTTGTCCTTTGTAGTGTATTTAACAGGAATCAGGCCTATGTTTTTTAGCTCATCAATATCCGGTATGCACCAGAGATAGGGAGGGATAGGGAAGGTTTTTACAGAGGTTTTTTCATTGAAAAATGGGATAATGACCGCTTTGAAGCCGAGTCCTTTTGCTTTGTGTATTGTCATTACACGCACAGCATTTTGGTCGGAAGAGGAATTGATTTTAACATTCTGACCACTTTCCTCCCACCACTTCAGGAATTCCGGCAAATCAGATCCATTACGCGTCATAAATCTATTAACCTCATCCAGAAATGCCTGTACAAACTCAATCTCATAGTCAGGAATCTCATCATAAATACTTCTGAGCATCACCTCACAACTTTCATAAAGTGAGAGAGCTTTCAGATTATCTCTCTGATCCTCGTTAAATAGGGCAGTAAATATAGCCTCACAACCCTCTTTAAGTGGCATTTCTGCTAATTCCTTACCGGTTAAATCGCCTATATTGCTCTCTTGATTCTCCGTAAAAAGAGTTTTGAGCATCAGCTGGTTAACCTGGTCATCCGGATTATCCCGGTATTTAAGGAGTGTCACAATCTTGAGGACTGCCCTGGAATACCCAAGCACCAGAACTTCTTCAGTGACAACGTTGATCCCTTTTGAAATCAGTTTATCTACCACCATTTTGCCTTCCTTGTTGGTGCGGACAAGAATTGTGATGTCGCGTAGCTCATATCCATCGTCTGTAAGCCGTCCTATCTCGCCAAGATCCTTTATGTCATCCTCTTTGCCTGCAAGGGCATCCAGGGCCTCCTGCATCCAGGCCTTTTTATCCTCTTCATCAACTTCAAACACTCTCACTTTAACAGCCCCGGCATCATAACGATTTAGGTTGCCTTGGTTATATTCCTTCTCCGGCATTACCTGACTACAGCCTGTATAAATATCTTTTACGATAGGATCATTTTTTGTGATACTTTCAAAGAAATCGCTGTTAAATCGGACTATGGTATCAGCACTACGCCAGTTTTCATATTTAATTTCAGGTGTAACCTTTTTGTTTTTAGGAAGATTCCTTAAAAGAGAGGAGTCGGAGCCTCTGAATCTGTAGATACTCTGCTTGACGTCTCCTACAATAAGATTGTCATTGCTATTGGCGATGTTGTTGTTGATCAGAGGTTCGAAATTTTGCCACTGCAGCTTGGATGTATCCTGAAATTCGTCCAGCAATATATGGTCTATTCTATTGCCGATTCTCTCATAAATGAAAGGAGTGTCGCTCCGATCAATTATTCTATTTAGGATGTCTGCTGTGGTGCTGAGAAGGACAAGATTATTTTCTTTGAGATATTTGTCCAGTTCTTTGAAAATATCGGTTGTAAGTCCAAGGAGATAGATGTTTTTTCGAATAGTTATTGCCGTGTTGTATGTGATAAAATGGTTGTCGAAATGAGTTTTTAAAGCATCAGCTTTAATATTGAGGCCTTTGAGATAATTGTCTTTAAATTGCTGGTATATCGTCTTGTCTTCTTTCAAACACCATGTGCTGGCATTTTGTAATGTCTTGCTAAGGGAGTCAGGAATTATACCCTTGGCGATTTTGTCGATTCCATTTCTTGGTGACTTGTCGCCAACTCTCATTTTTGCAATTATACCATTCACTCTATCGTACTCAATAATTATCTTCTCAGCCAGTACCTTTGCTTCACTTTCAAACTTTGTTGTAATTATATTAATTTCCTTTAGGAACTTTTTGATTTCTGCCTTTGGATCTATTCCGGAACCATCATCGACTCTATAAAGATATCCCGCTTCGCCTCTTTTTTTAATAAGAAAATCCTCTTTGTAGAATAGGTCGGAAAACTTATAGAGTTCCTTTCTTACATCCCAGGAACGGCCATCATCAATAACGCTGCGTGAGTAATCTACAAGCCATTTCAACAAGGTTTTATCCTTATCATCCCCGAGGGAGTCCATCATACGGTCGATTGCCTCTATAGTAGCACCTTCTGAGTCAAGTTCCACATCGTATGAGCCGTATTCTCCCAGTTCCCTTGCAAAGGTCTTCATTACCAGCTGGAAAAATCTGTCGATAGTACTTACATTAAAGCCGGAATAGTCGTGCAGGATCTCTTTTAGGAGCTTCTCCGAATCTTTATCCCCTTTTGCTGCTTTAATATAGAGTTTTTCCAAGATACGCTCTTTCATCTCATCAGTGGCCTTGTTGGTAAAGGTTACCGCAAGGATGTTTCTATGGGGATGTGGATTGCCGGCGTCATA
>MTKW01006379.1_pt1 | contig 22056 bp, 17 predicted proteins | sample 1042761 | NCBI WGS metagenome assembly MTKW01 (sample SAMN06205366, study PRJNA360243) | anaerobic digester metagenome | biome: Wastewater treatment plant; feature: Anaerobic digester sludge; material: sludge; isolation source: anaerobic digester fed with sludge from wastewater treatment plant ...
TTATTTGCCTGAATAAAAATTGAATCCCTTGGTAACGCCCTCAATGATTGCATTCCACCTGAATGCAATACCGATCAGGCAGATTATACCTAGCCAAATAAGTGCCTTTGTGGTGTCGCTTTGGGCACGGTACCAGTTTCCAATTTTTTTAAACATAAATTTCTATTTTTCTATCCTAATCCTGGCATCCACGGCGGTAACGCTCTTTTGGTTGCCCATAAGAGGATTTATATCCATTTCAAATATCTCCGGAGCACAACTGCAGAGCGCGGACACCCGACGGATGGTCTCATTGAATATAGCTTCATTGACTCCCTCCTGACCGCGTACTCCCTCAATCAGCTTGTAACTGCGTAAGTGACGGATCATCTCCTCTGCTTCGAGTGCAGAGATGGGGGAGATGCCGTACGAGATATCCTTAAGTACCTCGATATAGATACCTCCAAGACCGCACATCACCAGATGACCGAACTTATCTTCTCGTTTGGCACCTACAAAGAGTTGGGTGCCGCTGATCATCGGTTGAAGCAGTACTCCGACGCAGCCCTCAATGCGCATCATACGTTTATACTCCATTTCGAGTGTATGATCGTCACAGATGTTGAGGACGACTCCGCCCACATCGCTCTTATGCACCGGCCCTACCACTTTCATAACCAGTGGCCAACCTATCTCCCTGGCTGCCTTGATAGCCTCGGGGTAAGTGGATACCACCAATTCCTTTACTCTGTTGATACCTGCTGCATCCAGGATTTCCTGGGTCTTTTCCGGCGTGAGATAGCCGTTGCCGCTGTTGTCGATGATTCTGCGGATTTTTTCCTTGTCAACGGGCGGATGCTCATTGCAGAGAATGGGCTCGGGTATGTTGGCTATTTTTGCGAAGCAGGAGCCGAATATTACCTCTTCGGGAAATGTGATGCCACCTTTATTTCTGAATTGCTCTATCTCATCTTTTGCATTGACGATCGATGTCAGGATGGGGAATATGGGCTTTTTGCAAACTTTTTGTTTCTCAAGTATTTTATCATAAGCACCGTCGCTGGAAACGAGGCCGGGATTACCGAATATAACTGCCATACTATCTACATTGAAATCATTTTCACAGGCATCGATAATCTTGCCAAGTTGGTCGGCAGTGCCGGTAGCCAGAAAGTCAATTGGGTTGGAAACGGAAGAGCCGGGATAAAGTTCGCCGAGGAGTGCCTTTGCCTTATCTCCTTCAAAATTGGGAATCTCTATGTCGTTTGAAGAGAGCACGTCGGTCAGCATTACGGCCGGGCCGCCCGCGTGGGTGATGATGGCCATTTTGCGTCCTTTGATCTGGCTGAACATCAGTATGGCTGCGGTCGTCACAAGTTCCATTCTACTGTAGCATCTGATGATGCCTGCCTTACGGAAGAGTGCGCTGACTGCCTTGTCCGGTGAGGCCATTGCACCTGTATGTGAAGATGCGGCGCGGGATCCGGCCTCGCTATATCCTGATTTGATTGCTACAACTCTTGCACCTTTGCGGTAGAGCGAGTAGGCATGTTTAAGGAGCTTTTGGGGGTCATTGATGCTCTCAATGTAGAGCATTTTGACCGGTGCGCTCTTTCCGTGCTCATAGGATTGGTCGTAATACTCTAGCATATCTTCGACTCCGATCTGAGCCGAATTGCCGATGGAAAAAATAGATGCGAACTTCAGTCCGAGCTGTATGGCGAGCTCAAGGATGAATACAATGGTGGCTCCTGAGCCTGAAACGAAATCAATTCCCTTTGGAGAGAGGCTCGGGATGGGCTTGGTGAAGACTCCCGTATATGATGGAGTAATTACTCCCACACAATTAGGCCCTATGAGTGCAGTCCCGACGTCATTGGTCATCTCAACGATCTTTCGTTCATATTCTGCTCCCTCTTTGCTGTCCTCGGCAAAGCCTGCGGAAATGATAATGATGGCACCGCAATTTTTCTTATAACAAAGCGTTTCGACCGTACCTACACAAAATTTTGCCGGTATGGCAAGAATGGCAAGGTCAACTTCAGGAATCCCATCTATGTTGAGAAATGTTCTGCAGCCCCGGATTTCTCCCGAAGCTTTTGGGTTGACTACGTAAATATTACCTTTAAAGCCTGTGGAAAGGAGGTTTTCCAGAATGGCTCCTCCAGGTTTGTGTACATCTTCACTACCGCCTACAACGACAATGCTTTTTGGTGAAATCAGCTGTTTTGTGATCATTAAGTTCTATTTTTGTCTTGCAAAGTTATAAATTATTATCAAAAATATCAATAAATATTCAAAAAACATAATTCAATGTGATTTTCATTACAAATTGTAACTTTTTGCCCCGCTAATTGTGACATATAGCAAATATTACCGTCATAATTGCAACAATATGGATATTTTTTGTTAATTTTGTTAAATTTTAGACATAAATTATATGAATACTATTTTGCTTAAGCATGTCGCCTTGAAGGGTAAACAAAAGGATATCCTAATTAAAGGCAACAGGATTGCGGTCATAGCTGACTCAATCCCTGTAAATGCGAAGAGAGAGATCGATTGTACCGGAAAAAGTGTCATTCCCGGTTTTATCAATATGCATACTCATTCCGCCATGTCGCTGATGCGTGGGCTCAGTGAAGACGTTCCGCTGACGGAGTGGCTCAACAAGATCTGGGCTATTGAAAAAAATCTTCAAAAGGAGCAAGTCTATTGGGGAGCAAAACTGGCTATTCTTGAGATGATAAAAACAGGCACCACCTGTTTTCTCGATATGTACTGGATGTCACCGCAAGTGGCACAGGCTGTTGAGGAGATGGGTATAAGAGGTGTACTTACATATGTTTTCCTGGATCATTCGGATACTGAGAAGGCCGAGAAACAGAAATCCGAATGTATTCGTCTTCATGGCCATTCCGAATCGTGGCACAAACGATGCCAATTCGGTGTCTCAATTCACGCTGATTATACCGTTTCTCCTCATACGATGGTATGGGCTTCAGGTTTTGCAAAAGAGAATGGTCTGATACTCAATACACATATATCCGAAACGGAGCAGGAGGTGCTTAAAGATAAGGAAAAGCATGGCAAAAGTCCGGTAGCCTACTACGACTCTCTCGGCATACTTGATTCTAATGTTATAGCAGCACATGCGCTCTGGCTTGATGATGAGGATATCGAAATTTTTGCAAAACGCGGAGTTACTGCAGTTCACAATATCAACTCCAACCTCAAGCTCGGTTCGGGTTACAGGTTCAGGTATGGCGATTTGAAGGCAGCGGGAGTTAATGTCTGTTTAGGTACTGACGGAGCAGCCTCTTCCAACAACCTTGATATGCGGGAAAGTATGAAGACCATGGCTCTCATGCAAAAAGCCTGGACCGGCGACACCACAACTCTTCCTTTGAATGAACTGATGGATGTGGCAACAATCAACGGTGCTCGTGCTTTGGGTATCGATTCAGGCAGGATTGAGGAGGGCGCTCTTGCTGACCTGGTGCTTGTGGATACCCGATCCGAAGCATTTGTTCCAAATATCAATTTTGAAAGCAACTTTATCTACTCTGCCAACAGTTCTTGCATTGATACAGTCATTTGTGATGGAAATATCTTGATGGAAGGCCGCAAAGTGGCCGGGGAAGAGCAGATATTGGAAAAGGCTGATGAAATGGCCTGGAAACTTATAAATGTAAAATAAAATGATTGATAAGAGATTGACAGCGATTTATGAAGCCGCCGATTACCTCCGTGAGCGTACCGGTGGATTTGTGCCTAAAATAGGTATTGTTCTCGGCAGCGGCCTCGGCAAACTTGCTGATTCCATAAAGGATCCGATAATTATTCCTTATGCCGAAATACCGCGTTTCTCACGTTCTACGGCTATAGGTCATAAAGGTAATTTGATTTTTGGTACCATTGCCGGCAAGCCTGTATGCGCAATGCAGGGCAGGTTCCATTATTATGAGGGTTATCCGATGGAACAGGTGACTTTACCGGTAAGAGTGATGAAGGTACTCGGCATAAAATATCTCTTCGTTTCAAATGCAGCAGGCGGAGTAAATTTGGATTATAAAGTGGGTGACCTGATGATTATCAGCGACCATATCAATCGTCTTCCCAATCCTCTTGTAGGGCCAAATCTTGATGAGTTCGGTCCCCGTTTCCCCGACATGACACGTCCTTATGACCTCAATCTGATTCGTCAAGCCGAAGAAATTGCTGAGCAGGAAGGCATCAAGCTCTTCAAGGGCGTCTATCTGGCAGGTACCGGCCCCTCTTACGAGACTCCGGCAGAATATCGCTTCTTCCGTATGGTTGGAGCTGATGCCATCGGAATGTCTACAATTCCGGAGGTTATCGTGGCTCGTCACTCGGATATTCCCGTGTTCGGTATCTCCGTCATTACAAATGAGGCCCACGGCGATTTCGCCGAGGACTTCGTAAATGATGGGGACGACGTGGTAAAGGCGGCAGATGCAGCAGCAGGTACCATGACACATCTTTTTAGCAAACTAATAGAATCACTATAATGCTGACAACTGTCTTTCCATACGATTCGGTGGAGTTGAGTTCCAATGGTCGTGAAGTGATCATACTAGACCAGTCGTTGCTTCCCAATCAGGAGAAATTTCTCCACCTGACAACAGCGGAACAGGTCTTTTTTGCCATCACGCTGATGAAAGTGCGTGGAGCGCCTGCCATAGGCATAGCTGCGGCTTTCGGTCTGGCAATGACAATCAACAGGTCAAAATGCAGGGAACTTGATCTTTTTGAGAAAGAGTTCCTCCGTACTAAGCGCTATCTCTATATATCCCGTCCTACAGCCATCAATTTGATGTGGGCCCTGGATAGAATGGAAGATTGTTTCTACAGGGTAAAAAATAGCATAGACGATACCGACCAGACCGTAATAGATATCATCAAAAACGCTCTTATCGCAGAGGCTCGTTCCATTAAGGTCGAAGAGACCAGGATGTCAGTAGCCATTGCGGAAAACGGTATTTCTTTGCTTACTCATGGTTGCGGTATTCTCACTCACTGCAATGCCGGTCATCTGGCGGTGTCCCGTTACGGTACCGCTTTGAGTCCGATTTATCTTGCACACCAGAAGGGATATTCTCCTATGGTCTATGTAAATGAAACTAGACCGTTATTGCAAGGGGCCCGTCTGACTGCTTATGAGTTGATGAGGGCCGGCATTGATGTTACTCTGATTTGTGATAACATGGCCTCCATAGTTATGAGCCAGAAAAGGGTGGATTCGGTCTTTGTCGGATGCGATCGCATTGCAGCAAACGGGGATGTGGCCAATAAGGTGGGAACAAGCGGTCTTGCCATTTTGGCCAAACATTACGGTGTGCCTTTCTATGTGTTTGGTCCTTCCAGTACGATAGACTTCAATTGTGCTTCCGGCAGGGATATTGTCATTGAGGAACGTCCCTCTTACGAGATAACAGATATGTATTTCAGTAAGCCTATTGCTCCTAAAGGAACCAAAGTCTTCAACCCTTCATTTGATATAACTCCGGCAGAACTTATTACAGGTATCGTTACAGAAAAAGGCATATTCAAACCGGAAGAAATCAGTAAAGTGAAATAGACTATGGTGAGATTCCTTAGTCTCTCCAGCGGCAGCAACGCAAACTGCTATTATCTTGGAAACGGGAAGAGGGGATTGCTGATTGATCTTGGTATCGGTGTCAGAACTCTAAAAAAACGTCTTGCTGAGTACGACATATCATTTGACAATATTGATATGATATTGGTAACACATGATCACATTGATCATATCCGAAGTCTGGGTTCTTTCACACAGCGCCATAAAAAACCTGTTTTTGCAACTGAAACCCTTCATAAAGCCATGAGTACTCATTTCTGCACCCGCGGTTTACTTTCGGGATGTGTACATATTCTGGAAGAAGATGTATCTTTCAAATCGGGAGAGATAGAGATTACAGCTTTTACCGTGCCTCACGATGCCACTCAGACTTTGGGCTACCACATAGATTTTGAGGGAGTAAAATTCACTTTTATAACAGATATCGGGTATCCGACAGAAGCGGCGGTAAAGTATGCATCTATGGCAAATCATCTTATTGTAGAGGCAAATTATGATATTGATATGCTGTTACGCGGACCTTATCCTAAAAGTCTGAAAATGAGGATTCTTGAGGATACCGGCCATATGTCGAACGACCAGACAGCATCTCTGGTCAGAAGAGCGTTCCATCCCGAACTCAAAAGTATACATCTGGCACATCTGAGTCGTAATAACAATACTCCAAAACTGGCATTTCAAACGGTTAGTGATGCACTGTGCGAAATTGGCGTCAGGGTGGGAGAGGACGTGCTTCTTAATTGTCTCCCCCGAACCGACTCTTCTGAAATGATGGAATGTTCATAACTTCTGGATCAGATGTATCAAATCGGCATAATTTTGGTTACCTTTGTAGTGATATCCACAACTTGACTCAACAAAACAATAGTAATATGAAAAAAATACTTTTGGCATTGTCACTCTTTTTTGCTGTAACACTATGCACTTCATGCGTTGACGAATATCCTGATTCAGACCTTTTGTTGGGTGCTTGGTCTTCATACGAGTGCTTCAAAGCGGGCGCTGAGCCCTTTTCTTATACACTGGAAAGATATCTCTTCACTCCGGATGGTTATGTGGCGTTCTATGACAATAGTAAATTTCAGTTCAAGCTCCCTTATGGCTATAATGCCACTACCGGAATTCTTGCAATTCTGGATGGTACCGATGAGGAGGGTAATAAATTAACAATAGAATATCCGGCTGTACTCGAATATATAGAAGCGGTCAAATCAGATGTTCTGACCATTTCTTATGAGGACGGATATACGATACGCTATCGCAAGCGATAGGGTAGTGTGTAGTGTGTAGTGTGTAGTGTGTAGTGTGTAGTGTGTAGTGTGTAGTGTGTAGTGTGTAGTGTGTAGTTCAGGGCTAGTCCACAAACTGCATTTTATAATAAGCCGCTGTGAGTTTTTCTCCGGTGGCTTTTTCTATCATATCATTCCATTCGTAACGTCTTCCGGGATTGAAGACATATTCCTGAAGCCACTCACCGACAGCTTTATTGCCGATATAACATTCGTTTGCCATATCCTGGCTGTTGGTGACGTTTGTCACTATGTAGTGATGCAGCTGTGAGGCCAGAAGGGCTCCGAGCTGATAGTTGTGGTAATAGCAAGGATAGAGTGCAATGTGAATCTTTGATGCCCAATCAGGCTGGTTGCGTCCCTCGGGACGGGTGAGGAGTTGGTATTTTTCCACAAGATCCCACCAGAGAGTGTTCAAGTCTTGTTCGGGGTCAGCATACATCTCCTTTTCGAAACGATACATAACCTGGGTCCAGCGGCTGAAGACCAGTTGCTGGAGACGAAGTGAACGGATACAATCTTGATTGATGGCTGCTGCCTCTTCTTCGGGAAGACTCACCATAACTTTCATCCATTCCGTATTGCGGGACAACCTGTCAAACATCATTGCTACAGCTTCAGTTGTAAAGCTATGTGCAGCTTCGCGGAGGAAGAGAGGATTGCCGGCGGCATCATGTCCGATAGCATAGACAGCGTGGCCAAACTCGTGGAGCATAGTGGACATCCATTGTTCGGTATCAGAGATATTGCACAGGACGCGTACATCTCCGTTATAATCTATGTCTATACAGTAGGCGTGCTGGTTTTTGCCCTCACGGGGATAGAGGTCGCTATTCATCATTATCGTACTCACATCCAGGCCTATGCTATTGTAGAAATCGGTAGTCAGAGTTTCGAGATTGCGTCCTTTATAATACTTGTCCAAATTTACGGGGTATAGATCAGGAGCTTCCTGGAAAAACCTACCCTGGAAATGCCATGGCATCAGTTTCTCTACGGGAACTTTGTATCTCACGGAGAACTTTTTGTCCATATCTGCCTTAAGTGTGGCAAATCCTTCGCTTGTCATCTCGTCAAGTTGATCAAAGAGTGCTGATATTTCCTCCGGATCCTGTTCCGAAAGGGTCATGGACATCGTATGGTAATTGTCAAATCCCAGCGACTTGGCCAGCGTATTGCGGAGGCGAACGATTTCCAACACATCTTCAGCTACGTGAGGGCCAATTGCCTTGTGTGCTTTCCAGATCTCTTCGAGAGCTTTATTATCAATGGAGGTACGGAGTATCTCTTCTACAAAATTGTCATTGACCTTTTCCCCGCGGAATTCAGCGCGGAAACCGGCATATTTCTGTTCCAGAAGACTCTCTTTCTCAATGATGAGATTTTGAAGTGTGGTATCTGCCTGGCCTTTGAGAAATGAGAGATAGAGTTTATCAAGTTGTCTCTTGAGGAGAGGATTAGTAACCCTGCCGCTTTTCTTCATTCGGCTGAGTTTGTCAAATGTGACTTTATCCGAATAGATTTCGGCAATTTTGATACCGGCTTGGGCGTATCTCTGAAAATCTTCGGGATTGCCACTTGTGGTACCGGCCCAATAACTTTTAGAGGATTCTACATAAAGAGGCAGGAGCTTTCCCTCGAGTTCGGATATGAGGGATTTGAGCTCTTTCTCAGGGTTGCAGCTTGTCAACATAACGAGTGAAAGTAGCAGAAAAGTGTATATTTTTTTCATGGTCAAAATTTTTTGTTCATTTCCCAAGTGGAGTTGAGATTGAATATTGCAAGCTCATCCTCCTCAATGACATCCAGCAGAAGACGTGTGAGGGTCAGTTCCTTGACCTGGAACTGTGTAATAATGTTTGTATTGAAATCCTTTTTGCCTTGGAGAAGGCCATCTATAGGGAAACTGATGTTGAGAATATAATTGTCCTTGTCGTAAGAGAATGATCCGGTGTAACTTGCAATAACCATATTCGTATTACCCAGACCTTCCCATACCTGGAATTTGAATGTACCGCTTTTTTCGAATACGAAAGAATAACGTGTTTCTGCATAATTGATCTCAATCTCTCCTACGTAGACTTTGGCAACATCCCACTGGCCGTACAAGAGAGTCTCTTCGTTAATCAAATCCCTTATAAACTGACATCCGGAAAGGGACATCAGAGCCGCCACAACAAGGGAGAAGAGGGTCAATTTTCTCATAATCTGGGTTTTAGTATCACACAAAGATAATAAAAAATGAATATATCGTAACTTTTATTCAAAAAATATCTGTCCGAAATGTTCCGGTGTATGGAAATTGGGGGAGGGAATGGGTATCGGATGCCAGCTCAGATAGTGTGGTACACCCATATCGTCCCCACATTTGTAAAAATTTGCCATGACGGTGCGTCCGGATAGATCCGAGAATTCTGAAAGAGAGTAAATCGATTTGGGAATGGCGAGAGTGAGGGTCCATTCATGTTGCCCGGGAAGGTCACCAAAGGGTTCACAACCGAGAGTTGAATGTCGTCTTATTTGACTTATTACATCGTCACCGAAACGGGTTCTCTGCTTGCGGTCAGGGCCTCCGGCAAATGTGCCGTGACCAATACAATTCATCTCAAGGTTGTAGTAGATGGAATCTTTGTCAGATGGAATCATGAAAAATTCTACACAGGAGTCGGTGTAGGGTTTCGATCCGGCATCATATCCGAAGGTGGCCCTGACGCCCTCCTCTTTCACTACANNTAGCGCTCCCAGTTGATCACATCTATGTAGTGAAATGCTATTTTTTCTCTATCGAACATCGCAGCAACTTCGGCCACGGAGGGCTTTGTACATTCGAAAACCACTTTTTTTACTATCAATGCCGGCATATTCTCCGAATTTTCTGCGCCACCTCTATTTGATCTGCATCCGGTGATGAAAGTAAGACTGAATAGAACCATGGCAAAATAGATAATTTTTCTCATGACTTCAAAGGTAGAAAAAAAGTGCCAATAGCGTTGCTATTGTGCTATATTTTTACTATTTTTACGGTTTATAAATAGAATATTGTCAATTTGTCAAATCACAAAAAATTAAAATATTAAATTATCTATGACGAAAAGAGTTTACCGCTTTGGCGGAAAGAGTGCCGAAGGTGATGGCACAATGAAAAACCTCCTCGGAGGCAAAGGAGCTAATCTTGCAGAGATGTGTACTCTGGGTATTCCGGTTCCCGCAGGTTTCACAATCACAACCGATACTTGTACTGAGTATTTCGCGCTTGGTGGAAAGTATCCTGAGGGACTTAAGGAAGAAGTTGCATCAGCTCTAAAGGCCACTGAAGAGGCTATGGGAATGAAATTCGGTGACAGTAAGGATCCTCTCCTTCTTTCCTGTCGTTCAGGTGCAAGAATGTCAATGCCCGGTATGATGGAAACAGTTCTCAATATCGGTCTTTGTTCTGCCACAATTCCCGGAATTATTAACAAGACAAAAAATCCACGTTTCGTATATGACGCATATCGTCGTCTGATCATGATGTATTCGGACGTTGTTATGGAGAAAGCCGAAGGTATAGAACCTGAGGATGGCAAGGGTATTCGCGTTCAGCTCGACAATATGCTTCAGGATCTCAAGACGAAGAAGGGCTACAAGAGCGACACCGACCTAACTGAAGAGGATCTGAAATTACTGTGCGACAAGTTTAAAGTGCGTGTGAAAGAAGTGCTTGGAAAAGAGTTTCCCGATGATCCGCAAGCACAGCTCTGGGGCAGTATCGGTGCGGTATTCAAATCATGGAATGGCAAGAGAGCTATCGCTTATCGCCGTATAGAGCATATTCCCGATGAGTATGGTACTGCTGTTAACGTGCAGGCAATGGTATTTGGCAATATGGGTTCCAATTCCGCTACCGGCGTTGCATTCTCCCGTAACCCTGCGACCGGTGAGCATACATTTTATGGTGAGTGGCTCGTCGATGCACAGGGAGAGGACGTGGTGGCCGGTATCCGTACCCCCAATCCTCTCAATGAGTCCACCAAGACCGAACATAACAGGCATTTGGTTTCTCTCGAGACGGCGATGCCTCAAGTGTATAAGGAGCTCGATAAGATCCAGGATGACTTGGAGCACCACTTCTCCGATATGCAGGATATTGAGTTTACCATCCAGGATGGCAAACTTTGGTTGCTTCAGTGCCGCGTTGGTAAGAGAACCGGTTTTGCAGCGCTCAATATGGCTATGGATATGATTGAAGAGGGTATTATCGATGAAAAGACTGCAGTGATGAGAGTTGCTCCCAAGCAGCTTGACGAGATACTTCATCCTATTCTTGACCCCGAGTCTGAGAAGAAGGCAAAGGTGATTGCAAAGGGTCTTCCCGCCGGTCCGGGTGGAGCAGTAGGTAAGATTGTTTTCACTTCAGAGGCTGCAATTGAGGCAGCGGCAAAAGGGGAGAGAGTAATCCTCGTACGTGAGGAGACCAACCCTGAAGATGTGGAAGGTATGCGTGCCGCTGTTGGATTGCTTACTTCACGTGGAGGTATGACCTCTCATGCTGCTCTGGTGGCGCGTGGATGGGGCAAATGTTGTATCGTGGGTTGTGATGCCATCAAGTTTGCAACCATAGATGGCAAGAGGGTTATGAACATAGGTGACAAGTGCTATAAAGAGGGTGACATTTTCTCTCTCAATGGCACAAGGGGTCACGTGTATGATGTTGCAGTTAGCACAGTAGATGCCTCCGAGAACCCTCGATTTGTAGAGTTTATGACTATGGTTGACAAATACCGGAAACTTGGTGTTCGCACCAATGCCGATACCCCTGAAGATGCTCTGAAGGCAATTGAATTCGGTGCCGAAGGTATCGGTCTCTTCCGTATTGAACACATGTTCTACGGTAAAGACTCTGAGGCTCCTCTTTCCAAGCTTCGCAAGATGATCCACGCGACCAATCTTGAGGAGAGAGTCAATGCTCTCAACGAACTTGAGCCCTATGTTGTGGATGCCACCAGGGAGACAATGCGCGTTATGAACGGCAGACCCGTGACATTCCGCCTTCTCGATCCACCCTTGCATGAGTTTGTACCCCAGACTATTGAAAAACAGCAGGAACTTGCTGATGAACTTGGCATCACACTTGACGAGATCAAGGAAAGGGGAGAACTTCTACACGAGGTCAATCCTATGATGGGTCACCGCGGAGTACGTATCGGCATTACCTATCCTGAGGTGAGCTACATGCAATTTAAGGCTATATTCACAGCAACAGCTCAATTGCTTAAGGAGGGTCTTAACCCGCTACCTGAAATTATGATTCCCGTGACCATTTCAGCCAAGGAGCTTGATTTCCAGAAGGCTATTTGCGATAAAGCGCTGGCAGAGGTTGAAGCAGCTGAGGGAGTAAAGGTTAATTACCTATACGGTACAATGATTGAAATCCCCCGTGCTGCAATCCTCGCACCGGAGATGGCCAAGTCTGCGCAATTCTTCTCATTTGGCACCAATGACATGACACAGATGACTTACGGTTTCTCAAGGGATGACATCGGTGCCTTCATGGGTGACTACATGGAACATGGAATTCTTGACTTCGACCCCTTCCAGACTCTCGACCTGAGTTCTGTTGGAAAATTGGTTAAGCTGGGCCTCGACGGAGGACGCTCTACAAGTCCAAAACTCAAGGTTGGTATTTGCGGCGAGCACGGAGGTGATCCTGATTCAGTACATTTCTGCCACAAGATCGGAATGGACTATGTATCTTGCTCACCTTTCCGCGTGCCTATCGCAAGACTTGCAGCTGCACAGGCAGCTATTGCTGACAACAAGTAAAATACTTTTCCGAAAGCTCCCGAATACCTAATTTGTGTTCGGGAGTCTTTTTTGTTTTATTGGCGCACATATGAGACAACCACTACTGAAACCCTTCAATGACGCCCGTTCGCTTGGTGTAATTCTGAATCTCCGCAACTTCAATTGTCCCGATACTGTCGCTTTTCTAGATCAGGAAGCAGAAAGACACGGGATTGAGATTCACTATCTTCTTGTCAATCTTAACAGGCAGCCCATACCGCAGTGGTGTCTTGATTCAAGGATGACCGTCATCAATTATCGACGCGACTTCACGCACCTGGGTAAACTCAAGTCCGCTGTTGCAGATCCATTCATCAATACCGAATTTGATTTTTTATTCGCTGTCTCAAACTATTTTCATCCTGTTGTGAAAAGAATTGCAATGCTTTCCAAAGCGGGGTTCAAAGTGGGCAAATATTTCTCAAGGGACAATCCGTATGATCTGACATACAGACCCTCCTTTTCCGAAAGAGATCTGGAACTCTCAAAAGAGTATGTGGCCAACATACACCTTATCACATTATCTCAAACTCGATAAATGTCAAAAATCGGACACTATCTTCTCGTTGCCGTCAAGGGTCTCTGTATGGGAGCCGCCGATGTAATTCCGGGAGTTTCAGGTGGTACAATCGCTTTCCTTACCGGTATCTATAGTGAACTTATTGAGTCTATCAAATCTATTGACCTTGAGGCAGTCAAACTGCTTTTCACGGGAAAATTCCGAAAGTTGTGGCTCAAAATAAACGGTAATTTTCTCTTCTCACTAGTGCTCGGCATTCTGATAAGCATCTTTTCTTTGGCAAAGTTGATGCAATATCTGTTGGTGCATCATCCGATACCTTTGTGGTCCTTCTTTTTCGGACTTATTTTGGCCTCTCCTATCTACATAATTAGGGAGGTTGAGGGGAAAAAGCTTATCCATTTGTTGCCAACTATTGTTGGAATGGCTGCCGGAGTGATTATTTGCCTGATATCACCTACCGAGACTACGGATGCACTCTGGTTTATTTTCCTTTGCGGGGCAATCGGCATTTGCGCTATGATCCTTCCGGGTATATCCGGCAGTTTCATATTGCTGCTTCTTGGAAAGTACGCATACATAATAGGAGCCGTAAGTGATCTGAATATTCCTGTTCTAGTGGTTTTTGCTGCAGGTGCGCTTATAGGTATCATACTTTTCTCTAAATTTCTCTCCTGGTTGCTAAAGAAGGCCTATAACGGTACTTTATTCTTCCTATCGGGTCTGATGATAGGTTCTCTTGTAAAAGTGTGGCCCTGGAAAAAACTCCTTGAGAGCGGTGTTGACCGTCCGGTGCTTCCGGGAAGTTATGGCGGAGATCCTCAATTGCTTCAGGCAGTGATATGGTTTGTAGTGGGAGTCCTCCTACTGTTCGGCATTGAGTTTCTTGCAAAAAGGCTCAAATCTTCAAAGGCATAAGATAGCCCAAATCGGAGTTTGGCTCCTGATATAGGCTTTGTTTTTGGAAAAAAGTGCCTAAAAGTTTGTACGTTGTGAAAAAATATGTACTTTTGCAGTCCCAAAACGAAAAGCAACCTCTTGACATAAGTCTCGGAGAGTTCCGAAGCAGCAACGTTGCGCTAAAACATTAAAAGAAAATGGATTTAATGAAGATCGCACAGGAGGCCTGTGCACAGGAATTGAAACAGTTGCCGGATTTTAAAGCCGGTGACACCGTTACAGTTACTTACAAGATTAGAGAAGAAAACAAAGAGCGTTTCCAGAAGTTTCGTGGCATCGTGATCCAAAAACGTGGAGAGGGTGCTACTAAAACTTTTACAGTACGCAAGATTTCAAATGGTGTAGGCGTAGAGAGGATTTTCCCGCTCTCATCACCTCTCATTGAGGATATCGAGGTTAACAAAGTTGGTGCAGTACGCAGGGCACGTATATTCTACCTCAGACAACTCACCGGTAAGAAGGCACGTATCAAAGAAAAGAGAGTCGCCCGTCAGACCCCGAAAGAGTAATACCAGTTTTCTCATAAGGCCCCATAGCTCAACTGAATAGAGTATTTGACTACGGATCAAAAGGTTACAGGTTTGAATCCTGTTGGGGTCACAAAAGAGAGGAACGATTTATCGTTCCTCTCTTTTGTGACAGTCGCTTCGCTCCGAACTCGGAACTAACCCGCACCCCGTAACACGCACCCCGTACCTCGTAACACGTAACACGTACCCCGAAACTCGTAACACGTATCCCGCAACACCCCGTACCCCGTACCACGAAACTCGCAACACGTACCACTACATACTACTCTCACACCATTTTCTTGCATTTACAAACATTTCTATCCAAGGCGTTACTGCATCTTTGTGGTGTCCATGAGGGTAATATGCCCAGTTCCAGGGACGTATACAACGCTCGGGATGGGGCATCATAGCCAGGTGGCGTCCATCTTCGCTGCAGACTCCCGCAATAGCTTCCGGTGAGCCATTGGGATTGGCAGGATATGCATCGTGGCTATATTTCAGGGCAATATTATACTCTGATATCGGTTTTGGGAACTCAAATTTACCCTCACCGTGTGCTATCCAGACTCCGAGTTTGCAACCCTGGAGGGATTTTAGCATGATGGAAGGTGACTCGGGAATGGTGACTCCCACAAATCCGCTTTCAAATTTCTTAGAGGCATTGTGGCGAAGCTTGGGAGCAGCTGCTCGCTCTGATAGGGTTATAAAGCCGAGCTCTCCCATCAGTTGACAGCCATTACAAACCCCAAGGCTGAGTGTATTCTTACGTGCAAAAAAGCGCTCGATGGCCTCCTTAGCCCTTTTATTGTACATCAGTGTTCCTGCCCATCCTTTGGCTGAACCGAGAGTATCAGCGTTGGAGAATCCTCCCACAAAGACTACTAACTGTGCATCGTCCAAAGTTTCTCTTCCACTAGTCAGGTCGGTAGTATGAACATCCTTAACTTCAAAGCCGGCAAGATAGAGTGCCCAAGCCATCTCTCTCTCTCCATTGGAACCTTTCTCTCGGATAATCGCTGCCACAGGTCGTTTCGATGGTCTTTCCGGTCTTTTACCGGAGAAACAGTTGGGAAAACGATAGGTGAGGGGCTGGAGTTTGTATTGAGAGTATCTCTCGGCTGCTTTCTTTTCTCCCGATTGCAGTTTATCGAAGAGATATGAGGTATTGTACCATACATCGCGCATTTTGTCGATATCAATGTCGAGGGTATAAGAAGAGAGTTTGAGAGTCAGTTTACGCTCTTCCTGCCATTCGCCTATTTCATAGAAATTGATGCCTTTGCGGGTGAGCAGAGAGGCTGTCCGGCCCCCTGCCGTCTGTATGATAACTCCGGGGGCCTCGCAGAAGAGAGCATCCGGTGAGGTGAAACTCAGGTCGATATAGAGGCCTCCCGTCGTATTGGGGAAACAGGATTCGAGCAGGGTGGTAATCAGGCCTCCTGCCGAAATGTCATGTCCGGAGAGGATATGGCCTTCACATATCAGCTCTTGAAGGGTATTGAAGCATTTTGCAAAATATCCGGCATCATCCACATCGGGAGTATTGTCTCCAAGGTAACACAGAGTTTGTGCATACGCGGAACCTCCAAGAGGATAACCTTCGGTGTGTGTGAAGGGTATCCAGAGGATGTCGCTTCGCTTCGGGATGAGGTTGGGGTGTACTGTTTTTCGGATATCCTTTGCCGGTCCCACAGTGGAGATGATCAGAGTACCGGGGGAGAGCACTTGCGTGCCGTCGGGGTACTTCTGAGTCATTGACAATGAGTCTTTTCCGGTGGGAATGTTGATGCCGAGTGCTATTGCAAAGTCAGATGCAGCGCGTACTGCGTTGTATAGGCGTCCATCCTCGCCCTCGTTTTTACAGGGCCACATCCAGTTGGCACTCAAAGAAACGCTCTTTAAACCCTCTTCTATCGGGGTCCACACCATATTGGTAAGTGCCTCAGCGATGGCCATTCTGGACCCTGCCTCGGAGTCTATCAATGCAATGGCGGGTGCATGGCCGATAGAGGTGGCAATACCTTCATTGTCGTCATAACCGATGGCTGTCACTCCGAGGTTGTTGAGCGGGAGCTGGATTTCACCTGTACTTTGCTGGCAGGCAATCAGTCCGGTAACAGAACGGTCAACCTTATTGATCAGCCAATCCTTGCAGGCAACAGACTCCAATTGGAGTACCTTTTCTATAGATGATATGAGATCTTCAGCGGTTAAGTCACCAGGAGAGGGAACTCCTTTGAAAGAATGGCTGACGGTGTTGTCTGTCATTACTGTTCCGGGCGTAGTCCCCAGCATATCTTCTATCGTGAGGTCTATAGGTATCTCACCTGTCTGAAAATTCTTCAGGGTAAAGTTGTGTTTTCCTGTAGTCTTGCCTATTCTATACAAAGGAGCTCGCTCCCTTTCGGCTATTCTGCTGAGTTCATCCACATCCTCACTCTTCATTACCAGCCCCATACGCTCCTGGGACTCGTTACCTATAATTTCTTTGGCTGAAAGTGTAGGATCGCCGATGGGGAGACAGCTGATGTCTATGGTACCTCCGCTTTCCTCTACAAGCTCCGAGAGACAGTTCAGGTGTCCGCCGGCACCGTGGTCATGTACAGATATGATAGTGTTGTGTTCCTTTTCTGCAACGGCTCTGATGGTATTGTAGACGCATTTCTGCATTTCAGGGTTGGAGCGCTGGATGGCATTCAGTTCAATGGCACTTGCAAATTCGCCCGTGTCTACAGAGGATACGGCTCCTCCGCCCATTCCTATGCGGTAATTATCACCTCCAAGGAGGATAATTTCGTCTCCTGCCTCAGGGGACTCTTTGAGCGAATCTTTCTTTTTGGCAAAGCCTATTCCTCCCGCAAGCATTATCACCTTGTCAAAGCCGTAGTCACGCCCCTCTTCCGAGTGTTCGAAGGTATAAAGAGAACCGCAGATAAGGGGTTGCCCAAATTTATTTCCGAAGTCTGATGCACCGTTGGATGCCTTGATGAGGATCTCAAGGGGAGACTGGTAGAGCCACTTCCGTGGAGGTCTGCACTCCCATACCCTCTGAGTTTCACCTTCAAAACGGGGATAGGAGGTCATATAGACCGCAGTTCCCGCTATGGGAAATGCTCCCTTACCTCCGGCTATGCGGTCTCTGATCTCACCGCCTGTTCCAGTCGCCGCTCCGTTGAAGGGCTCCACTGTCGTGGGAAAATTGTGCGTTTCCGCTTTCAGCGAGATGACAGTCTCATGTTTGCTTTTAACAAAAAAATCGGGCTTGTCACCTGATCCGGGATGGAAAAGGTGTACAAGGGGACCTTCGACAAATGCACAGTTGTCTTTGTAAGCAGAAACAATCCTGCCCGGATTGAGTTTCGAAGTCTTCTTGATCAGGTTGAAAAGGGATGAGGGCATCTCCTTTCCGTCAATGATGAATGTACCGTTGAAAATCTTGTGACGGCAATGCTCAGAATTGACCTGTGAAAAACCGAATACTTCGGAGTCGGTAAGTGGTCTGCCAATACGGTCGCTCAGATCGTGCAAGTAGCCAATTTCATCTTCTGAAAGTGCCAATCCTTCCTCTATGTTGTATGATTTCAGATCGGTGATATGTTTTACCGGTTCGAATATGTTGTCTGTCGTGAAAATTTCCTGGTCAAGTCCTTTGTAGAGACGCTGCAGCATTTTGTCGATATCAGCCTCGGGTCCGGATACCGGAAAATACTCTTCCATTCTCACAATGCCTTCAATATTCATATTGTGCGTAATTTCCGTGGCGGTTGTACTCCAGGGAGTTATCATTTCCCTTCTGGGACCTGCAAAATATCCTTTTAAATTATCAGTACCCAGGTGTTCTGCTCCGGAGAAAAGCCATTGGAGTGCCTGAATATCGTCATTACTGAGTGCATTGTTACTTTTAACGGCTATGATAGTGCCTGTAGTACATCTGAAGAATGAAATCATATCATTAAAGATTTGGAATATATCACACAAAAATAGTGCATTTTGAGAGATATATCAGTTTTATTCCCCAAATTTGTGAGAAGGATATAAACAAGTTATCAAATGATATTTTCGGATATTGCTTACGAAGAGATGCTCGAGTGGCTTTTCACACGTTTTCCTTCTTATCAAAGAGTTGGAGACAGGGCTTTCAAGCCGGGACTTGATACAATGCGTGAATTTATGTCCCGGCTGGAATTTCCCCAGTCGCCATATAAGGTAATTCATATAGCAGGTACAAACGGGAAAGGTTCTGTCTCACATATGACAGCTTCCGCTCTGGCGTGCTGTGGGATGAAAGTGGGACTCTACACATCGCCACATCTGGTTGATTTTCGCGAGAGGCTGAAAATCATCTCGAAAAGTAATAGAGGATGTTCATATGAGATGATTTCAAAAGAAGAAGTCTTTTCTTTTATGGAGAGATACCGCGAATTTTTTGATAATTTCAATCCCTCATTCTTTGAAATCACAACGGCAATGGCGTTTGACTGGTTCCGTAGTTGTGGTGTTGATATTGCTGTGATAGAATGTGGCCTTGGAGGTCGTCTTGACTCCACAAATGTCGTCAATCCGTTGCTTTCTGTCATTACCAATATAGGGCTGGAACATTGTGAATATCTTGGCCATACGCTTCAAGAGATTGCCCGTGAGAAGGCGGGTATCATCAAACCGGTAACACCTGTCCTTATAGGAGAGAGTATACCGGAGACACGTTCGGTTTTTGAACAGGTCGCCATTGATGTGGGAACCTCAGAACTCTTTTTTGCAGAGGAATTTCCACCCTTCTTACCTCTCTCTCCTGATGAAATAGATCTCAAAGGAGATTACCAGCACCTTAATCTCAGGACTGTTTCGGCTATTTTCGAAATAATACGAAAGAAAGGATTGCTAAACATGCCGGATTCGGGGCCGAATATAGAAAAATTGTCTGAAGGTGTTTCAAATGCGGCCGCCTATACAGGGCTGCATGGAAGATGGGAGAGTCTCAGAAAGGCGGCAAATGACGGCGGCATTTCCGGTAAGGCTCCCATCATCTGTGATACGGCTCACAATGCTCACGCCATGCGTTGGATCCGTGAGCAGATAGACAAGATTTCCTGCGATTATGACAATATATTTTTTATATTGGGCGTCGTAGCTGACAAGGATGTAGATAGCATAGCCTCGTATCTTCCTAGAGATGTACACTTCATTTTTACAAATAGTACAGGGGAGAGGGCTCTGCCTGCGGCAAAACTGGCGGATCGGCTCTCAGATCATGGCATCAATGGTCGCATTACCACTTCCGTTAAGGAGGCGCTGGAGATGGCCGATTCATTGGCTGGAGAAGAGGATTTGATATTTATTTGCGGCAGCAACTTCGTTGTAGCAGAGGTATTGGAGATAGTGTAGTGTGTAGTTACGGGGTGCGAGTTACGAGTTGCGTGGTGCGGGGTACGTGTTACGAGTTACGGGGTGCGGGTTACGTGGTACGTGGTACGAGTTACGGGGTGCGAGTTGCGGGTTATGTGGTACGGGTTACGAGGTAAGGGTTGAGAGGGGGTTTAGAGTAAGTAAAGTTAGCAATAAGTAATTAAAGCCAAGTAATTTTAAGTAAATAATAAATAAATTTTAGTAAGTAATATTTAATATAATAAACAGTAATGCAAAAGAGAAGATTTATTTCGGTAGTTTTAGTGGTTTTAGCAGCGTTTATTGCTTCAGGTTGCGCTGAGGAGACGGTTGATGCAAGAGTTGCGCGCCTTCACAAAAAGATGTTCACAATTGATACCCACAACGATTTTTCGATGTGGCTGGCCCATCCGGATGGTGATTTCGGTGTTAAAGGAGGCCAGGTCTCATTTCAGCAGATGCATGATGGTGGATTGGATGCCGCTTTCTTTGCAGCCTATCAGGACCAGGGGCCTATCGACCCGGAGTTTCACCGTTTTGCGCGCGAATATGCCGATACATTGATATTGTTACTCAAGCAATATGCGGAGCAGAATAGTGAACTCGGTGCAATTGCCACCTCCATAAAGGAGATGAAGGCCCTTAAAAAGGCAGGCAAGGTCGCACTCTTTCTTTCGATAGAGAATGCCTGCTGTCTTGGTGATTCGCTTCCGCTGGTTCAATACTATTATGACCAGGGGGTGAGAATGATAGGACTTACACATAACGGCAATAATGCCGTAGCCGATGCCGGTACAACAAAAGTTAAATTGCACGGAGGCCTTTCAGACTTCGGAAAAGCGGCGATTGCCGAGATGAATCGTCTCGGTATTGTGGTTGACTTGTCGCACGCTTCTAGAGATGCTACGCTTCAGGCCACGCAGGTGAGCAAAACGCCCATTATTGCAAGCCATTCCTGTACTTTTTCCGTGCGTGAACTCTCACGCAATCTCACAGATGAAGAGATTGTTGCCATTGCTGAAAAGGGTGGTGTGATACATCTGGCCCTGGATGCCTGGCTACTTCGTTACGGCCCTGATTATAGTGCTGCTTCGCTGGATGATTTCATGAATCACCTGCATTATATCATAGACCTTGTCGGGATTGATCATGTAGGAGTCGGCAGTGATTTTGACGGCGGTGGCGGGGTCATCGGTTGCAAGGATATGAGCGAGTATCACAATCTGACAAAGCGTCTTATCGAAGAGGGTTTCTCCGATGAAGAGATCATAAAAATCTGGGGAGGCAATTTCCTCCGAGTGTTTGAAGAAGTAGAACGGTACGCTGAAGAGCAGCTCTGATAGCTCAAAGCTGGAGAGTTATCAGTTCTGAGCTCCGCATTTTGATTTCTTAGTTCCGAATTCCGAGTCCGGAATCAGAGAGTCCAGAGTAAGAATCCCAAACTGATAATAATGCCGGTAATCAAGAGATTTATCAGGCAGTAGCCCATGATATCCCTTGCTCCGAGTTTAGCTATTGCAAGTGCAGGAATAGCCCAAAAGGGCTGAATAAGATTTGTCCAGGCATCACCCCAGGCAATAGCCATTCCCGTGATAGCGGGAGAAACGCCTAATGCAGCTCCGGCTGGCATCATTATCGGTCCCTGAACAGCCCATTGTCCTCCGCCGGAAGGAATGAATATATTAACCAGACCTGCGCTTAGAAAGGTTAGGAGGGGGAATGTATGTTCGTTGGAAATACTTACGCAAAGATGGCTGATCTCTCCTGCAAGTGAAATACCTTCTGCAGAAGTTCCCGTCATTATACCCATGATACCGGCATAAAATGGAAATTGGAGCAAGATACCTGCGCTGCCTACGGCTGCTTTGTTGAGTGATTTGACATAGGCTATAGGGGTCTTGTGAAATATAATTCCGAGGAAAAGGAATAGCATTATCACAGAGTTTAAATCCAGAGATTCACCGCGTACGA
>MTKW01006668.1_pt1 | contig 21958 bp, 20 predicted proteins | sample 1042761 | NCBI WGS metagenome assembly MTKW01 (sample SAMN06205366, study PRJNA360243) | anaerobic digester metagenome | biome: Wastewater treatment plant; feature: Anaerobic digester sludge; material: sludge; isolation source: anaerobic digester fed with sludge from wastewater treatment plant ...
TGGTGGAGATAAGGGGACTCGAACCCCCGACCTCTAGAGTGCGATTCTAGCGCTCTCCCAACTGAGCTATATCCCCACATGGCGGAGGAGAGGGGATTCGAACCCCTGCACCATTTCTGGCCTACTAGCTTTCGAGGCAAGCCCCTTCAACCACTTGGGTACTCCTCCATGTGATTAATTGCTTTTAAAACATATATATTATACACGAAAAAACGCAAATTTTCAAGATTTTATTGTAAGAAAAAACGGGGCTGTGACGCCCCGTTTAGCAATTAAACATTAACCTAAAGTAGCCTTCAACATCCAAATGTGTTTTTGCAGGCTCGAAAGAATGCCAATCGCCAAGTCGACGGTAACTTCGTCGCCAAGGTCTTGGGCCTTTCCTACGATTTCATAAAATTCCTCGTTAAGTTTTTCAAAATCAGCAATTGTGGCTTGGAGCATTTCATCGGCCGTTTCATTGCCAGCCGCTTCAGAAATCGTTGCGTTTTCCAAGAATTCTTTTAAAGTCCCGAGCGGTTTTGCTTCCAGCATCAGTATCCTCTCGGCTACAGCATCAAAGTGCTCGGTTACCTCGTCATAGAGGTTCTCGAATAATTCATGCAGCCGGTAAAATTGATTCCCGGTTACAAGCCAATGATAATTGTGCAGTTTCGTGTAAAGAACGCCAAAGTTGGCAACTTCGCGATTTAAAAGTTTTACTAAATCTTTCATGATACCTCCTAATTATTTGTACACTTATATTATAACAAATCTTTAATTTTTTTCAATTAATATACAATATTCTTCCCGAAAATCTCGATAATATCAACGTTTTTAGCGTAAATCATCCAAACCGTTTTGTTCTTTAAGCATTTGAATGACCTCTTCTCTACGGGGAAAACTCTCAAGCGCGAAATATTTCTCCACGCTCAGCCCTGAAGCAATAACCGCAAACCTGGCGGAATCAATAAACGACTCCCCGGATCCTATGCGCACGGCCAAGGCCCCGTTAAAAACATCCCCGGCTCCCGTTGTGTTAAGGGCTTTGACCTTGAGCGCTGGTATTAGCCTCACGACACCCTCATTAAACATCGCGCAGCCTTTCTCGCCTAAAGTAATAATCATTCTTTTTAAGTGTTCTTGATATTTCCCAATGATTTTCTTGTTGTCGAGGACGGCTTCATCCGGGGAAAGCCCAAATATCGCGCGCGCCTCAAATTCGTTCGGGGTTATAATAGTATTTTCGTTAATCAGTTTAAAATCAAAATCCCATGGAGGAGCGGGATTAAGAATTGTCGTGACGCCGTGGCGATTGGCGATTTCCAGCGCCTTTTTGTTGGCTTCAAGCGGCACTTCCATCTGCAATAACAAAACATCGGCAGCCTTAATTAATTCTTCATGTCTTTCGATGTCTTCGGCGGTAAGGAATCGCGATGCCCCGCGATAAACCGTCACTTGGTTCTCCCCTTTATCATCGGTCAAAATAACGGCAAACGCGGTATTTATACCGTCTTTTTTAATTAAACACGAATTGACTCCTTCCTTTATAAGACGNNGGTTCAAAGAAGACGTCCCCCGCCACAAGCGTTTCGCCGCTTTGGTGAAAATGATTCACATCCATGAATATCGAATATCCGCTTAATCCAACAACAACGATTTTGGGTTCCATGATGCTCCGCCTCTCTTCAGAAAAATAAATACATGCGTATATATTATAACAAATAACCGGCGGAAAAAGAAAATCTTTTAATATCAAGAAGTGAAGTTTATAATAAAATATAAAAGGGCCACCGATAGCGGCCGCCAAAATAAACTAGGTCGATAAAAACCTTATTATATCTCTCCGTGTTCGTTCAACCAATTACACATCCTTTGCATAATCGTTCCCCAAGTTATAAAAATGGTATTTGCCCGNNACTTCCGTTTTCCTCCAGGCTTCTTCGTGAATGTCGTCGGGAATAATTGTTCCTTATAAAATTAGTCTGCCTCCGTTTTTCCTCCAATCAACATGGGTTATAATTGATGCGTATTCATCTTAATTTAAAAAATCTTATTTCGGTTCTAATTTTGTGAATTCATCACTGATTATCTCATCAAACAAATCATAAAAGCGATTATAAAATAATTGTAATGTTACATCTATAAACTAAATATTTAATGGTTTACAATATATCATAACCATCACTTAAACGCTTTATTGTATCTCTTATATTGTCCATTAAATTATTTCGATGTATATAAAAACTATTAAGCGTTGGAGAAGTATTATTAGTTTTTATATTTAGATTTATAAGGAAATAATCAAACCACTTGGTTTTATCATCTCTATTATAAATAAACTCTTCAATCAATGGATGATTATATAAAACCACATTTTCAAGGTTATATAAGGAAACGAATTTTATATGTGAACAAATATAATCAAATTCATATTCATTTAGATTTCTATATATTCTTAAATAGTTATACACATCACTTCTATCACAAAAACAATCTTGATAAAAAACTACAAGCCCAAATATATTATCTATAGCAATTTGGTGATGAAAAGGATTAAAAAGTCCTTTTGTAAAATTTGTTATATTATCATAAATTTGAAGAATTGCTTCACCTACTCTTTTAATAAAAACTTCATCATTGCCTTCAATGTGCCTTTGTTTTGCAGAGGGAGTAAGTAATTTAGTCTCGATAAAAATTCCACCTTTATCAGTTTCAATAATTAAATCTTGTGCTTCATGGTTGTCTTTACCATAACATAGCTTTCTAATTATCATATTTTTTTTATATAAATCTGATTCAAAAAAAATTTTATAAACATAATCTTCAGCGACTTTACCCATTTGTGTTCTTAAGTTTTTATTACAATATGTAAATTTTTGCAATGTCCCAAACAAAAATGAATTTAAAATTAAATGAGGTAAAACTATTTCATTTTTTTTATTTATTGTGACAATTGGGTAAATGCTTATGTATTTGAAACCATAATAAAACTCATATTTATTTTCTTTAAATTCTTGTATCTGTCTAGCTTGAATATCATCAAATGATATTGTTATACTATCGAAATATTCCTTATATTTTTGCATCATTGATTCTGCAAGTGGTCGGAATTCTTCACTAGCACATAAAATTTGTAAATCAATTACTTTTTTTTCTATTTCATCATAGTAAAACTTAAATTGATCTTTAAAAAAGTTTTTAATATTTATTTTTTTTTCATTACATATATAATTGAAAAAATAATTATTTCTATATGACAGTATATACCATGCTTCTTGGATATTTTTTTGATTGTTTATCATAAGTATAAAAGCTCTTTTTATTCTTAGATTTACATTAGGTTCTAATAAACTTACATCATAATCTTTTATATCTTTAATTATACTTTTTAATAATTTAAAACCTTTAGGGCTTTGTAAAGATGTCTTATAATAATTAACTTGTGTATCTTTAATACATATAAAAAAAGTGGCTAAAACCTCTAATTCCCAGGGTTGAAGTCGATTGTATTTTGGTTTCATTATTAGGCTATGTATATTATGACCTATGTAATTTACAACTATATGAAATGATTCGTTTAAAATAAAGTTTAATAGGTCATAAATAGATAATCTATTTATTTTTTTCATTAACATTACATAGTAATATTCCATATAATATCCACTCTTATAATTTGTCAACATAATCATTCTCAAACTTTATTTCTAATGGATTAATACTTAATCTATCAGCTATTCTTTGGCATAATGGTTTTAAATCCATTTGTATCTAACCCCTCAAGAATTACCAATAATTATCATTCTTAATTAAATTATATCATACTTGTTATATATAAAAAAAGATAATAAAAAGAAGCCCTTTTATAGGCATTAAAAATCTCAATTTCGCTTCTTAATTTAAAGGTTATGGTTTTGTCTCTATTAACAATATCAGCATCCACAAAGTTAGACCATTCAGGCATGTAGTCATATGATTTTTTCTTTTAGATATGCTTTCATTTTTATTTCTTGTGCTTGTTTATAAACTCTTTTTCTAAATTCTTATCTAAGGAATTTTTATCAGTTTCGTGTTACTTCGCTATCAACATTGATACCACCAATCCAATCACGAAAGACAAAATCTGCATACCCTTGGTGATGATTAAATAAAACCATAAGCATCTTGATAAAATTACATAATCAAAAAATACTATTAGATCTTTATAATTTGTGCATAAAGGATATATTTCCCATCTAAATATAAAAAAAGGTTCAATACTATTGTATCAAACCAATGCTTTCAATATGTGAAAGGTAAGTTTTGTTAATACAATGCACCCTCTATAGATAAAGGTGCACCCTCTAACCCTATATTTTTAGATATATATACTAAGTGACACGTGACTGACGTGACAGATGTGACTTAGTATTTTCTTTTATCATGATTTTGGCAAAAACAAAGATTTTTATCTTCTGCTAAATAATTTGAGAAAGCAAATTCATCACCAAGATTATTTCCTTCGCAACACATTAATCCATTACGTTTTTTACAATAATCATCAAAAGAATCATTGAAAATATTGTTTAATAAATCTTTTTTCTCCTTAATTATTTTTTTATTGTAATTAGGAATAACAAAATTAATGTAATTACTTGCATCCCAAACATTAAACTTAATTTTGAATCGAGATGTGCTTCAACACAATTTGAAAGTATTATATAATCAACCTTCTCATACTCTTTTGCAGGAACAAATGGATTATTTGAAAACAATCCAGTATACTTGTTCAAAATATACGATAGAAAGGAACCCATAGTTGATGAATCCAAACAAATCAAAAGAACATTAATGGTTGATTCATCACTAGGAATAACCTTATCATTACAACCAACCAAATAATCCTTTAATTTATTATCATCCATTTTTTTATAGCTGCTTTACCTTGAAAATAACTGACAATTTCTTTCATTTCTTTGTCAACATCTTCTTTTGTAATCATATCATCAGGATATCTATGGTTCAAATGCCCATAAATCATTCCTTCTTTATATTTTGAAGTATTTTCAAACAATTCAGGCGTTTTTACTTCAAGATTAATTCTATAGTTTGCTATATTACATGATATATCAACATCTGTACCATTTTCCATATTTACTCGTTTATCATATTCAATATTTTCATCTTTTCTTCTTAGAAAATAGTAATAAATTGCTTCAGATGATGCTTGTATGTATTGATGTATAGATAGTGTTAAATCCAGCATTTTTTTGTTATTATACTCTGAAGAATCACATATCAACTTGAAATCTTCCTCATACTTTTTTCCTAATTTTGAAACGAAATCATCAAAAATCATTTTAATCACCCTTATTTAAACTTCTTACAATATTGCATCACCGTTAGCGATAATATATTCACCAACATTTATTTCAACTTCTTTTGATGCATTATTAAAAAACCATTCTTCACAGTTAGGATATCTATCTGAAAGAATGATTATTCTTTGATTTGCAGATCCTAGAACTTTTCTTACGTGTTCTCTTTGTTCTTCTATATAAGGACCATCAAGTACAACATCACAACCATCTAAAACATCAGATACTTCTTCGTATTTCCTTCCAGTAAATGAAATGACTCCAAGTCCTAGCTTATGTATTTCTTTAGTCAAAACTGGAAGATTTTGTTGTAATGTAGGCTCACCACCAGAATATGTTACTCCTTCGATACCATATTTTTCTTTTGAATCATTAATTATTTTTAATAGATTCTCTAATGAAATGATATTTCTAGGCTCTAATGGTTGGTATCCAGGATTGCAACAACCTTTACAGTGAAGCATGCAACCCTGAAACCATATTGTTAATCTTTTATTTGGTCCTTCTATTTCAGTACAGCAATTGATACTTGCAACATTAAATTTAATCATTTTCAAAACTAAATTCTAGACTATCATTACCAGTCTTAACAAGAATCTTTGCACCTTTGAATGAACTTAAGTCTTGCTTATTTTCAAACATAAACATTGCTAGTTCATCTAATAACTTATCATTAATAGCATTTAAGATGTCACGTCCACCCTTGCTACTATCTGCACCACCTAAAATATAATTGATAAACTTCAATTCATCTTCAAATTCTAAGTCAATACGATATTTTTCAAGGATTGCTTTTTGAACAGGACGTAATTTAGATTTAGCAATCTTAATGCTGAATTCTTTATCTCTGATAAAGTTAAATGGAACAATGTTGCTATAGCCAATACGCCCAAGTATCTCTGGACGCTTAATTTCGTTATCAAAATAGTTTTTAACAATCTTAATAAACTCTTCTGCTATATCTTCATTAGATCCACTTGATGATACTTCAGATGCACCTAAGTTAGATGTAAAGATAATTACACTCTCACTGAAATAAACTGTTTCACCTTTAGAATCAGTCAAACGACCATCTTCAAGAATTTGTAGGAATATATCTAGAATTCTTGGATTAGGTTTTGCAGCCTTTTCTATTTCGTCAAATAGGATAATGCTGAATGGTTTTTCTCTAACTGCATTAGTTAGTTGTCCACCTTCTTCGTATCCTACATATCCTGGAGGTGCTCCTATTAGCTTTTGGTCGCTATTCTCTTGAGCATACTCAGACATGTCAAATCTAATACATGCTTGTTCATCGCCAAATAAGAACTTAGCTAATGCTTTGGAAAGTTCTGTTTTACCTACACCAGTAGGACCTACAAAGAATAATACTCCTTTAGGTGCAGATCTACTTGAAGATTTATGGATTCCAGTTAAGCCCATATAAGCTTTTACAACAACCTTTTCAATTTTTGCAATTGCTTCTTCTTGGCCTACAACTCTTTCACCTAAAATCTTCTTAATATCTTTTACAGCTTTATAGTCTAGTTTTTCCCAAGGGTTATCCTTTTCACCATACTTAAATAATAAATATAGTTGTTCAAAAGGCATTTTACCTTCTTTTCTAGAAAGTCTAGCCATTTGCACGATTTCACGATTTGTGAAGTCATCCATCATATCCACATATTCATTTTTCTTATCACAAGTTAATAAAGTCTCACCTGGTTTAAGTTTAACTTCAAATCCAGATTCGATTTTTTCAAGCATCTTTTCTCTTTCTTCTCTATCAGGTTTTGAAAGTGTTAAACAAGAAACTTCTGGATTACCTTGATAGAAAGAAATTGGAAACATTGCAACTTTACTTGTAATAAGAATAATTGAGCTTTCATTAACTTCTGAGTTTAAATATTCAACTTTCTTATCTTTGATTGCTTTCCCTAAAATAGTTAATAGTTCTCTTTCGTCTGGTGGTAATTGACCTCCAGCAGTAAATAGATAATCAGCCCAGTTTAATACGAAAGCAATCTTACGGTTAGGCTTCTTAAGATTTTTAAAGATAATATTAAAGATTTCAGCAGGAGTTTTAAATAATCCACTACCTGTTTTTTCTTCATCAGCATTATTATCTTCTTCATCATCAAAAGAATAAGCTTCACCATCAACTTCTACTTCATCAATAACTGTTAATCTAGAAACATCACCGTCTACACCATCAACTCTGTCCCAATAAAGAACATCATCATAATTCATTGACTTAAGCATATCCATTAGGTATTGCTTTAAATCGACAATTTGTTTTTTCTCATTTAAATAAACATCACCAACATTACCATCAATAATAACGCATTTCTTGATGCCTATTTCTCTTTTAAGTCTGTTAAAAGTTGTACTTAATGCCATCAATTATCACCCCTTATTCTTATTTGTGTTCATTGCTTGATATTTCATAGTAGAAATCTTATCTGGATTACTCCAAATCTCTTGAGATTTAGTAACATGAATTCCATATACATCTTCTAAATCTTTCATAAATGGTTCTATATCCTTTTGGCAAGCTTGGCCTTTATATCCATGATGGAAATCATAAATGAACTTACCATCCATATATATTTTAAAATCAGCACGCTCACCGCTTGCTTTCATTGCAACCATATGAACTTCGTTAGTCTCTCTATTTATTTTAATATTTTTCTTATCAACAATAAAGCCCCTATCAGCAACAGCCTTCATGATTACTTTTAAAGATTGTTGTCTAACAGTTTCACCGATAACTTCTGTCGTAGCTTGAGCTTGCATTTGAGATAATCTTTCTTTTGCAGTTCCTTCTTTTTTAGATACAACCTTAGAGATGATATCCTTATCTACTCTTGCAGCTTCAAGTTCTTTGCGAATTCTTTCTTCTTCAGAAGCCATTCTTGACTCATATGTTGAATTAAGAGATTCTTCCATTAATGTTTTTCCAGCTTTAATCAATGCATCACCTGAAAGTGTATTATCCTTAATATACGCTAAATATGTAAATTGCCTTAAAACTTCATCTTGGATGGAATTTAATATTTTTTGTGTTTGTTCATCAATTGAAACATTACCTTTAGTTCTTTCTAATAACTTTCTATAGGCATCATTTGAGCTTTCTTTAAGAAGATTGTCAAGTAATGATTGAAATTCAATTAGCTTTTGAGAAGATAAAGTATTAACCATATCTTCCAAATTCTTAGCAGCATTTATTGTATCATCTCTATGGGCATATCTTACATCATGGTTATTGGTATGAACAACACCCATCTTAGCATCTTCATCAGCTTTATCTCTAACAACTTTAATTTGTTTGATTAAAGCTTCTTTTTCTCTATCAATGGCTGCTTTCATACTTTCTGTTTGGTCATTTAATAATCGTGTTGCTGTATTTTCAATTTGGCTAAGCATTTCATCTAATTCTTTTAATCTTTGCTCTGCCATATTACATACAGTATTGCATTGACATGCTATATGCTTGTAATCAATTTGTACTTGTTGACTCATTTGCTACCTCCTATTTCAAATACTATATCTCTCCATTCTTCAATATCAGCTTTTGTATATTGAATTTGTTCGTTTTCAGGATGTTGGAATCCATTTCTAATCTTACGAAGTTTATGTAATGAAGAACATTTTTTGCTATCAATTAGTTTCTCTTGTTCTGCCATATTAATTAATTCGAATGCTTCAGTCTTATCATCAGCCTTTAATAATTCTCTTAAATCATATTGAAGTTTAACTGATAATTCACAAATTGCATTTTTGAATCTACCTTTTGAAATATAATCATCAATATATTTCTTTGTAATTTTATCTGGATGTGATGAAGCTTCTCTTTCAATTGCTAGTAATTCATGGATTGGCTCATAGATTTCTAAATACTTATTCATGTTATTGTATTTATTCTGAGCAAATTTTGAATACTTTTCAATTGATTTTATTGCAGTCTTTAAAGTGCTATAAGAATTAAAGAACTCATCAACATTAAAATCTTCATTTAATGTATATTCAGAATAACTTTCAATCCCTAACATATCATTAAGGTTCCAAAGGTTAGATGAAACTGTTCTAAACTTATCAGCAAGACTCGTATCAGCAGATATACTTTCATCATTAAGAATCTTATCCATATAAGTTTCAACTACATTGACAACGCCTAGAATTTGATTTGTTTCAAATCCTGCAGTTTCTAAAGCTTGATAAACTAAATCTTGGTCTTCACTTAATACTGGCTCAGCAAACATCTTTATATAATCTTGAGCAACAATCTTTAGTTCATTCTTTAATGGAGTTAAAACTGTGTTCTTATAAATCATGTTATCAAGACGGATTTCTTTTATACTATTTGTAACTAAATCAAAACCAATTGTCTTAAAATATTCATTCCAATCAGAATTACCTTTAAATGAAGAATTCATCTTCAATAACAAATCAATTTGTTCATCAACACTATTATATTTGCTTAATTGATTTATTGAATACTTTTCAAAATAACTTGAGTCTTTTAGTGACTCTACTATAAATAATATTGCTTTACCAATTTCAGCACTGAACGTTTCATCATGATAAATATCATAAAGTTTAAATAAGATATTTTTTAAAACATCTTCATCGGCTGTTCTTTCAACTAGTAGTTGCATCTCAAATGTATCACCAAGCTGTTCACATGGCATAGCTACATTTAAAGGGCTATAGTATTTCAAACTACTTTTATCCAATAGAGCAAATTCTGCATTTGAATTTAAGTCATTTAATAATGTTGTTGAATCATCAACGCCTAATTTCATTGATGTATCTACACCTTTAACACCTAATCTATTTTTGCTAAAGAAAAATTTACATGGGCGTGATGCTTGTTTTTGAGCATCATCAGGAATATAAACATTTGTTATATTTGTTAATTCATTAATTGACACAGTTGGAACTTCAACAATATCTTTCTTTTCATTAACAAACTTATACTTATTCTTAGCTAATAAACCATCGGTCATAAGTCGTGAAGTATAGTACTTATTAAAAAATGCATTCTCATCTGTTGTATCAAATTTAAATTCTACTCCAGAAGGTCTGATAATAATTGTCATTCCCTTTTCTTTTCTTGTATGCATTTTTTGTGGCTCTTCGCATTCAAAATATACAACTCTTTCTTCGGCTTTCAAACCGATTTTCGTTCCATTAGCATTGATATAATCTTCCATCCCACTTATATCAACATCAACACGATCCATAAAATCATCACCTAAGAATGAACTTCCTAGAGTCATATATGGAACTTTGCTTTCAACATCAAACTTTCTTGTAACTGGACTAAAGTAAATATCTTTGACTTTTACCTTTTCTGCACCAGTTGGGATTGCACCATCTTGGAACATTTTCTTTCCTTTAGGTGTAAGTTCAACATCTCCAATTGTGATTTGTTTAAAATATGTTGGCTTCGCAAAATAAGATGGATCAAAATGAGAAGATAAAATATCTGTACTCATCAAATTAGCTATTTCTTGTCCAAATATATAATGTAGGTTTGTAGGAATACCAAACTTTAATAAAACATCCGATATCTTATCATTAGAGTCGCTTTCTTTTTGAATCAAATCTAAAAGTATATAAGCAATACCAGAAGCTTTACGAACTTCATTATATTTCACGCTTGTCTTATATATTAGAAGAGGAAATGGACAAGTGGTTTTTAATTGTTTTAATATTTTTTCATCCATAATCATCACTCTCCTATTATATCATTTGCAGTTAACACCTTACCTCTAAAGTAAATAGTGTCAATTATTTCCTTATAAACGTGGAAATTCTTTTTATCTAAGAAATGATCTCCTGTTAGATCAGGTAAATCGATTATTCCAGCTTCAGATAGGTATTTCTTAGAACCTACAACAATTAAAAGTTTTCTTGCACGAGATAGTGCAACGTTAATTCTTTCAAACTTCTTAATGAATTCAGCATTGGCTTTTTCAGCATTAGCAGGATTACGAACCATAGACAGAATTATTACATCACGCTCATCGCCCTGGAAGTCATCGACAGTGCTGATAATCAATCGTTCATCTTGTTTTTCAGATAGGCCTTCATATCTTTGACCTCTTCTCATCTTCTTAATCAATGATGCTTGGTCACCATAAGTACAAATTATACCTGCGCTTAATCTTTCATCTATCTTCTTAGACTTATTAACGATAACTTTTCCTGAATTAACTGCGTCAATACTTGCTTTATCAATTTGTTTTAACAATTGAATTGCAACTTGTGCTTCTTGTTCATTAACTTTTGAAGTACTACCTTCATAAGCGCTAGATTCTTTTTGATCACAATCAATAAAATAAACATGATATTTTGGTTCAATAATTGTATTACCATTAATCTTAACAGTTAGATTGTGTTGTTTTTCATCATCTTGCTGCTTCTTACCAACCATAAGTCCTTTTTGACTTCCACCATAGAAATGATTGAATACTTCCATGATATGACTGTGACAACGATATTGTTTATTAAGCATTACTCTAAAGTCTTGTGGTACTTTTTCATATAATGTCTTGAAGAAACATTCTTCATATAATTCAGTATATGAATCATTTATTTCTTTTGTAATTACATCTTCATCAAGACCTTCAAAGTCTTCTTTTCTCATATGTCTTAAGTCATACATTGGTGGCAATTGTCGATGGTCACCTACTAATATTACTGTCTTTCCATATAAAATCGGAATCAATAAATCTAAGAATGAAGATTTTGAAACTTCATCGATAATGACTACATCTATTCCTTGAGATTTTATATCAACTGACTCAATACCATATCTCTCAAGTTCTGCAAGTTGAGACTTAGTAAATCTATCTCTACTTGTACATGTAATACCAAAGACATTTACACAATTATAAAGTTCTCTAGTATAAGCTTGTCTATCTTCTTCAAGAATATCTTCTTGCTCTAAATACTTACAAATCTCTTTATACATAGGGATTTTCTTTTTATTTTGAGCTGCAGTTCTTTTATAATCATACTCAAGCTTATTCCACTCTTCAGTAATTATAGTGAATGCTGTTTCTAGATTATCTGAATCATACTCTCTAATGATGTCGAAATCTCTAAAAAATCTAGTTATTTTTTGCTTCAATTGAGAATTAAGCTCATTGTATTCTTCTATACCTTGATTATTACCTAATTCTTCATATAAAGACTTACTTTGACTTATCTCTCTTTGAACATCAAGCATCTTCGAATTAAGATCATCATATTGTGATGAATATTTATTAATAGAAATATCTACATTTTCTTTTATTTCATTAATGATTGTCTGAGCTTGAATCTTAAACGAAGTTAATTGCTCAGGAAGAACTTTTAGTAGATTCTTATCATTAATAATAGATGGAACAATTGCATAGATTTTGCTTGAAGAGAAATCAAAATCAGTATTCTTAGTAGCTGATTTAATTTGATTTACTACCTCTTTAAGTTCACTTTGATATTTCTTGTATTCATCATAATTCTCATCACCTTCTTCAGGCGCTTCATCTGTATCAGGATCTCTTAATTTTTGTAGTTCATTACGAAGTTGAGTTCTTCGTTCTTCTAGTTTTCCAACTGTATCGTCAGATAAAATATGCGATAATTCGTTTCTTACTTCACCTATATCAAGATGATAAAGTTCAAATGCAGAATCAACATTGACTGATGCCAAACTACTGAATGTTTGTAATAATGATTGAATTCTATTCTTAAATTCATCAATATATTGTTCCTTAACACCTTCAGTTACGAATCTTAATGAATCAATATATTTGTTTGTTCTTCTATACTCATCTAGTTCAGCATTAATAGTAGCTAGGTTATCACGATAATCTTCTAAATTTTTATTGTATTTATTGATAGTTTCTAGTAATCCATTTCGTTGATTTTCGATTTGGATATTTTCTTTTTTTAGTCTTAAAATTCTATCATAATCTCTTCTTAACAAGCTCATTTGTTCATCAAAAGTCTTCTTAGCTTCTTCAAAATGCTCAAATCTGTTGATTTGCTTTTCTAGATTACCACTAATGTTTAAGTAGAAATTATCCACTAAACGTTCTGGACTATAATTAGTCTCCTTTCCATTTTGTGATGGAATCAAACGTAGTGGTCGAATTTCTGGAATCTTAGGTAATCTTTCAAATACATTATCAATTGCCTTATGTGTTTCAGAAGAAATAAGTACCTTCTTACCTTGTCTAGCTAATTGTGCAGTTATTTCAGCAATTACTTGCGTTTTACCAGTTCCTGGAGGACCTTGTAATAAGAATATACTTTCGCTTGCCAAAGCCTTTTTAACGGCTAATTTTTGGCCATCATTCAAGCTTTCAAGACACCAATCAGGATCTTTCATCGCACTTATAGGTGCTTGTGCCAATGTTTCTGGTGAGAATAAATATGTTGGTAAGAATGGATTCTTTACATAACCACCCATGAATGAATTTAATGCTTTTTCTTGTCTATCAATTTTAGCTTTTTCAGCTCTATTATCATATGTAAGATACTGAGCATTAATTTCTTCAATTTCTTTTTTAATATTCGAAAGCTTATCTTCTGCTGCATCTGGTCTAAAATATATTTGATACCTTCTTATTGTTTCATTTTCTATTTTAATTGCCTTATCAGTTTCAAATTGCTTTCTAAATTTAGAATTGACATCAGTTTTTTCATCTTCAATTTGATTCTTATACTGAATTTCTAATTGTTTCTTTTTATCTTTGCTTATCCTATCAAGTTCAGCTTGCATTTGAATAGAAAGGCTCTTCTTCTTATTCTCTATTAGTTTTTTATTTCTCTCAATATAAAAATCTTTTAATGAAATGTTAGATAAAGCTGCTTCCTTTTCTAACTCGATTCTTTTAATTTCAGATTCTTTTTCCTTCTGAAGTTCATCTATTTTTTTCTTTTCATCTTTTTCCTTTGATTTTTCTTTTTTAATCTTCTTAACTTTATCATCAAAAGATGAATTGATTTTTTTTATTTCATTTTCAAAAGGTGCTGCTGCATTCTTAAGTGCTGCTTCATAGTCACGCTTTACTTCTCTATCCTTATTGTTTTCAACATCTAAGTCTAAAGCATTATTTAATTCTTCAACATACTTATCAAACATCGAATTATATTGATTTTCAGTAATTGGTCTTTGTCCATTCATAAAATGGTTTAAATCATTACTGATAATGCTAGAATAACGTGTATCTATTTCATTAAATGCGTTCTTACAATTCTTATCAAATTCTTTTTCTAATTCAGTACAGTCTGGTTCGATATCAATATGCGTTAACAAGTATCTTTCACCAAGTAAATATTGATAAAATCTAGAGCCTTTTACTATATTTCCATTTTCATCGTATGCTGGTGGTGTTGGAGATAAACCCATAGCATCTTTTGTGTATCTCTGGAGATTAACTTCATATTTGCTTTTACCCTTGCCAGATTTACCGATAGTTTCACTAAGAACTGTTTTTCTATTCTTATTAATATCTACTCTAATTAAAGGAAAGCTTTCAGAGCCATTCACATTTTTTGAAAGTATAATTTGTTCACCACGTGCAAAGTCTGCGATATCATCTAAAAGATAATCAGAAAAAACATCTTCATTTCTGCGATAAGTCTCTTTTGAAACCATGAAGGAGTCACAAACTATAACAGCATCAATTTTTTCGCAACGTTCAGATTGTTTACCTAAATAATATTTTCTAAAATTGATATAGTTTTGCCATTTTTGGAATGTATTTAAAGCTTCTTCTGGATTTGGAACAGGATAACTAGAAATATCATTACATAATCTATCTACGAAATCATGTGTTAAAACAGCACTTTGAAGGTCTCTTGTACCATAATCAGGTACTGTTACTGATCTTCCATCTCTTGTTGTAAAAGATTTTGTAGTTGTCGCAGTTGCTGCATAACAATTAACTTTGATTTCACCAAATTTAGCTACATTAATATCTATTAATTCAATACCTTTAATTGTTATATCAATAACATTATTAAATGTAACATCCCCAATAATCATTAAATCATAATTGTTAGGAACAACATTGTTTAAATATGAATCCTTTTCAGGTCGAATGACAATATTATAAATTACATCTTTGCCTCTTCTGTCATGTTTAACTCTTCTATCAAAGCTAGGCATTGAAATGTAATAGTTTTTTGACGTTTGCGTAGGAAAAGCGTATGATAAGAATTCTTGAAGGTTAACATTTAAACCAACCTTTCTTTTAATGACTTCATACTGTTCTTTCAATGAAGATGTATAAAAGTCATCCCAGCTTTTACTACCTTGATTCATATTTTCTAAGAAATTAAGATATAAATACCCCATAGGTGCACCTCCATTATCTCATTACAAGTCTAGCGGATTGACAATAACATCAATTTGATCTTGGACTACTTCTTCAAAATAGTCATCATAATCCCATTGTGCGTCTTCAGCATTTTCACCAAAAGATCTCGCACATAATTCATCAAAGAATAGATGCAAGTTGTCTAAGCAATCTAAAATGAATTTCTCATCTAACTTAACAACTGAAAGTGCAGATTCACCATTTTGATATTTATCTTCTGGGTCCCAAACCATTTTAGGATACCATTGTTTTAAAATCCTATATGATCTAAGAGAATTATGCTTTAGAAAATTCCAAACTATAAATGCTCTATCATATAAAGGATAATTTGTATATTGCCTAAATGATAATGCACTATCACCTTGTAAACCTTGCATATAAATATCAAATTGTTTTTTGGTATAATCTTCTTCTTTATATCCACATGCTGTAAGCATCTTTAAGCATAGTGCATCAATACTGGACATTAATTGATGAAAAAATTGAGCATATAGAGATTTAATAATAACTTTATAATCTTTAGCTCTTTTCATTCCTGCAACAAATGCTTTAGCATTAGCTTCATCATATTCCAAAACGCCATCAGAAAGATAAGATAATCTTGCATTATCCTCTACTTGCTTAGGAGTCTTTATACTATCAATAAAGCTCTTATACTCTCTGAACCATAATTGTTTATATCCTGCTAATAAATCTCTAAACCAATTACATTTATAATCAGATCTATGTTGTTTAGTTGGAAGGTAATAAACAGAATGTCTATTTTCAATTTTACTATCTGGGATAGCAAAGAATTTCTTATATCTTTTTGTGTCAATTTTAATTCTGCCATCTTTAGCGATAAGACCATAATAATCGATTCTATCACATAGATTATCTTTCTCTAATTTATCATAGTCTTTGCCTATAACTTTGCTCTTTTTCTTCATGTTATTGACACCTCCTTAAAACGAAAAAGTGACGGTAGGTATTAGCCTATCGCCACTTCAATAACATTTATCCTCTTCATATGTTATTTTGTTTAGACACGCAATACCACTCTTGAAATTTAGCTTTTAACTATTGGTTTACTCCTCATATGGTATATCCCAACCATAAGATTCGCTCCAACATTTCATATAGGTAAAGTTCTTACTCCACTGTTTCAGAACATGCATTTGTATCTAGGCTTAATTATACCATAATTCTGCTAATTTTAGCAATATTATGAGCATAATTGCCTAATTTGTCCCTTATATTATAACAAAGCAATTCAATGTTAAAAATGTACTATAGTTCAATTTAAAGAAAAAGAGGCTTATCTCATTACGAGTAAGTCCTCCATTTTCATATTGAATATTAGAGCAAGATTATACAAGTTTTCAGCATTAGGAATTTTCATTCCGCTTTCCCAATCGTATATCACTCTAGGTGATTTCAATTGGAGCAAACCAGCTAAATCTTCATGAGTTAGAGCTGATTTACAACGAAGCATTCTTAGCTTCAAACCCGTTGATACTCTATCTAATATGGCTTTTTGATAATCCATAAACAAGTACCTCCTTCGAGCCCTTCCTCGACTTTCTGGTACTTTAAATTATCGATTTAAGTATACACCATAATTTGAAATAAATCTAGAACTCTAATTATTCTTGATTGCGTTTCATAAAGGTAGGTAACAAATTAAAAGGAGTTCTCTATAATGATAGTCACTACACAATCACAGGAGAACTCCCATGGATATTCTAGCAAAAACTCAATCAAACTTCGATACCTTCATCAAAGATTATATCGATACGCTTCTTTCTTCGGGTTTAGAGGACCTTGGAAAGCTTTTAGAAACACTGGATGATGTTTTAGCCTCCCCTCGGCCAAAACATTTAACCATCGTTCATAAAAAGAAACGAAGTATACTAACGACCCTTGGTTTAATCTCGTTTCATCGCCGTTACTACTATGATGAAATCAATAAGGAATATCTATTCTATCTGGATGCCATGCTTCAAATATCGAAACGTTCTCGCATGATGGATGATGTGAAACTTAAGTTGATTGAAGCTGCTTCTGAAATGAGTTACTCGAAAGCCGGTCGTTATGCTTCTTGCCCTTCTTGTCCTCTCTCTAAATCCACGGTATGTCGCTTAATTAAATCCACGGATTTCTATGTCGAAGAAGTGAAACATCTTCATGTAAATGATGCAAAAATCCATATCCAAATCGATGAGAAATATGTCCATGTTCTTGGTAAAAAACATCAACAACGCTTATTTACTTGTACCATCTTTAAAGGGGTCAAGACCGTTAAAAAACGTCGTATCTTGTTAAATCGAACCTTAATTGCTCATTCTAACCTAGTAAAACTCTATAAAAAGCTCAATCAACACTTATTACACCGTTATCAAGTCACCTTAGATGATATCGTCTATATCTCTGGTGATTTGGCTCAATACATTCAACAATCGCCCCAGTCCATCCACGTCTGTCGCGCGATCTACGTTCCTGATAAATATCATGTTAAATATGCCTTACGTAAGACGCTTGGCTTGCTTGTCACTGATCACGAAATCAATGATCCCACGTTTCAAAAAACATTGATTGACGCGTTATCTCCGCTTGAAGATGATGACGCTCGAAAAGTGAAAAACTTACTTAAAAAACGACCTCAATTCATTCAACCCTATCTCGATTCGACCTATGAAGGCTGTTCTCAAGAAGCAATGAATTCTCACTTCTATAGTTCTCGCTTTGATAAACTTCCGAATACCTTCCATATGTCGACCATTAACCGTTTATCCACGGTGATTACTGCAAAACATAACCACGCAAAATTGATTCTCGGCTTTGACCATGAAACCTACGACCCACCGAATCTTCTCCTCGGCCGTGAAGTCATGGACACCCTTAAATATTCGATGAATACATCTGGGATGAAAAAGTATACTCGTAAAATGATGGATACACTTCAAAACGCTTACTTTAGATGATAACCTATTCCTAACTGTCGCTTTAGTAGAACTTCCTTATCTACCTACCAAAATGAAACGCGATCATTATTCTTACCTATTTTAAATTAAGTGTAATCACAACATTTTCATCACCAAGTAAATCAGTTAATTCACTTTTAGATAAATTGATATGTCCTAATTTCGTATAAGACCAAGTATTAGAATCATAAAATATTACTATTTGGTTTGATTAGTATAAAACTATATCTCCTGGACTAGTAGTTATTCTAGTATCAGATGATGGTAATGTAGAACCAATAGATCCTACCTGCTCAAATCCACCATACTTACTCATATTTATGGTTAATCCATCTTTAGCAAGATTCTTCAAAGCTCTTACTGAATCATTGTCAGTCCATATTACATCTACTTCTATATCATTTATTTTTAATGTTAATTTCATATTTGCAATTCATCTTCCTTAGTTGTTTGATTATCATCAGATGGAGCAGTAATTGTTGTACTAGGCTCATCAGTAGTCGGTTGTACCGATGAATTATTTGATTTACCACAGGATACTAGTGTAATAAACGTTATTGCTAATAACAATATTAAAACCTTCTTCATAGTTTTTCTTCTTGCTTTCTGATATTAGTCTTTTTCTTTTTTTCAATTACTAGCAAAATAGTTGTTCCTACAATGAGCAATCCCATAATTGTTGGTACTATTATCTTGACAGCAATAGGCCATGAAAGAATCCATTGTTCAACCATTATGATACCTTGATAAATTAAAAAACCGATTATTATGAGTATTATAACCACTGCAGCGTATGCTGTTTTACCTTCTTGCTTTCCATCAATTAGATGTATTGAATACAATAGTCCGACTATTCCATATGCACTAACACCAATAACAGCAATGATAATATTCCAAATCTTATCATCGAGAAAACTTATTCCAGTTATAGAAATAGACGTGATCAATACAATTAAAAGAGATTTTAATGCTGTAATACCTTTATTATTCATAGTTTTTACAACGAATATCTTTTAATTGCATCGATGATAGATGATGAATTCCATCCAACAATGACATCCGAATTACTTTTAACTATTTGAGAAGTCTTTTCTGCTCCCCATGGTTGAATTGCTATTATTGGTTTACCAAGTTCATTAGCAATTTCAATTTCCATATTAATTGAATCACTATATGAAGCATAAACTCCTGCTAAAATTAAAACAACATGACATGTTCTCATTTGATTTCTAATCTTATTTCTTAACTCTGATTCATAGTACATTTTGTTATAGATTGTTAGTGGTTCATCTCTTGGTACAGAGTAATCTTTATAAGAAAACCAATAATCTTTGTCTAACAACGAAACCAATCCATCATATGCGTTTGGATATTTCCATGAATGACTTATAAATAAATGATATTCCATTATTCATTTCCTCCTATATTTTCTTTTCTTTCATTAAGGTATGATAGTACCTTCCTAAACTTGTTAATCTACATGTTTTACTATTCATCGCCGCCTCATACATATTTTCCTTATCAACAGGCTCAATAATACCAACACGAAATAATTCCAGCAATTCTTTGAATATCTTTACATGTTCTTCGGTGCGATATGGCTTAAGATGCCTATCTATGCTTCCCTCATAATTTGTTGGTTCATATGACGGGTCTAATTGATATAAATCATCAGCCTTTTTAAATAATTTTAAATTTCTCTTCAGTTTAGTCATCGAAATCTTTTGTTTGTTTTCTTTTAACGAAATAAATGAATCAACATTTGACTTAAAAACTGGTCTTTGTTCCCATGACCCAAGTGCTCTATCTATAAAAGAATAAATAGAACTTGGAGTAGTATGACCAAAAATATCTGATCCTGCACCATTCAAGGCTTCTAGGAACAATTTTGTAAATAGACTATTGGTATCTGTCCTGCGTATCGCAGAAATTTCATTTGATCTACTTGCAGTAAGAATTATAGTACCTGTAGATAAGATGCTTTCATCTCCAATAAATCCAGATGTGCCAGCAAATCCTGAATAGCAGCAATCAAAAATAACAATTTTATTCTTACATTTCGATTTATTTACAAATTTCAGTATTTCAGGCATTGAGATACCCCAATCGTCTTGTGCAAAATCATGAGTAACAATAAAACCATCATTTTCATCATCAATTCCATGCCCTGAGAAATATAATAAAGCAATGTCATCGTTTCCCTTAAACAAGTTTTTTATGCTTTTTCTTACTCTAGCTCTCGTAGCTTCTGCATCCAGTAAGAATGAAACATCGAAATTTTTAGTATCATCATAATTATATTCAAGTGCTTCACCGAGTGCTTTTGCATCATTGACACATGCACTTAACTTGCATCCTTCATAATCATCAATTCCTATCATTAATGCTTTTCTAGACATACAATCACCTTACCTATTCAATACCTAACGCTTTTACAGCTGCATCTTCAGGACTACTGTAAAAACTAATTTGGAATTTAGCAAATAAATCAGCTGGTACAGTTGCAATATCAGCTGCACTACTCATAGGTAATAAAATCTTTTTAGCACCAGCATCGAAACACACTTGAAGTGCATTAGCTAAATCATCTACCTTATTTACAGTTCCACCAATGCTCATAGAACCTAATACCATAAGTTGAGCAGCTAATGGTCTGCCTAATGCTGCACTAATGTATGAGACATAAGTAGCTAAACTTAATGATGAATCAATTCCAATGCCCATGCAGTCTTCTACATGAGTCAAATAATCTTTTTGATCTAATGAAATGGTTTGACTAATATGTTTAGCGTTAGCTCTAAAGTAGTTTTGTGCTGTCTTAACTGATTCTTTCAATTCCTTAGAATTGCCCAAACCAGTAACATCAAACTTTCCACTACCTTTTTCATTCAAAGAACATTCAATTCTAGCTACACCAATCATTGAGCTACTATTACAAATTGCGTATACAGTACCAGCACTAGAATTACCTTCTGGAATTAATTTTCCTCCACCTTGTTCTTTAACTGATACAAACTTTTCTTCCATAGTTTCTAAATCAATATAAGAGAACATAGTGTCATAAAATTCCATTCCACCAAGTTTCTTTAGTTGCTCTTTAACTCTTCTTCTTCCTTCTAAAGCATAATTTAAGATTTCTTCAATATCTTCTTTAGAATAATTATTATCAGGATATAGGAGTTTACACATTGCAGATACAGTTTTATTAACTGCCATTGTATCTCTTTGATTTAAGCATCTACCTAATTTGAAATATTTATGATAACAGCTAGATTCATTTCTCTTTCTCATTTCTCTT
>MTKW01000660.1_pt1 | contig 21957 bp, 24 predicted proteins | sample 1042761 | NCBI WGS metagenome assembly MTKW01 (sample SAMN06205366, study PRJNA360243) | anaerobic digester metagenome | biome: Wastewater treatment plant; feature: Anaerobic digester sludge; material: sludge; isolation source: anaerobic digester fed with sludge from wastewater treatment plant ...
CGGGTCAAGCCCGCTGCTATGCATCTGTGGCTAAGCGCCACATCGCATATCAGCAGGTTTTCAAAATCCCTTCGACAAGTGCAAGCACTAGGCCTCATGGACTTCGTAAACCCGCGGCCCGTTATCGGCCATGCGCGAATTTGTCTCTGCGGCCTTCCGGGACCGCTGGGTGAGATACGAATGTAATTAGAGAGGATGATCAATATGTTAGCGCAATCAAAAAATTTTTACAGGCAATTTGAAGAAAATTTTATATCTTGGGCAAAAAAGACTGATGACATAAGAGCCGCTTTTGTTGTAGGTTCAAGGGCACGTGTGGATCATCCAGCAGACGAATGGTCTGATTTAGATATTATTATATTTGCAAATAACAATGAAACCTATCTATCAACAACTGATTGGTTGGAAAAAATGGGTGATATTTGGACATCATTTATATATCAAACTGTAAGTGGCGAACCGGAGCGTCTTACTTTATTTAAAGGTGGATTTCAAGTTGATTTAGTATTTCATTCAAATAATGAATTATCCCAGTTGGTTAAGGAGCGATCTACTCCAAGTAGCTTTTCTCGAGGTGTGAGAGTTTTAGTTGACAAGGATAATGTAAGCCATTATATAGTTCCCGCATCTTTCAAACTAAAAACATCTTCTACAATTACCGAAGAAGCTTTTGTTGAAGTAATTAATATGTTTTGGTTTGTTGCAATCTATATTGCAAAACAAATTTTACGCGGGGAGTTATGGGTGGCTAAAACAAGAGAAAATGATATGAGAGCATTAATGCTGCAGATGATAGAGTGGCATGCTAAAACATTACATGGAGAAGATTATGACGTTTGGCATGCCGGACGATTTCTGGAGGAATGGGTCGATCAAGCAACGCTAAAGGAATTAAAAAACACCTTTAGTCATTACGAAAAAAGGGATAGCTTTACAGCACTAGTAGCGACGATGAATCTATTTCGAAGATTGTCACAGGAAGTAGCCGTCAGGAGGCAGTTGAGATATCCTACTGAAACTGATCAAACTATTACAGGTTGGATTAAGCAGAGAGAAATTAAGTAACTATTTTTACAAAAAGAAGCGTGTAGTGACCGCCGTCCTTGAACTGCCTTCAAATTAGGGCCGACCGCACGATCCGATAACAACGAGTTGCAGGCTTCGCGCCGGTTTGTGTGGAATCTGGGCAGTTCTGGCGCTTCGACCCAAATCCGTCCGCCTAAGATAAGAGCTATCTAAGGCGGACGGACTTCTGCAACTCGTGGACGTTCTCGGAAACCGGGTGCAAAGAACGCCGCATCCTGCGGCAAATTGATTATTCAAATTATACAATAGTTGACAGTAGGCGGACTAAGGATTACCTATATTATTTGATATGATGAAAGGGTGATATAACAATGCAATTCAAATTGTATACGGATGTGAATGAATTTTACAGTGATACCTATGATGTGTTAATGCGTCACGAGGCTCAGAATATGATTCCCCTTGGCAATATTATAATTGGGAATGAAGGGAAAGATAAGACCGATTGGCGTGATCCGGTAAATTGGCTTATGGCAAATGTCTCCGATGAAAACGGTATACTGCTTACCGCTTTAATGACACCGCCCCATAATATTACACTATATGCAACTGACAATATAATTAATAAAAATGCTGTAAATTGCCTGGTTGATGGATTGAAAGACCATGATATTCCTGGCGTGATGACCGAAAAAACTTTGGCGGAGTATTTTGCCGAAGAATATACCGCTCGAAAGGGATTAACCTTTAGAACGACCATGAGCCAGCGCATATATGAGCTTCGGGCAGTAAACCCAGATATTAAACAATTTGGTGTCGTTCGTTTGCTGGATGAAAAAGATATGTATTTTTTCCCATATTGGGCTGAGGCGTTTAATGCAGCAAATGTTTATGGAAAAACTGAAATGGATATCCCGCAAGATGCAAAAACATATCGTTACAGATTGTCAACAAAAAAGCTCTATGTTTTAGAAGATAATGGGGTACCTGTCTCTATGGCGGGATATACAAGGGAAATGGAAACAGCTATCGGCGTGGCATTTGTATATACCCCTCCTTATTTTCGTGGAAAGGGTTATGCCTCCTCATGCGTGGCTCAAATCAGTCAAATTGCATTAGATAACGGATTTACTAAGTGCGTATTATACACGGATTTGCTAAACCCAACATCGAATAGTATTTATCAAAAAATAGGATATACGGCTATTTGCGATTCACTCATGTTGAAGTTTGAATAATATCTTGTTATCACTGGCAATAAAGACTTTCTTAAAAGGGACAAAAAGTGCGACCCAAAATTTGATTTTTTGGGAATAGTCACATGAAGTAGTGCTTACCATGCCTAATAAGCATAATACGAAGTCAAGTATTTAATAAGTAAGAAGGTCTCTGTAGTATTTGAGGAGGCAACATCCTGTTGCCCTCACAATCACGGGGCACTCGGCATCCGATAACAACGCATGCCCGCAAGGGTGCGGCGAGAAAGGCTCTGGAGTGTGCGCACCACACCGCTTCACCGGGCGCGATGCGCCGCAAAAGAAGAAAGGCTTCGTGGGTCCGGTTCAGCGGCGTCGGGCATGCCAAACGTTCTCCGAAACTACACGTAATAGACGCGACGTCCTGTCGCCGATTATGAAATCAGAGCTACGGAGCTTTGAACATTCATAGTTGAAGAATAATATGCACATCAATTACTATAAACAATTTGGTAAATAGGAATTTGGTGGAATGAAAATGGACAATGAACAAGGTTTTCTTATCAGAGGGTGAAATTTCAATTGTATCAGGAGGAGTAATAAACTTTATGAAAAAATATAAAATTGCAGCAATCTTAATGTTTATACATGGGGTTTATTACTTTCTGTTATCAATTGTGTTATTTCTATGGCATTGATGATATTTATGCTTCCAGCGGGAATTATGGATGGAATATTTTCATGCAGTGCATTAGTTCTTATTTTATTACAATATTTTGGAGATAAAGAAATAGGGTAATAGCTTCACAACTTAAAATTTGCAATGATGATTTGCTTTACAATCTTTATAAATTACGAATATTTATCTTCTATAAAAGACACGACACCTAACAATATGTTCCCGGACACCATAAAATTAAAGCTGAGAATAGAATGCATTTTGATAAATGGTAAAGCCCTCCTTGGCTGTTGAGTTGAGAAGGGGACGCTGGAGATCAGCTACGTTCCTGCTGGCGGGGTGCGGTATTCGAAAAAATTTTTTATACTGATTATTGCGGCTGGTTCTTACAGAAAACCGACAAAGTGAAGACAACTGACTTTGGTGTTTTATTCATGTTGAAGAAAAGGAGAATAAAGGATGTATGCAATTGAATTGTTTTTTTCAGAAGAAGTGGAAGATTATATAAAAAGGAAATGGAAAGAACTATCCTTGAGCAATATTTCATCATCTTATTCTGAAATTGAGGGAATTAGACCACATGTAACATTAGCTGTTTATAAGGATCTACAAAATGTAGTTGACTTAAAACATGACTTTATGGAGTATTTTAGTGATATAGGGTCAATGCAAGAGCTTATCTTTGTTGATGTAGGAGTGTTTCCAACGACAGGAACAGTTTTTTTGAGACCAACAGTTACAAGAGAACTAATAGATTTTCATTTCAACTACCACAGAGCTTTTGAAAAATATTCAAAGTACGTTGATTACTATTATATTCCGGGTATTTGGAATCCTCATTGTGGTTTTGCAACAAATCTTAATAATGATGAGATGAGTAGGGCTATTTCTTGTATTATACAGGACTTTAACCCTAAAAAGGGCTTGGTAACAGAGATTGGATTAGTACATATAATCCATGATGGTAGTAGATTTGTTAGCAGTAAAACTATACTTTCTAGAAAACTGAGTTGAGTGCCAACTACAAACTCCTAGCAGATTGAAGAAACGATAGAGATGTCCAAAGAGGCTAGAAAGCATTAAAAAAAGATGCAGCTTGGCAAAGCAAATACCATAGCTACATCCTATTATATTTTAATGACTGCCCAGACATATTATATTCCTAGCATTTTTCTCATATCATTTTTGTTTCTTGCCCCTGCCTGCATGGAGGTTATTTTTCCATCCTTTATTACTGCCAGGGTTGGAATGCTGGTTATTTTAAAGGCTGCAGCAAGTTCAGCCTGCTCATCTACATTTATCTTGACTACCTTGGCTTCTCCCTTGACCTCTTCACTTAGCTGGTCAATAATTGGGCCTACCATCCTGCAGGGCCCGCACCAGGGTGCCCAAAAGTCTAGTAGTACTGGTAGGTCGGATTTCATTACCTCATTATCAAAGTTATCAATTGTTACATTTATAGCTGCCATCTCCATCTCTCCTTTAGCTCTTTTTAATATACTTTATATTTTCAAACTTAAATTTTGCAATCAGTAAAGCCTATCTTTTTTACTATCTGACTATAATTATAATGAAATAAAAATATTAGTATGTAACTAAGTCACATTGCTATAAATCATACTATTTGGTAATATAAACTTATTAAGTCTATGGGAGGAAGGGCAGATGCCAGAGAAGATACGGATTGGTATATCAGGCTATGGAAACCTTGGTAGGGGCGTAGAGCTAGCCATTGAACAAAACTCTGATATGGATCTAGTGGCTGTATTTACCAGGCGACCACCAGAGACCATAAAGGTCAGGGACAAGCATACTAGGGTAGTTCATATAGACAAGGTAAAAAATTATAGGGATAAGATCGATGTAATGATACTTTGCGGTGGTTCGGCCACTGACCTACCAGAACAGGGGCCACATATGGCAGCTATCTTTAACACAATTGATAGTTTTGATAACCATGGCAGGATTCCTGAGTATTTTGACTCTATAGATAGGGTAGCTAGAAAATCAAAGAGGACAAGCATTATATCTGTTGGCTGGGACCCAGGCCTTTTTTCACTAAACCGGATGATGGCTGAGGCAATTTTGCCTGAGGGTAAATCCTATACCTTTTGGGGTAAGGGCGTGAGCCAAGGGCATTCTGATGCCATCCGCAGGCTAGAGGGGGTAGTAGATGCCATCCAGTATACCATACCCATCCAGGAGGCCATAGCCAAAGCCAAAAGCGGCGACAATCCAGACTTGACAGCTGGTCAGAGACACCTTCGCCAGTGCTTTGTTGTGGCAGAAGATGGAGCTGACAGGGGAAAAATAGAGCAGCAGATAAAGACCATGCCCAACTACTTTGCCGATTACAAGACTAGTGTAAGCTTTATTTCAAAAGAAGAACTAGAGCGCGACCACAAGGGCATGCCCCACGGGGGCTTTGTCATCAGAAGTGGCAAGACAGGGTCTGCAGGTGAAAACACCAATATATACGAATTTTCTATTAAGCTAGCTTCAAACCCTGAGTTTACAGCTTCAGTCCTACTAGCATATGCTAGGGCGGCCCATAGGCTAAGCCAGGAAGGACGATTTGGCGCTTTTACAGTCCTTGATATACCACCTGCTTATTTATCAGCAAGAAGGGCGGAGGACCTTCGCAGTGGCCTGTTATAGGCCTATGAGCCTAGCTTATCCTAGCTATATATGGTAAGATATTGGAGTAGGATACAATAAAAACTAGCAAATATGAGGGGGTATACTCAGGATGAAGGCTATTATTTTGGCAGCAGGCTATGCAACCAGACTCTATCCATTAACAAAGGACAGGCCCAAGGCCCTATTAGAGGTAGGCAGTATGCCTATTTTAGACCACATTGTTGAAAATGTAGAGCAAATTCCTGCAGTTGATGAGATTTTTATCATCACCAATGAAAAATTCTACAAGCACTTTACTGACTGGAGGGACCAAAGGCAAGGAGGACTCCCTATTACTGTATACAATGACGGTACAAGTACAGAGGATACTAGACTAGGGGCTATTGGAGATCTAAAGTTTACTATAGACAAGGGTAAAATTTCAGACGATATCATTGTTCTAGCAGGGGACAACCTGATTGATTTTTCTATCTTGGACTTTTATGATTTTTACAAACAGGTCAATAGTGACTGTGTTTGTGTAAAGAAGATACCAATAGAGGATGCCAGCCGAATGGGGATTGTCCAGGTAGATGATAACAATAGGATAGTTGATTTTGAGGAAAAGCCCGACAAACCTAAATCAGACCTAGGGGCCTTTGCCATATATATCTACAAGAAAGATAGCCTAGCTATGATCGACAAGTACTTAAGTGAAGGTAATAATACCGATGCCCCAGGCAATCTTCCTGCTTGGCTATGCAAAAGGCAGCCCGTGTACGCCTATGTGTTTGAGGGCAATTGCTATGATATAGGGACCCATGAGGCCTATAAAGAGGTACAAGAACTCTACAAGGACTTAGGTAGGTAATTTATTTGGATAGTGTATTTATGAAAGAGGCTCTAATAGAGGCCCAAAAGGCCTTGGAAAAGGATGAGGTACCAATCGGTGCAGTGGTGGTAAAGGACGGTATAATTATCGGTAGGGGCCACAACCTTAGAGAAACTGAGAAAGATCCTACCCTCCATGCTGAGCTTGTTGCCATACGGGATGCAGCAAAGGCTCTAGCTGGCTGGAGACTGTCAGGCTGTGAAATCTATGTGACAATAGAGCCCTGCCCAATGTGCGCTGGAGCCATCCTTCAGGCAAGGCTGGACAGGCTAGTCTTTGGGGCTAGAGACCCAAAGGCAGGCTGTGCAGGTAGCATATACAATTTACTAATTGATAATCGCTTTAACCATAGGACCCAGGTCAGCGAAGGAGTCTTAAAGGATCAATGTTCTAAAATAATAAAGGACTACTTTAGGAGCAAAAGAAATAAGTAGAAAGCTTTTCTTGCTTTTTATAGCAAAGAATTGCCTATTGAAAATTTAGGGGATCTTATGTTAAAATCATCAAGGAAATGCTAATTAAATAGCTTATGGAGGGGTGTCCGAGTGGCTGAAGGTGATTGACTCGAAATCAATTGTGCATAATATGCACCGGGGGTTCAAATCCTCTCCCCTCCGCCAAAAAACTATAAAAAGAAGTTGATTGCTAGCAGTCAACTTCTTTTTTAATGCGCAAATATTATCTATGGTAATACACTTAACTAATTTCCCCCATACTCGATGCCCTCAAGCCTACCATCAAAATACACTAGGTCCCTATCCTTATAATGCCAAACTGCCTTAAAGACCGTCGGATGACTATAGCCGTCCTCATTGGTCTGGTAGTCACTGCATATTGCTGACCAGGGGAAATACTCAATCTTGCCATCGACGCCTGTCTCAGCACGATCTTGTGTTGTAAACTTTATCATTTGGAACTTGTCATTAAAATGGAATATCCCCTCAGCCTCTATGCCTTTATATGATATACTGCCCTTGACTCGGTAGTCATCAATTTCCTCTAGCCTAATAAAGCCTTGCAAAAGTGAGCTTGGCATAAAGATACTTTCAGCAAGGTATGTTACTAGGCATGCCTTATCCATTTCTGGCCCTTTCTCGTTAAAGAGGGTAATAGACTTTGCAATCATACCCTTCATTCCACCAAGACCAGCTGTGAGTGAGTCAAGGCCCTCAAAGGGTATAGCAAACAGGCTGCTTTCAATTAGGGCATACCTTGTAGGATTGGCTGCAAAATTGTACTAGCAGTAGTCAATCGCAAGCTTTTTATCATCGGACCCTAGAATAAAGTCAACACCAAAGAAGGTAATCTTCATCCAGGCCATTTTGCCTTGCCAATATAGCCGCAGGTATCCATGTATTTTTGGATGGCTAAAGGCATATGGGCAAAATCCTCTTTTTTAAAATACCCACCAGATAAATTGCTTTGCTGGCCTTTTGCTATAGCGACCTTGTTTTTAAAGCTTTGTTTTATAGGAGAATAAGGGATCTTAAAGTAAATAATAGTGATACAAATTAATAGTAATAGTGAACCCAAAAATACAGGCATTTTTTTACCCCTTTTCTTGACTTATTTCATTTTCCATTTCTATTACATTATTTAGTAGAGCACTTATCCCAATAGATGTTTTGTTTATAATTTCCTCATCTATTTCTAAAAACAATCTCTCAATAAATTGATTTTCTAGCTTGCTACGCTTTGCCAGGTAATCAGTGCATTTATCCGTTAGGGAAACCCGCAAAATCCTGGCATCGCTTTTATCCCTTTCAAGGGCAACAAAGCCCTTTTTCTCAAGAATGGTGGCCATTTTTTTAGCATTTTGTCTTGAAGTACCTATATAATTGGCAAGCTCAGTAATTGCTAGAGATACTTGCTCTGATCCTATGATACTTGCGATAAATAGCCATTGCTTTAATGTAATTTTGTCATCTAGCCCATCACCTAAGGCCTGCAAACGATTGGCCAAGAGAAAGAGGCCTCCGAAAATATAGGCCTTTTTTTCAAGGATGTCATCACTACTAGGCCTGTTTTCCAAAGCAGCTTTCTTAGTGGTATCCTGCATTAAAAACACTCCTTTATAGAAAGGGTAACTAGTTACCCTTATAGTATAGGTAACCGGTTGCCTAATGTCNNCTTATGTGTTACAAGCCTAAAGTAGCCTTTATATGTGTCCATAATTCCTGCCGGTCCCAGATAGCAGAAGCCCTTGGGAAACACCTAGCAGGGGATGTGTTTGAGTCCTATTCTGCAGGAACGCAGATCAAAGCACAGATCAACCAGGATGCAGTAAGCATTATGAAAGAACTTTATGGAATAGATATGGAGAAAAACCAGCGTCCAAAGCTTTTAAAAGATATACCCTCCGTTGATATTGTTGTTACAATGGGGTGTAATGTCGATTGTCCAAATATAGGCTGCAAGCACCGTGAGGACTGGGGTCTAGATGATCCTACTGGCAAGAGTGTTGAGGCTTTCAAGCTTGTCATAGAGACAATAGAAGAAAATATTTATAAGCTTGCTATGAGCATTAAAAATAAAAGAATAAATTTAGACCAGCTAATTAAAGTCAAGTAGTTTTGGAAAACAATTTTGCAAGTTTCTTGTAGTCACCCTTCATTAGGGAGCTAAAAAGGGATATAGCAAAAAGACCATCTAAAAGGGGTTGAAATAAAATAGCTGGTTAATGGGAAAAATTTGTGCCTTGAAAACTGAACATCAAATACAAAAACTATTAAGCAACAAGATTCTTTGCAGTAAGCATCCTAGCATGCTCCTCTGGAGTTCGAACCTCAAAGGGTTTACGTTCCCTAAGAACAGCAAAGATTATATAGACTAGCTTATACATGACTGCTCCTAAAGCTACCTTTTTGGGCTTATTCTGTGATTTTCTTTGGTAAAAGTCCATTAGTACAGGATTACAAGCATCCCCGTTCCGTTTAGTACGGATATTGGAAAGAGCTGCAGTAAAGAGCACCCTTCGAAGGAGCCTTGACCCTCTCTTTGACATTTTGTTACGGGTACCAATGAATTCTCCGGATTGCATCACAGAAGGGTCTATACCAAAGTATGCAGCTAACTTCTTAGGGTTAGAGAAAGCCCCAAAATCACCGACTTCGGCAATAATAGTAGCTGCAGTAATTAGGCCTATACCGGGAATACTTTGGAGCAGCTCTAGAGTCAGGGCCATCACAGGCATATCCTTCGACATATCATCAGCAATCAGCTGATGGATGGTTTTTAGAATCTTGTCTAAATTCTCTTGGAGGTTTTTAACCATAGAGATATAAACGCCAAGCATTGTGGTATTAGTGGCATTGCTAAGACTTAGAGGCTCAAACCTATTAAATACCGTAAAAGGTTGAGAACATCCAATTGCATAGAGCGCTTGAATCAAGAGATAAGGCGTAGAGAACGGGTAATCAGAATATTTCCTAACGAGAAATCTTTAAATCGTCTAATGGGTGCAATTCTGATAGACCAAAATGATAATTGGTGCAGTGGTAGGAAGTGGCTAGATATGCAGGAGTACTTAACCTGGAGGGCAAAAGAGATAAAGAAGGAAGAGAATAAAGATATATCTGGAGATGATGTAGCCTCCTAATTCCAACCTACAATCGCAATGATATTTATTCCACAGTCCTATTGACATGGAGCCTCTACAAGGAGGTTTGGGAGGCCTAGGAAGAGGCCTTTCCTAAGGGGTCTGCATAGAGGGCGGGGCCTTTTCCTGAACAGGATAACCTCCTTGCTCTCCATATAAATAGGCTTTTGCGGCATAAATACTTAGTGCTTGGGATGCACCAGGTGGGAGACTATTTAAGACCAGCTAAAGCATAGATTTTAAAAGATATAAATATAAAGCTAGTATACCTGAGCGAATTTACACACTATTTAGGACTTGACTTCAAAATATAAACTATATATAATGATTTAGGTGTCAAAAGCCTATAAATGAAATTTGCACCTTGAAAACTTAACACAAATCCCTCAGTAGTAGCGATTTATAGTATAATAGATATACACTATAGATGAATGGGAGAGTTAAATAACGATGTCTTTTGTTAAAAATGATTGTTCTCAGATATCACTTAATGACAGTACTTTTATGCTTACCGAAAGAGAAATAAAGTTTCTTAATAAATCCTGGGCAAAGCCTTTTGAAGACAAAGTTTTTCCTGCCATAAATGAAGAAGATTTTGCTGTACTATATAGTGAAAAGGCATCTCGCCCTAATACACTTGTAAATATCATAATCGGCTCACTTATACTAAAGGAACTTTTAGGGCTAACGGATGATGAAGTCATGGAATCTTTGATGTTTGATATCAGATTCCAGTATGCACTGCATACAACCAGTTTTAAAGAACAACCATTAAGCGATAGGACCCTGAGTCGTTTTCGCGAAAGATGTTTGACTTATGAGGCTATGACAGGCATAGACCTTGTTAAAAACTGTATTACCAGTCTCTCAGCCCAGATTGCTGAAATTATGGGAATTCATAGTGGCTTAAAGCGCATGGACAGCATGATGGTGGCTTCTAATATCAAGCGCCCTCCCGTTTGGAATTATTGTATACCTGCGTAGCAAACATGGTAAAACTTCTTCATAAAAGCGGGGATGATATACCAGCTGGAATGGAGCATTATTGTGAACCTGAAGACTTAAATAAAGTTATCTATCACACGCGAAGCATGGATATTAGTAAAAAGATGGAAAAGGTTCTTTGGGACGCATCTCTTCTTATAAAAAAATGTGCTGGTATCTATGATGAGAGTAGCGAATACCAACTTCTTGTGCGTGTCATCAATGAACAGACCATAGAGGAAAAAGATGGTGCCCTAACTCTTAAGGGTAAAAACGATGATAGTATGGACTCGACAATTCTTCAAAACCCAGCTGACCCTGATGCAACTTATCGTTATAAAGCTGGTAAGAAGCATCGTGGCTATGTTGCAAATCTTACGGAAGATGTGGGCGAAGAAGCAAGCATCATCACTGATTACAATTACCAAGTAAATACACATAGCGATAGCCAGTTTCTTAAAGATACTGTAAAAACATTGGGTGAGCAAGAAGAATCTCTTACACTTGTAGCTGACGGTGCCTATGCGGGCGAAGATAATATAGCTACGGCAAAAGAAAAAAACATAAACCTTATCACAACTAATTTTCAGGGAAAGAAACCTGCTGATGTATTTGCAGACTTTGAATTCAGTCCTGATGGCAAAAAAGTACTAAGATGTGCCGGAGGCCAGGTACCGGCCACCAATAGTTACAACGCCAGGACGGAGCAGTGTCGTATTACATTGGATAGAGAAACATGTAATAGGTGCCCCTATAAGGATCAGTGTAAACCCAAGTTTCATAAAACTAAGACATCTAAAGTATTATCATGGAAAACCGTATCGAGAGCAAAACAACTTCGTTATATGAAATCATCCGATTTTATAGAGCTGGCAAAAATCCGCAATGGCGTGGAATCTCTGCCATCAATACTTAGAAGAAAATACCGTGTGGATGAGATGCCGGTAAGGGGAAAATTGAAAACGAAGTTGTTCTTCGGATTCAAAATTGCAGCCTTAAACTTCAAGAAACTGCTTGGTTATCTGAGCAGCCTAGATAAGTGCGTCATTAAACCGGAGTTCTGTTAGATAGATACGAGTTAAATCGCTTTTAATTTTCCTTAACCGCTTATCCATATCTAATAAATTGGTTTGTGTTAAATTTTCAAGGTATAAATAGCAATATCATTTATAGGAAAGTGTCTTTCGACACCCTAATCATATAATCAAAATATAACTCATATGAATATTAGATACAATTTAGACTGTGTATATTATAAATCATACAGCATAAATTTGCTAAGAATGTCTAGATTATGCCAAAAAAGTTTAGATTATAATTTTAATTATGGGTGTAAAAGAGTTTACAAGAATAAGATTTGGGAAGTGAAGCTATGGTACATAAGGATGTTTATATACAGTCATATAACAAAATATACAGAAGAGAATCTTTGGATGATGAGTTAAGGAGATTCGAAAAGGAAAGCCAATTTCCCCTTAGTGTAATTATAGGAAATGTAAACAACCTAAAATTAGTGAACAAAACCTTTGGGCGTGAGATGGGAGATAGACTTATTGCACGAGCAGCTGAAGGTATGAAGAAGATTTTTAGAAAAGAAGATATAGTCCGATGGATAGGGGGAGATGAGTTTGCCATACTCCTACCTAGGACAAGTGAAGACCAGGCAAATATTCTGGCGAACAAGCTAAAGAAAGAATATAGGGGCAACCCCCTTGATTATATAACTATAAGCGTAAGCTTTGGACTTGCAACAAGGACAAGAGAAGAAGAGGACACAGTTGATATCATAAACATAGCTGATGAAAGAATGTACACTATGAGAGACATGGAAAACGCCCAGTCCAAGGAAGAGTGGCTGATACATATGAAAAAGCTTTAGAGTCTAAAAACTTGGAGTATAAGGAAGATATAGAAAAACTGACAAATCAAAGCCTAATAATGGCTGAAAAATTTGGCTTGGGTGATAGCTCAAAGGAAGATTTAAAATTTTTATCAGAGCATCATAATATAGGGCTTCTAGGAGTTCCCAGGGATATATTATCTAAGACAGGAGACTTGACCCTAAAGGAATGGAAAAAGCTAAGGGGCCATACTAAGATAGGCTACCAGATTCTAAGGGATATAAATAAGGATATATCAAGAGATATTTTGGTCTTTCTACACCATGAGAGTTGGGATGGAAAGGGCTATCCAGGACTTTTAAAGGGAGGGGATATTCCTATAGAGGTCAGAATATTTTCCGTAGTGGATGCCTATCAATCTATGGTGAGTCATAAGCCCTATAGGAAGGCCATGACTAGGGAGCAAGCAGCAAACCGACTGAAAAAGAACTCAGGAAAACATTTTGATCCAGAGGTTGTAGATGTATTCCTAGATTTAGAAGAAAGATTATGTATATAAAGCGTCCAGAACTGAGGTGGAAGTATGACTGATAATGTAATTGACAATATGGATCTTAAGAAGATGAAAAGGGCGGACCTACTGGAGATAATGGTCAGCCTGAGCAAGGAAAATGAATCCCTTAAAAGCCAGTTGGATGAAGTCCGAGACCAACTTGAAAAAAAGGAAATCCAGATAGATGAGGCAGGGTCCATTGCAGAAGCAGCCCTTCAACTAAATGGAGTTTTTGAGGCAGCAGAAAGAGCAGGTAAAGAGTACTTAGAAAATATAGCACGCTTGAGTGAAGAGAAAGAGATCATCAATGCCCGTATAATTGCAGAGAGCGAGACCAAGGCATCGGCCATAATGGCAGAAACCAAGACCAAGGCAGCATCCCTAATGGCGGAGACCCAGGTCAAGTCTGAGAAAATGGAAAGGGATGCAGCAGCGCTTATGGAAGACACCCGGGCCGAGTGTGCCAAGCTAGAGAGGGATACCAAGGTAAGATGTGAAGGTATGGTTCTACAAGCAGAAAAAGAGGCAAGGGAGCATTGGGACAAGGTGTCAGAGAAACTAGAGGCATTCTATAAGCAACATGAGGGTCTGAATGATATTATGTCGTTTATCGCAGAAAAGGGGGAGTAAGCAATGAGTAGGGATAGGGATAAAAAAGATTTAACTATTCCGGGAACTGGAGCCCTAGAAATGGAGTTAAATAGGGTCAGGTATCAAGAGAGATATATGAAGGTTATCAGAAGCACCGTATACTCCTTGATAACAGTAGCGGCAGTAGCGGTCCTTGTTGCTACCCTATGGATGCCGGTACTACAGATTTACGGATCTTCCATGACACCTACCCTAGAGGATGGAGAGATTGTCGTTTCTGTGAAGAGTAAGAGCTTTAAGCAAGGAGAAATCATAGCCTTTTATTATAACAATAAGATTCTAATCAAAAGAGTTATCGCAGTTTCAGGGGATTGGGTCAATATAGAAGAAAATGGAACAGTATTTGTCAATGGAGAAGAACTAGTTGAACCCTATATTTCAGAAAAAGCCTATGGGGATACCAATATAGAATTTCCCTATCAAGTGCCTGAATCCAAGATATTTGTTATGGGGGACCACAGAGATGTTTCCGCCGACTCACGGAATACTGCAGTAGGAAACATATCCCAAGAACAAATCCTAGGAAAGATAGTCTTTCGGATATGGCCACTCAAGTCATTCGGAAGATTTGAATAGGAGGAAAGGAGGAGGATGTATGGCTAATAATATACTAGAGCAGATAAAAAAGAATCTAACAAAATATAGGAAACACAAACGCTGGACGAAGGTTGTCAGTGTAATGATGGCCCTGGTTGTTTTTGTTACGACCTATGTCCTGATTTTGCCAGCCATAACCATGGAGACCAAGACAGCATCCTGTGGACTGGAAGAGCATGCCCATACAGAGGAATGCTATAAGACAGTGGCTCCAGAGACCAAGACGGAACTGACCTGTAGTCTGGAAGAAGTGGAAGATCATGGCCATGATGAGACCTGTTATGAAATAGAGGAAATCTTGGTCTGTGAACTCACAGAGGAAGATACAGACCATGTCCATACAGAGGAATGCTATGAAGAGAAGGAGATACTAACTTGTGATAAAGAAGAGGCGGAGGGACACACCCATACAGAGGAGTGCTACACCACCCTAGAGATAGATGCAGAAGAAGACCAAAAATTAGTCTGTGGACTGGAAGAGCATAGTCACACAGAAGAATGTTACCCGGATGAAAATCCAGATGAATATAAGCTGACCGTTACAACTCCAGAGGGGGTAACAGTAGTCCTAGAAGGACCAAATACTTCCTTTGCCCAAGAGTTAGAGGAACTTAGCCTGACGGCAGAAGAACTAGACCCAGATAAAGAGGATGAAAGAATAGTAGCAGCCTTTGAGACCATAGATAGTGCTATAGAGGAGGAAGAACTGCTTGCAGAGAGTAGAAGACTCTTTGATATCCGTCTATGGCATGGGGATGAAGAGGTAGAGCCCATAGGTCCAGTTAAAGTGACCTTCCTAGACATAGAGAACCCAGAGGAATCTGCTGCCAAGGTCTATCATATAGATGAGGAAGAAGCTAAGGCGACAGATATGGAAGCTAGTTTCGACGAGTATGGAAATATATTCCTAGATACAGACCATTTCTCCATCTATGCTATAGCCTTAATAGAGCCATTAGCTACAAATACAATGACCTTAGATGATATAATAGATGGATTTGGAATTACCAATCAATTTGCTGTCTTTACCAGACGTATGGGTGCACGAGGTCATATGGAAGGTAGTATTGCAGTGAAAGAAATGGAATTACTTGAAGGACCTACATTTGATTTTGGAAATACAAGCTCAGTAGGAAGTAATGCTGGTTCAAGTAAGAATGTTAATCTTAAAATTACAAAAATAACTAAGGGGAATGCTCCGGCAGGCAGGGAATATAAGTTTGGAATTTATAATAGTAAGAATGAAAATGTAAAGCTAGGTGAAGTAAGCATTACAGGTTCCGGCTCTAAAACTATCAATTTGAATCCTGGGAATTATCGGGTTTATGAATTGGATTTAGGTGGAAATAATATTGAACATGGTAGTAAGTCACCAGGATTTACGGTCACATATGATGCTATAAACCTTAGTGGTTATCTAGGAGGCGGTGATGGGAAATTTGTAAATAATTCAAGCTATATTGAATCCTTCATAAAGACCAATGTCACAGAAATGATAGTAGATCAAGCAGGAATGCTTTATGTTGGTGAAGAAAATACAATCGAATTAGACACAACTAATGATAACAATCCAAGAATTATAAGTGGAGACTATACTGTTACAGCTACTAACCTTAAGTCCCGAATTGATAAGCCTACTAATATAAACTGGACTAAGGAGTTCAATAGGATTGAAAAACTTTCAAGAGATTTAGCTGCCCAAACTACTACAGACTATAATAGGAATGATAAAACAACATCTGGTGTTAGATTTCTAAACATCATGGTTCCAAGTGATGGAATTATAAGCAAAGAAACAATTGCAAGTGCTATAGGGGATCCTGATACCTATCTTAATAATGGTATACCTTTAGGGCCTAGTCAATATTTAGTTATTAATTTGGATACTAGCCAGATGAATGGTAACTTGGTATATATTTCAAGTATAGCCCCTAATAAAACTGACGCAGGTGGTTGGCATCCAGACTATGGACGATTTATGTGGAATTTACACTCAGGAGGTAGCAATTATACAGGAGGAATAAGGGTTGAGGAATCAGCAGGTACAATTTTAGCTCCTAAAGCAACCTTAAATATAGATGGTGTTTTCAATGGAGCTGTTCTTGCAGACCATGTAATAAAGGACAATGATGGTGGACACGAAATTCATCAACACTCCTTTAGACCGCCTAGTATGGCACAAACTACAGTTACCAACACCTATAATGGCACAACACCACCAGAAAATCCAGACTTGATTATTAACAAAGAAGGATCTGATGGTGTGAAGCTTGACGGAGTTGAATTTGAATTGTATAAATCTAATGAAAATTGGGACAAGGGCGAACTAGTAGCTAGCCAGACAACTAGTGAAGGTCAAGTAAAATTTGAGGGCTTAGCATCAGGTAACTATCTACTACATGAGACTGTAACGGTAGATGGATATGTACTACCAGCTGTCCCTTGGAAGATAACTGTTGATGGTAACAATATAACATTTGTGGATGGGCCAAGCGATGTTAGTCCAAATGAAGGTACAAATGTTACTATTACCAACGAAAAAAAGACAGATGAAACAACCAGTGTCACAGTTAATAAAGTTTGGGAAGATAGCAACAATAACACCCGACCAACAAGTGTTACAGTATATTTATTAAAAAATGGTGAAGCATTTGGGGATGGGATTATGCTTAGCAACTCCAATGGCTGGACCCACACATGGACTGACTTACCAACCCAAGAAGGTGAAAATGCTATTATCTACGGTGTTAAAGAAGGTCCAATAGAGGGATATATATCATCCATTATTGAAAATATAGTGGAAGATTCAGATTCAAAAAGTTTTAGCTTTACAATTACAAACACCTATGAAGAGGTAGGATATATTCTACCAAAGGTTGGAGGCCCAGGAACAAAACCTTATATCCTAGCTGGTATCCTATTGATGGCTACAAGCTTAATATATATATTAAATCGATTCAGGAAAGGAGGACACAGAACCGCCAATTCTGAAACAAAAAATATCTAAGAAATATAAAAAAAGAGAGGAAGATAAAAATGAAAAAAATGAAAAGTAAAATTGGTATGCTTCTAACTATAGTTATGCTACTAAGCATAGCAGTACCAGTATTTGCAGCTCCCCAAACAGGAGACTTAACTATTAATGGTACTACTGCAGGTAAAGTGTATGATTTATACAAGGTATTTGATTTAACACATAGTGGAGATAATTATTCTTATACTGTAACTGATGAATTTGCAAATTTCTTTGCTGATGAAAAGTATGGTGATAATCCAGTAGCTTATGTAGAGAATTTGAAAGGTAATGCTGATGGACTAGCAAATCTGGCAAAAGACCTTCTAGCATGGGCAATTGCTAATAATAAACCAACTAAAACTGTAACAGGTACTGCAGATACTACTATAGTTAATGATCTAGATTATGGTTACTATCTAATGAACCCTAATGGTGGTAGTAATCCTACGGGTAATTATGGCACCATGTTCTCCCTAGGCACAGTATCAGGGGAAGATAAAGAAATTCAACTTAAGGCAGAATACCCTACTATTGACGAGGTTATTGTAGAAGGTGAAGAGGAAGTAGATACTAACGAAGCTTCCATCGGAGACGATGTGAACTATAAAATCACAACTAAGGTTCCTGATACCACTGGCTATAAAAAATATGTATTCAATGTACATGATCGTCTATCAAAAGGACTTACATTTAATAATGATGTTGAGATAATGATAGGTGAAGAAGTATTAAATAAAGATTCAGATTATAATCTAACACTAGGTACAGGTGCTAATGGTGAAACAACATTTAAAATTGAATTTCTAAATGTTATTGACTGGATATATGATGTTGGGGAAGAAATAGTTATAACCTATACTGCAGAGTTAAATGAAAATGCAGAAATAGGTATGGAGCCAAATACCAACAATGTAAAATTAGAGTATTCAACTGATCCAAAACAAGATGAGGGTGGTACACCTGAAGAGACACCAGAAGAAGAGACAAAAACCTATACAACAGGACTTGAAATCTATAATAAAGACTCTGATGGTAATGTTCTAACAGGTGCAGGATTTGGAATCAAACGTGCAGGTGAAGATGACTATCTTTATAATGCTACGGTTGATGAGAATGGACACTGGAAGTATGACGGACTAGGTGCTGGAGATTATGTACTTGTTGAGACTACAGTCCCAGATGGCTACAATAAAATGGATGATGTAGAATTTACTATTACATTTGATAAAAATGCAGCTGAAGGTGAGAAATTCAGCATAGATCCAGAAGATTTTGCTACAAAGCTTAATGACTACTTCACAGCTACTATCGTAAACGAATCTGGTGCTACACTTCCAGGAACAGGTGGAATAGGTACAACCATATTCTACACCCTAGGTACAATTTTAGTTCTAGGTGCAGGTATACTTCTTATTGCAAAGAGACGTATGGCTAGCCAAAAATAAATTATAAGGCTTTGACACTGCTAGGGGAAACCCTAGTAGTGTCAGGCTTTAAAAACTGGTAGCTTATTTGGTTCCAGTGACAAGGAGAACTCTGTATGAAAAAAAACTTATCTACAATTATCTTAATATTGGTATTCCTTACAGGGTTGTCCTTGCTACTGTATCCAACAGTTAGTGATTATTGGAATTCACTACATCAATCAAGGGCAATTGCTGGATATAGTGACGCAGTCGCAAAGATAGATAGTCTAGACTATGAAAAAATATGGAAAGATGCCCAGGACTACAATAGGAAACTTTTAACCAAACGAAATCGATATTTCTTAACTGATGAAGAAAGGGAGGAATATAATAGTATTTTAAATGTTGCTGGCAATGGTATCATTGGATATATAGAAATACCAGCTATCAAGTCCTCCCTTGCCATCTATCATGGGATAGAGGAATCAATCCTACAGATAGCTGTAGGCCATATTGAGGGGACTTCCCTGCCTGTAGGCGGAGAGGGGACCCATAGTGTTATATCTGCCCATAGGGGTCTACCCTCTGCCAAGCTCTTTACCGATTTAGACCAGTTGATTGAAGGGGATATCTTCATGATTCAGGTTCTGAAGCAAACCCTAACATATGAGGTGGACCAGATATTAATAGTAGAACCCCATGAAATAGAAGCCCTTGCCATTGAAGAGGACAAGGACTACTTTACCCTTGTAACCTGTACCCCCTACGGGATAAATACCCACCGTCTTTTAGTTAGGGGCCATAGGGTGGAAAATATAGATTCTGATTACTCCAGTCGAATCGTGTCTGAGGCCCTGCAGATAGATAGGCTTCTTGTAGCCGTTGCCCTCGCAGTTCCTATACTAATCCTGCTATCAATCTGGGTTATAATCTACAGCAGGCGTAGACGAGGATAAGAAGAAAGTATGCACTTTATTAAAGGAGATGATGCATATGCAGAAAAGTAATATGCGCTTATACAGAATATTTCTTAAGTTTTTATGTCTTATGCTGGTCATGGCTATAATGCCCCATAGCGTATTCGCCGCTGAACCTGTGGACCTAGATAGGGATCTTTCCCTTACCATCGACTATAGGCCTGGAGATAATCCCCTTCCGGATGTAGGTTTTAGTGTCTACAAGGTGGCAGATATGTCTGCTGACCCCAAATTTGTCTTGACGGATACCTTTAGCCCCTGTACCGTGTCCTTGAAGGACCTGGATAGTGCAGGCTGGAAAAGATTGGCCAATACCCTAGGAGCCTATGTAGCCCGGGACAAACTGCCAGAACTGGACAGGGCCACAACCAAGGAACAAGGCCAGCTGACCTTCCCCCAAGAGGGACAAATCCTAGAACCCGGCCTCTATTTGGTACTCGGTGAAGAGACTAGCCAGGGAAACTATACCTATAGTCCGGAGCCATTTTTGATTTCCCTGCCCAACCTAAATACTGAGGATCAATGGGAATATGATGTAACCGTAGTCCCCAAGTATGATAGCAAACCAGATGGCCAAGATGAAAAGGTTGACCGCAAGGTCCTCAAGGTTTGGGATGACGAGGGATGGGAGGAGCATCGTCCAGAGGAAATAACCGTGGAACTCCTAAGGGATGGAGAGGTTTTTGATATAATTAAGTTGACGGAAGAGGATGGATGGAGATATACTTGGAAGGGTTTGGATGGAGCCCATAAATGGCAAGTAGTAGAAAAGGATATTCCAGAGGGATACACGGTATCCATTAGCCAGGAGAATACCACCTTCGTTATAACCAATACCGGCTCAGATGAATTCTTAGGTACCACTGACCCTGAAAAACCTAAAAAGCCAGGAAAACCGGGGGGTGGAGGCGGAGGGGGTAAACTTCCCCAGACAGGTATGTTATGGTGGCCTGTTCCTGCTCTAGCTGCTAGTGGAATCCTAGTATTTTTACTAGGATGGGCCAGAAATTCAAAAGGAAAAGAAGAAAATGGCGAATAAAAGAACTTCAAGAATAAAAAAAGGAATAAGTTTGATGCTCTTGGGCTTGCTATTGATAACGGCAGCCCTTTTCCTTACGGGCTATAATATCTGGGATGAAGAAAGGGCAAATGTCGCTGCCACTGAGGTTTTGGAGCAGGTCAACCTGCCCTTGGTAGATGATGAGGCTACCCCTGATTATGAACTCAATCCCTATATGGAAATGCCTATTAAGACCATAGATAATCATGGCTATATTGGGGTTCTGGATATTCCTGCCCTGAATATTTCCCTGCCCATTATGACCGATTGGAGCTATCCCAAGCTGAGGATTGTTCCCAATAGATATCTTGGCTCTGTATATACGGATGATATGATAATAGCGGGACATAACTATCGGACCCACTTTGGTTCCCTAAAGCTCCTTTCCTCTGGTGATAGGATATCCTTTACCGATATGGATGGAAATGTGTTTGACTACCAGGTAGTGGAGATTGAAGTCCTAAAAGGTACGGATGTCCAACTTATGGAGGACGGAGACTGGGATTTAACCTTATTTACCTGTACCATAGGTGGAGAAAATCGTACAACCGTAAGGGCTGTAAGGATTAATGCGTACAGCTAGGATATATATTATCTACTAATAAATTGATGGGAGGTGAAGGTGGCTGATGAAGCTCTATATAAACTTTTTAGGAAATTTTGAAGTAACTGATGGACAAAAACCCCTTCTCGAAGAATACTCGAAAAAATACATATTACATAGACTTTACCAATACTTTGTAACATTTAGACCAGCTAATTAAAGTCAAGTAGTTTTGGAAAATAATTTTGCAAGTTTTTTGTAGTCACCCTTCATTAGGGAGCTAAAAAGGGATATAGCAAAAAGACCATCTAAAAGGGG
>MTKW01010041.1_pt1 | contig 21919 bp, 18 predicted proteins | sample 1042761 | NCBI WGS metagenome assembly MTKW01 (sample SAMN06205366, study PRJNA360243) | anaerobic digester metagenome | biome: Wastewater treatment plant; feature: Anaerobic digester sludge; material: sludge; isolation source: anaerobic digester fed with sludge from wastewater treatment plant ...
CAGCCCTTCTTTTATATCATGCGTTGGTTCGTATCCTAATAGTTTTTTCGCTTTTTCTATACTTGCCAATGAGTGCGGAATATCGCCTTCTCTTACCGGTCCATGCTTGATTTTCACTTTTGCTATCTCCGGATCGTACTCACTTAAGGTGTTGCGCAACAAAGATACTAATTCATTCAACGTTGTTTCTTTCCCCACCGCCGTGTTATACACCGTATTTACCGCATCGGGATTGGTGGTGAGCATTGCCAGTTCATTCATCTGGATGACGTTGTCAATATAGGTGAAGTCGCGCGAATAGTCGCCTTTGCCATTGATGACGGGGCTCCGGTGATTCATCAACTGTTTCACAAACAACGGAATAACCGCTGCATAGGCACCATTAGGGTCCTGACGGCGTCCAAACACATTGAAATAGCGAAGTCCGATGCACTCCATGCTGTATATTCTGGCAAAAACATCGGCATAGAGTTCATTCACATATTTTGTGATAGCGTAGGGAGAGAGCGGTCTGCCGATAATATCTTCCACTTTGGGCAGAGCTTGCGAGTCGCCGTAAGTGCTGGAGCTGGCAGCATAAATAAAGCGCTTTACTCCGGCGTCACGAGCTGCTATCAGCATATTCAGAAATCCCGAAATGTTCACTTCGTTTGAGGTTGCCGGATCGTTGATGGAGCGGGGCACGGAACCCAGCGCTGCCTGGTGCAGCACATAATCGCAGCCCTCCACTGCCCGCCGGCAGGTGTCTGAATCGCGTATATCGCCTTCAATAAGGGTGAATTGGCTCTTTGCGGCTGGCTGCAGGCTGCCAGCTAAGAACGGTTCGATGTTGTGCCGGTGCCCGGTGGAAAAGTTGTCCAGACAAACGACGTTGTAGCCTTTGTCTAAAAAGTGCTCACAAAGGTTGGAGCCGATGAATCCGGCGCCTCCGGTGATTAATAGCTTAACTGTTTTTTTCATCTGTCACTTTTGATTCGTAAATTTAGATGTATGGTTTTATTATTCCCGGTGAGTTTTACAAATTTAGAAGAATTTTCTTAAAAACACTGTGATACACTGTGAGCAAAAATAAAAGTTTATAAAGTTAGCGGTTGGCAGTGGGCAGTAGGCTGTAGGCATTCATTTCTTATCCGACGTTGCCAGGAGCTTCGCACGCTGACAAGTCTGCTGTCGTTGCTACATCCGTAAACCTGTCAGCGTCGCCAGACCTGACAGCGTTAACGCCTGCGACAGGCAGAACTCAGCAAATTTACGAATTTACAAATTTACAATATAAAGGAGGTGGCTGAGGTACGAAGCCAGAGAATTAGGGAGATGATTGAGAATGAATAGTTTGACAAAGTTATTTGCTTAAATCTTCCTCTCTGCCTAGAAACCAATCCCCCATGAATCCCCCTTCGCCAAAGGGGACGAGCGTTGATGGAGCCAACAAGCTCAAAAACGCGAATTCGCGCCTGTCTGCCACAGGAACTTACGAATTTACAAATTTACGCATTTACGAATTCGCCCTTAAAGGGCATGAAAAATCTTTCGCCTGATTTCGGTCTGTTCGGAATGAAAATTATATATTCGTGGTTAATTGGTTAAAAAAGCAAATAATTATGTTTGACAAAGAGATTTATATTAATCGGAGAAAAAAGCTTAAAAGTAAGCTCGAAGGTGGATTGGCGTTGTTTTTGGGAAATGGGGAGTCACCCATGAATTACGCTGGAAATACCTTTCGTTTCAGGCAGGACAGCTCATTTCTCTATTTTTTTGGACTGGATTTTCCGGGATTGGCAGGTGTGATTGATTTCGATAACGGGCGTGAAATTATCTTTGGAAATGATGTGGATATGGATGATATTATCTGGATGGGGCCGCAGGTTTCTCTTCAAGAAAATGCTGCCAGAGCAGGTATTGAGCAAACCAATTCACTTTCAGGGCTGAACGCATATATTTCAGAGGCAATCAGACGGGGCAGAAAAATCCATTTTTTGCCACCCTACCGTGCAGAAAATAAAATGTGGTTAGAGCAGTTGACCGGTATTTCTTCTTTACGTATCGGCGAGTACGCCTCTGTTGAATTAATACGTGCTGTGGTTGATCTTCGTTCGGTGAAGGAGCACGTGGAGATAGAGGAAATTAAAAAAGCGTGTGGTACAGGTTACGAAATGCATGTTGCTGCGATGAAGCTTGCTCGCCCCGGTGTTGGGGAGCAGCATATTGCCGGAGTTATTGAAGGAATTGCAGTATCCGGAGGCGGAATGGTTTCGTTTCCGGTGATTTTGTCGCAGAATGGTGAAACTCTGCACAACCACGACCATTCACAGATTTTGCAGAAAGGGCGGCTGATGCTCACGGATGCCGGCGCCGAATCGGCAATGCATTACGCTTCAGATTTTACGCGCACGGTGCCGGTTGGGGGAAAATTTTCTCAAAAGCAGCTTGAGATTTATGAAATTGTGCTGGCAGCAAATAACAAAGCAACAGAGCTTGCCCGTCCGGGGATAACCTACAAATCGGTGCATCTGACTGTAAGCGAAGTGATTGCTGCCGGACTGAAAGAGCTTGGACTGATGAAGGGAGATGTGAAAGAGGCGGTAGCAAACGGTGCCCATGCGCTATTCTTTCCTCACGGTTTAGGGCACATGATGGGGCTTGATGTGCACGACATGGAAGATTTGGGACAGATTTATGTGGGGTTTGATGAGGAAACCCGCCCGTCAGATCAGTTTGGAACCGCATCGCTGCGAATGGGACGGCGATTAGACCCCGGATTTGTAATTACTAACGAACCGGGAATTTACTTTATTCCGGAACTTATCAGGCAGTGGGAAAAAGAAAAAACAAATGCAGACTTCATTAATTTTGACAAGGTGAACACCTATCTTGATTTTGGAGGTATCCGTTTAGAAGATAATTTACTGATTACTCAAACAGGAAGTGAAATTCTTGGTACACGCGTACCCATTGAACCGGGAGAGGTAGAGCAAATCGTTTCGGGCTAAATCGATTTTTCCCTTTTTGATTTCAGGATTCGATTATAGAAATAGTCCATTTCGGTCATAATCTCATCGCGGATTTCACGGCATTTTTGCCTGATCTCCTCCTTATTCCGGGAGTTTGCATAGGGATTGTGAAAGCCAAGATGCATTTTTCTTTTGTATTTTATGGGTGGAATTCTCAGCTCCTCAACTGTTCCGTCGCCAACAGTTATCAGATAGTCGAATTCGATATCATCAAACCGGGTATAGTGCTCCGGAATATGCGGTTCAAGATTAATACCCTTTTCTGCCATCACTTCAATGGCGATGTCGCTAACATGGTCTGACGGAAAAATTCCTGCAGAATAAATTTTTAAGTTGCCGCCATAGCTTCTTAATATAGCTTCTGCCATCTGGCTCCTGCAAGAATTCTGGTTGCTTAGGAAAAAAATTTTCATTTTATTGCTTGCATTAGATTTCGTGAAATTATATTTTTAGCTTTTGCTCTAAAAACTACTGCTAAATTAATAATTTTAAAAATGAATTAAAATATATTTCATTGAAAATTAAACTTTTGCAAGTGTTGTGCAGCATACTTTTTGAGAATATGTTAACTTCAGAATGATATTTAACAGCTCTGTGAGGTTTAAAAGATGTGAAAAGTGCGGTTTTGTTTTTTTTGTAATAAACAAATAGATTTTCAAAATCTTTGAGTATTAAAATGCAATTCCCTATTTTCGTAGCCAGAATTGTTATTTATGCACACCATAATATTTTATGGTTTTAAATTTTGACAGATGAAACCTGGAGAACTTAATGACCCGCAAGGGTTAGAGCATGCGCAGAATGACGGGATGGAGACACCCGGAAATTCTTCTGATTCAACGGAGCAAAGGGATAATACTGAGGAGGCGTTGCAGCCTGAAGCTGAAACCCTTAAAAACTCTGATGAAAATATGGATGACCGGCAGGAAAACACCGGTGAAACTGAAGTACCGGCAGAGACTGAACCGGCTATACAAAATGAAACTTCCGAAACCGAAGATACAGAAGTTCAGAAAGAGGAAGTCATTTTGGAAGAACAAGAAAATAATGTTTCGGAGAGTGAGAAAGGAGAAAAAACTGTCGAAGACAAAGTCCGGGAGACAAAACCAGAAACCGGCAAAGATAGCGGTGAAAAAAAGCCGGTGAAGAAAGAGAGCCGTGTTGAGGGGAAAAGAGAGAAGACCGATTATACAAAACTTAGCCAGATTGAGCTGGTCAACACACTTCGGGAGGTGCTGGAAAGCAATGGAGACCGTGATATTAAGGGTGAAGTGGAGGCTATTAAGGCAGCATTCTACCGGCTCGTAAAGGAGGAAGAAGAAGAGAACAGAAAACAATTTATAGAAGAGGGTGGGGAAGAAGAAGATTACGAAGCAGAAGAGAGTCCTTACGAACAAGATATTAAGGACTTGCTGAAACAATACCGCCAAATCAGACATGAATTTAACAAAAAGCTGGAAGAAGAAAAAGAGATAAACCTTCAGCTGAAATATGATATAATTGAGGAGATAAAGGGGCTTGTTCACACGGAGGAATCTATTAATAAAACGTTTCAGGATTTTAGAAACCTGCAGCAGCGCTGGCGTGAAATCGGACTGGTTCCCCAGTCAAAAATGAAGGATTTATGGGATACCTACCATTTTCATGTGGAGAATTTTTATGATTACATAAAAATCAACAAGGAGCTGCGTGATATTGATCTGAAAAAGAATCTGGAAATTAAAATCAGGCTTTGTGAGCAGGCAGAAGAGTTGTTGCTTGAGCCCAATGTGCTGAAGGCATTTAGGCAGCTTCAGAAACTGCATGATCGCTGGCGCGAAGCTGGTCCCGTGCCCCGAGAAAATAAGGATGATATATGGGAGCGATTTAAAGCGCCAACAACCAAAATAAACAAAAAACATCAGGAGTATTTTGAGACTCGGAAAGAAGAGCAAAAGAAAAATCTTGAAGCAAAACGGGCGCTTTGCGAACAGGTCGAAGAGATTAACAAACAGGAAATAACCACACCCAAAGAGTGGGGGGATAAATCAAGAGAAATTATAAACCTGCAGAAAATCTGGAAAACTATTGGTTTTGCCTCGCCAAAGGAAAACAATAGGATTTACAGACGTTTCCGCGAGGCGTGCGATAAATTTTTCAATGCAAGACGTGATTTCTACTCAAAAAACAAAGAGTTAGAACAACACAATCTGGAGTTGAAAACAGAGCTTTGCATGCAGGCTGAAGCACTAAAAGACAGTGAAGACTGGCACAAAACAACACAAGATCTGATTAATATTCAGAAACAATGGAAGGAAATTGGTCCGATTCCGCGCAAGCATTCAACTGCACTTTGGAAGCGGTTCAGGTCAGCCTGTGATTATTTCTTTGAAAAGAAATCGGAACATTTTCTCAATATCAATTCACAGCAGAAAGATAATCTCAAAGAGAAGGAAGAGTTAATCCGCGAGGTGCAAAGCTTCAAATCAACCGGCGATGCAGATGAGAATTTGAAAATGCTTAAAGAGTTTCAGCGGCGCTGGTCTGAAATCGGGCACGTTCCAATCACTGAAAAGGATGAAATTCAGAAGCAGTTCCGGATGGGCATTGACAAACTCTTTGATACACTGAAAATTGACCAGTCAAAACGTGAACTGCTGCGATTTAAATCAATGATGGCATCTTTTTCCGAGTCTCCGCATGGGATGAATAAAATGCGCATGGAGCGTGAGCGGCACATGAACAAATTGAAACAGCTTGAGAATGATCTGATACTTCTGGATAATAACATCGGGTTTTTCACTAAATCGAAAAATGCGGAAGTGCTGATTCAGGATGTTAAACGAAAAATTGAGCAAACCAAAGAGAACATTGAGTCGCTCAAAGAAAAAATTCAGCTGATTGACAACATGGATCAATCGGAAGAGTAGCGATTTCGTAAATGAGCAAGCCTGAATCCTGAAAATTAGTGATTTAGGGCTAAATCAAAAAAACATCGCCTTTCATTGAAAAGCGATGTTCTTTTATTCCGGTATTCGGATGTTTGTCTCCTTCACCGGTTTGCACCGGCTATTTTCGGCAGTATAAGATTTACTTTCTGTAAACTTTTTTGTATCCATAAATGGCGTTGTCGCCCAATTCCTCTTCAATACGGAGCAACTGGTTGTATTTCGCCATGCGGTCGGAGCGGCTCAGTGAACCGGTTTTGATTTGTCCGCTGTTGGTGGCTACTGCAATGTCGGCGATGGTTGCATCTTCGGTTTCACCCGAGCGGTGTGAAGTAACAGAAGTATAGCCGGCACGGTGAGCCATCTCAATGGTGTCCAGCGTTTCGGTGAGTGTTCCGATCTGATTTACTTTAATCAGAATTGAATTGGCAGCACCCAGTTCGATTCCTTTTTTCAGATATTCAACGTTGGTAACAAACAGGTCGTCGCCAACAAGCTGACATTTATCGCCAATTGCTGCATTCAGTTGCACCCAGCCATCCCAGTCGGCTTCGTGGAAGCCGTCTTCAATACTGTCAATGGGGAATTTTTCCACCAACTCAGCCAGATAAGCTACCTGCTCTTCACGGGTACGCTTTGCACCGTTCTCGCCTTCAAATTTGCTGTAATCGTAAATGCCGTCACTGTAAAATTCCGAAGCGGCACAGTCTAATGCAATGGAAACATCGCCGCCGTCTTCTTTGCGCCCGGGTTTGTAGCCGGCATTCTTAACGGCTTGAATAATGCTGTTCAGCGCATCTTCCGTTCCGTTGAGTGCAGGTGCAAAACCGCCTTCGTCACCAACTGCGGTGCTGAGGCCTCGGTTGTGCAGCACTTTTTTCAGCGCATGAAAAATTTCGGCTCCCATGCGAAGTCCTTCGCGGAATGAAGTCGCACCGATAGGGCTAATCATAAACTCCTGAAATGCAATGGGTGCGTCGGAATGTGAACCGCCGTTGATGATATTCATCATCGGAACGGGCAGTGTTTTGGCATTGGTTCCGCCAATGTAGCGGTATAGCGGCAGACCAGTGTACTCGGCGGCAGCTTTTGCACAAGCCAATGAGACGCCAAGAATAGCATTTGCTCCCAGGTTTGATTTGGTTTTTGTGCCGTCAAGTTCTATCAGCTTGTTGTCGATGGCAGCCTGATCGGTTCCGTCCATGCCAATCAACTCTTTGACAATCACGTTATTCACGTTGTCAACGGCTTTCAGGACGCCTTTACCCAAATAGCGGTTTTTGTCGCCATCGCGCAGTTCCAGCGCTTCGTTTTCTCCTGTTGATGCCCCGGAGGGAACGGCAGCACGGCCAAAAGCACCGCTTTCAAAAAGTACTTCTACTTCGATGGTTGGATTTCCGCGTGAATCTAAAATTTCTCTTGCTCTAATGTCACTAATTAACATAATAATTCGTTTTTTATTGTTCAACTTAATAATAACCTTAACGGAAAATCAGCACTCTAAGCTGATTTATGAAAAGCCTCTCAAAGATATAAAAATGTTCTGTTTTTAGTTTGTTGTATCTGAACAGGGTACAGGATAATTCATGTAGCGTTAACCTGAAATTATTGCGAATTCCTGCCTAAAGGGCAGGCAGGCGCAAATTCACAGTCTGAATACATGAGTCTGCTCCGAAAATTAGTGGACGAGGGCGAAGTGATGGGGATGTAAGTAAGTGGATTCATCAATTCACTTTTCAGATTACACTCATTTTTTGATTTTATATAAACTGTTACTTTTGGAAGAAAATATTAAAATGAAAGTTCGCTTTTTTCTCTCTGTTTTCTTTCTTTTTTTATTGCGAACATAAATGCGCAATCGAATTTTGAAAAGCAGATGCAGCATTTTCTTGAACAGTCGGATTTTCGCGCCTCAAACACGATTTCTTCAAAAAACATCGGGTGGCCATGTACTTTGTCCGATTCGCCCACATAAATTTTTAACATCCCTGCTCTGCTTTCAATTTTCATGCCCGTAATTTTTAAAATATCAATCGGATAAAAATAATTCCCAGATATACCGCCAAAATTCCGAGAAACAGGTTTCCCCCAACATTTAGGAAAAGCGAACTCCAGGCTCGTTCGTTAATCAAGGTAAAGTTGTTGTAGGCAAATGCTGAAAAAGTGGTAAATCCGCCGCAGATGCCCACCGCCAGAAAAATCTGCCATTCTGTACTTATCAGGTTGCCTTTTTCGGCCAGGGCAAAAACGATCCCTATCAGAAAACTGCCGGCTATATTGGCAATTAAAGTTCCCCACGGGAAAGTACTTATTAGGTTTTTCTCCATATAATATTGTACAAAGTAGCGCATTACGCTCCCTATAAAACCTCCGCTTCCAACCAGCAAAATTGTTCGTAGCATTTTATTATTTTTAGATATCCGACAATCTGTTATTTTTGAATGATAAATATAACAAAAATGAAGGTACGGATTTTCCTGATACACTTTTTTCTTTTTTTGAGTACGGTCGTATTCGCCCAGTCACCGGTTGAAAAACAGTTGCAACATATTTTGGGGCAATCAGACTATCAGAATGCTTCCATTGGAGTTCATGTTGTTGAAGCGGAAACCGGGAAACCTGTTTTTGAATTCAACGCTGAAAAACTCTTCACTCCCGCTTCAGTTTTGAAAGTGGTAACTTCTGCCGCAGCACTGGAAATTCTTGGTCCCGATTATCGCTTCGCCACCCGGATAGGGTACACCGGGAAAATTGAAAACAGTGTGCTGAAAGGTGATTTAATCGTCTGGGGAGGAGGTGACCCTTCGTTGGGTTCTGAATACTTTATAAATCACTATTTTAATCCGCATTTTCTTGAAACCTGGGCAAAATATGTAAAAGCTGCCGGCATCCGAAAGGTGAAAGGTAACCTGATTTTGAACAGTTCAATTTATGACAGGGAAAAGATTCCCCCTTCATGGATCTGGGAAGATATGGGAAACTATTACGGTGCCGGAGCCGATGCACTCACCTTTTATGACAATCAGGTGCGCATTCGCTTCCGTTCACCAGAGAAATCCGGAGAGCCAACGAAAATCACTTCTGTTCATCCCGTTGTTGACGGGTTAGATTTCAGGAATGAAGTTTTATCGTCGGATATAAACCGTGATCTGGCTTATGTTTTTGGAAGTCCTTTAGATGGGACACGTGTAATCAGGGGCACTATTCCCAAAAACCGCAGTTCATTTACCATTAAAGCATCCAACCCGTTTCCGGGGAAGTTGCTTGCTGAAGAGTTGATAAAACATCTGGCACAGACAGGCGTCTTTGTATCGGGAACAACTCTTGAAAAGAATGAAAAACCTTCGGGATTTAATCTGATTTATGAAACTGAGTCGCCTTCACTTGCCGAAATAGTAAAAGTTCTGAATTATGAAAGCGTAAATTTGATAGCAGAGCATTTGGTTAAACAGGTAGGTTTTGAAAAAACCGGACTGGGAACCCGTGAGTCTGGGTTGAAGCAAATTGCTCAATTTTGGGAGAATGCGGGTCTGAATAGAGAGCAGCTGATTATGGAAGATGGAAGTGGTTTGTCGCACCTGAATGCAGTTTCTCCGGAATTTCTTACCGCTGTTTTGCGTTTTATGTCAAACAGTGAAAACTCTTCTCTCTTTTCATCATCGCTGCCGGCGGCAGGCGAGGGGACGCTCTATTATTTTAATGCTGATCTGTTGCCGGCTCATCAGTTTCGTGCAAAAAGCGGCACACTGACAAGAGTGAGATGTTTTACCGGAATTATTCATACAAAATCAGGAAAGGAGATATTTTTTTCAATCATGCTCAATTATTTTTCGGGTTCTTTTCAAACCCTGAATCACGAACTGGAAGAGCTGTTTGTCAGTATTTTGGAGAATTTTTGATTAAAAAAAACAATAGTCTGCAAATAATTCCGTTTTGTTTTTTTGAGTTATTCTTTTGACTTTTTAATTTTAGAATAGTATCTTTCACGTAAATTTTGAACACCTTAACACAATAAAGTTCATTTTTAAATAAAAAATTGCAATCCTAACTATTAATAAAAGATATAAAGACGCTAATAGCAATTATTGAAATTTTAAGAAACAGATAAATCAATTCCTGATGATATATGAAACGCTACAAATATTGAAAGAGCAGCTTGAAGATTATTTCCAGCAAATTGGTTTAGGGAAAATCATTGATTTACAAAATATTGCTCTTTGGGAATCGGAGAGTATTGACGAAGCAAGTTTTAATAATAAAGTAATTCTCACCCTGATTCGTCTGGAAGAAGAGGCGACGCTGAAGAACAGATCACATTTTAAGGTGAATGACCTGAAATCAGAATACCGAAACCCTCCTGTTTCTCTCAATTTATATCTGTTGATTTCAGCCAACTTCGTACCTTCAACTTCCGGTGATGCATATGAAAAGTCGTTGCGTTGCCTCTCTGCTGTTATTGAATTCTTTCAGGGGAAAAAAGTTTTCACCTCAGCCAATACGGTTTATAACCGCACCAACGTATCGTTTGATGTGCTGGACTATTTTAAATTCAATCTTGAAATCTATACACCCACTTTCGATGAACTCAACAATATTTGGGGAACATTGGGCGGGAAACAGCTCCCTTCGGTAATATATAAAGTTCAGTTAATTGAGATTGAACGCGATAAGAAACTCGCTGAATCCGAGGTTATTACACATATTGGCGGAACGCTTAACGATTTGAAACAATGAGCTATTCCATTGTATATAAAGAACTGTTCAGGGTAAAAATCCTTCATCGTTATTTTCTCGATAAAGGCATAGATGAATTTCGTTCCATGAACAAAACTGAAAAGGAAAAACAGTTAAGTCAATACGATTTCCGGACATTTTTAAAAATTATTCCCACAATAGAAACCATGCAGCAAATAAACGGGCATAACCTGGTTTTTAAAACATTAAACTCTGGTTTTACTGTTTGGACAAAAGTAGCTGAAGATGATGATAATGAGCCATTTATTCCTCTTGATAACGATTTAGGTTTTACCTTTTTAATACAGTCAACAGATTCGGTTATTTACAATTACACCGATTTGAAGTTGGAAAATTACGGAAGACTATACTATCTGTCCAACCGTCGACTGGCAACTGAACCCGGCAATTTTCCTCTAATTGACAAAGCGGGCGGCAATAAAAATATAGATGAAGATTTTATTCTTTCCAAGGAGAACGAAAAAGCTGAACTGGAAAAACTTAACATGAACGAAAAAATAAATTTGCTCGGGCTCCTACGCATTTTTATGAGAGGGGACAAAAATTCGCTGAACGTGATAACTGCGCAGGGAAAACTCCGGGCTTCCCCAAGCGAATTTGATGTGGTATTTAAAAACCGGAACACGGTTTGGCGCTATCTTTTCGACTCCAACCAGCAGGTTTCCGGCGGCGACCATGTGAAAAAAGAGAACGGAAATTCAAAAGTCCTGATTACGAAAAGTCCGCATCCGCTTACTCACTCTGGTTTTATAACCATCAAACTGAACAATGTTGAATTGCCGAACCCGGATGTGACTTTAATAAAACCTGATGCGGCAAATAACAAAATATTTTCTGAAATATACATGTAACATTTAAATTCAATGAATTATGGCAACAGCTTACAAAACACCAGGCGTTTACGTAGAGGAAATTTCCAAATTTCCACCTTCGGTAGCGCAAGTTGAAACTGCCATCCCGGCCTTTGTGGGCTACACGGAAAAGGCAGTTGTCGATGGCGTGGATTATCATGCCGAAAGTATCCTCAAACCAATCAAAATCGGATCATTGCCCGAGTACGAATATTTTTTCGGCGGGGCACCAGATCCTACTACCATTCAGATTGAACTAAACCCCGACAACACAGTGAAAAAAACCGTGGTGAACGGGGTAAATCTCTTGTACGACTCAGTTCGTATGTTTTACGCAAACGGCGGCGGAGATTGCTATATTGTTTCCGTGGGCAGCTACAACGACGATGCTTCAGATGTTGACAGGCAGGAACTGCTTAACGGGCTTGCTACGCTCGAAAAGGTTGATTTACCAACATTGCTTGTTATTCCCGAATCGGTACACCTTGATTTAGACGAAGCAGGCGAAGTGCACGGAGCCATGCTTGCCCAGAGCAATAAACTTCAGGATCGTTTTGCCGTACTCGACATTGTGGACGGCGATAAGGAAATCACTCAATCAGTTGATCCGGTTTCCGATTTTAGGAACAATGTGGGCATGAATTATCTGAAATACGGCGCTGCCTATTACCCGTGGATTAAAACCACACTGCCGTTTAAAATCGATTACGATGCCATCGTTGGTGGATCCTACACTCAGGGCGGGGCGGATGTGGCTGATATAAAAGCGTTGTTCAATGCTGAAGTCGTGGAATCCATTGATAACATTGATGCCGATATAACAACAAAATCAGGACTGACTGCTCCCACTGGCGGTGTTATCAACAACAGGGGTGCCCTGGAAACTTATGTCAATGATCTGTATGGATACCTCAAAGATTTTTTTGATTTATCTTTTTCTGCAGATACTTCCAGCAATTCGGCCCAAAGCGTGCATAATAAATACGTAAAAGCAGATTCAAGTTTTCATAACTTGCTGAAGGTATTGTTCGATTACAATCATTTCAGCCAGGCTGCAAACAGCGATGCACCATCGCCGGCATGGGACAATGCGCTGATTAATGATGATTTTAATGCCGATTTCAGTCCGTTGACCTTTGCGGCTCCTACTACTGACAGAAACAACGTTTTTACTGCAACATCCACGGCTACAAACGCTGCCCCCTACTTTAAAGCGCTGGCCTCAAAAGCTCAAAATCTTGTGGCCGGTTTTTATGCTGAACTGGAAGCGGTCAGAAAAAGCCGGACAGATAACCTGCAGGAAGTTGATGCGGTTTACAAAGGTATTGTGAATGCGATTGGAAAGCAGGGCGTAATTCTGCCACCAAGTGGTGCAGTAGTTGGAATCTATGCAATGGTTGACCGCGAACGGGGCGTTTGGAAAGCGCCTGCAAATGTGAGTATTACAGCAGTTAAGGGACCGGTTGTAAACGTAACCCACGAAGACCAGGAAAGCCTGAATGTGGATACGGAAGCAGGCAAATCGGTAAATGCAATCCGTGCTTTCACCGGAAAAGGAACGCTGGTTTGGGGCGCCCGCACGCTTGCCGGAAACGACAACGAATGGCGCTATGTTTCAGTTCGCAGATTTTTCAACATGGTAGAAGAATCAGTGAAAAAAGCAACTTCTCAATTTGTTTTTGAACCCAACGATGCCAATACCTGGGTGAAAGTAAGGGCTATGATTGAAAACTTTCTAACCTTGCAGTGGCGTGCCGGAGCGCTTGCCGGAGCCAAACAGGAACAGGCATTTTACGTTCGTGTGGGTCTTGGCCAAACCATGACCGCAGAAGATGTTCTCAACGGCTACATGCACATTGAAATCGGTATGGCTGTGGTTCGCCCGGCAGAGTTCATCGTCCTTAAATTTTCACACAAAATGCAGGAATCCTAATCAATTAATGTAAAATATTAAAACAATAAATTATGGCAACAGCATATCCATTGGTTAAGTTTCATTTCCAGGTGGAGTGGAGCGGAACAAAAATCGGATTTACCGAAGTATCGGGTCTGGATGTAGAAACCGAAGTGGTAGAATACCGCGACGGTGCCAACCCTGAGTATTCAAAAGTTAAGATGCCCGGTATGCAGAAGTACAGCAATATTACGCTAAAAAGGGGCTCTTTCAAAAGCGATAACGAGTATTTCAACTGGTGGAACACAGTGAAACTCAATACCATTGAACGGCGTGACATTACCATCAGTTTGCTGAATGAAGAGCACGAACCGGTAATAACCTGGAAAGTGAAAAATGCCTGGCCAACCAAAATTCAGTCAACCGATTTAAAAGCCGACGGCAACGAGGTGGCTATCGAAAGCATGGAAATCGTTCACGAAGGTTTAACCATTCAAAATGAATAAAAATGGCTAACTACTACCCCCCAATGGGTTATCATTTCAGGGTAGAATTCAACAATATAAAAGGCGAATTTCACTTCCAGTCGGTGGCGGGTTTGAATATTGAACTCGAAACCGAAGAGATAGCCGAAGGGGGAGAGAACAGGTTTAAGCATAAACTGCCGTTACGCACCAAATTTCCGAATCTGGTGCTAAAACGTGGAGTGTTGGTAAATTCTGAACTAATAAAGTGGTGCAGAGAGGCTGTGGAAGGCTTTAATATCACACCAACCAATCTCACCATCAGTTTACTGAATGAAGAACACGAACCGCTGATAACCTGGAATGTGGTACACGCCTGGCCGGTGAAATGGGCAGTTGGCGATTTGAATGCCGAAGAGAGCAAAATTGCCATCGAAACCATTGAACTGGTTTACAACTATTTTAATATCCAGTAAAATGCCCATCGAAATTAAAGAGCTGCACATCAGAATAAATGTGGATGAAAAGCCGCGATCTGAAAATCCGGAGAAAATTAAACGGAATGAACGCGACGATTTGATTGCAGCTTGTGTGGAGCAGGTACTTGAAATCCTTTCAAAGAAAGAGGAACGTTAAAATGAGCGGAGAACTTACGAAATTGAAAATAAAGGCTTTCAGCAACGAGCAATTCTCGGAGGAAGTGGCTGATGGCGAGTTCAGAACACTGCTGAACCCGGAAACCTACATGTTCAAATATAAGATTGAACAGAACGACGATCAGGCTTCGGGCACCAGTGGAACTGCGCCGCGCTTCAACCGGGCGCTGCCCGAGGATTTGGAACTGGAATTTGTGTTCGATCGCACCGGGGTGCTCACCGATTACAGTTCCGCCGGGACTGCTGTCGACAAAACCTTTAAGGATGAGGGCAGAGGCGTGATTGATGATATTGAGCACTTTAAAAAAGTGGTTTTCGACTACAACGGCGAAGAGCACAAGCCCAATTACCTCATTATTTCGTGGGGAACGCTCCTTTTTAAAGGCAGCCTCACCGAAATGGACATCACCTTCAAACTGTTTAAGCCGGACGGAACCCCGCTGCGTGCACTGGCAAAAGCTAAATTCAAAGGTTTTGTGGAAGACAATCTGCGCGTGGCAATGGAAAACAGTAGTTCGCCCGATTTAACCCATGTGAGGGAGGTAAGGGAGGGTGACACTCTGCCGCTGATGACCTACCGCATTTACGGCGACTCGAAGTATTACATAGAAGTGGCTAAAGCCAACCGCATCACCAATTTCAGAAAACTGGAAGTTGGGCAGCGGATTTTTTTTCCACCCATTGAAAAAAGTTCCTGATTATGCCCGTAAGAGTCATAAGTACTGTAAGTTCGTCTGATTTAGCAACACATAAAATCCTCGTGGAAGGCGAAGAACTTTCGCGAAGCTACCATGTGATGAATGTGGCAGTGGAAAAGGAAGTAAACCGCATTCCAACAGCAAAAATTGTGTTGCTTGATGGCGATCCGGCTGCACAAGATTTTGAACTGAGCAATCAGGATTTATTTGTGCCGGGAAAGGAAATTGAAATAAAAGCCGGCTACCATTCCGAAGAGGATACTGTTTTTAAGGGAATTGTAATTAAACACAGTCTGAAAATCAGGGCCAGCCAGTCGTTTCTTATCGTGGAATGTAAAGACAAAGCAGTGAAACTGACCATTGGCCGGAAAAGCAAATATTTCTACGAAAGTAAAGACAGCGAAGTGCTGGAAGAGATTATTGACAGCTACGGCTTGGGAAAGGATGTGGAAAGTACCAACGTTACCCATAAAGAACTGGTTCAGTACAATGTTTCCGACTGGGATTTTCTGGTAACGCGTGCACAGGCAAACGGGAAAATATGCGTGGTGGACGATGGGAAGATTACCATTAAAAAGCCCGACACCCGTCAGGAACCGGTTGAAACGGTTGCTTTTGGTGCCACGTTGCTCGATTTTGACGCTGAAATTGATGCCCGCAACCAGTTTAAGAAAGTAACTTCCTATGGCTGGAATGCCTCTGATCAGGAGTTTCTGGAAGTAGAAGCCGAAAACCCGGGAGTGGAACTGAACGGAAACCTTACGCCGGATGATTTGGCACAGGTTGTCGGATTAGAAAACCTTGAACTGAAAAGCGGTGGCGGAAACAGCTCTTCGCTTCAGGATTGGGCAGATTCCAAAGCTTTGTTCAACCAGTTGTCCAAAATCAGGGGAAGGGTGAAATTTCAGGGAATTCCGGCAGTGAAGCCAAATACGCTGCTGAAGCTGGAAGGCGTGGGAGAACGTTTCAGTGGAAAAGTTTTCGTCTCGGCTGTTCGTCACCAGATAACGGAAGGCAACTGGACGGTGGATGCCCAGTTTGGAATCAACCCGAAATGGTTTTCAGAAACATTCGAAATAAACGATTTGCCCGCTGCCGGATTAGCAGCAGCAGTAAATGGTTTGCAAATTGGTATTGTTACTCAATTGGAAAACGACCCCGACGGCGAAGACCGCATTTTGGTTCGCCTGCCTGTGGTTAATAGCGAGGGTGAAGGAACCTGGGCACGCATTGCAACACTTGATGCCGGTGAAAACCGCGGTTCGTTTTTCCGGCCCGAAATCGAAGACGAGGTGATCGTGGGGTTCATTAACGACAACCCCAACGATGCCGTGGTTCTGGGAATGATGAACAGCAGCGCCAAGCCAGCTCCTCTCACAGCTGCCGACGACAATCATGAAAAAGGTTTTATCACCCGCAGCGAAATGAAGTTTATTTTTAATGATGACGAGGTGAGCGTGACGGTAGAAACGCCCAATGGAAATAAGTTGATAATCAGTGATGAAGACGGGGGAATAAAACTGGAAGACGAAAATGGCAATTTCATTCAGATGGATTCCAGTGGAATTAAAATTGAAAGCGCTTCAGAGATAAGTTATAAGTCATCAACCGGTATGAAAGCAGAAAGTGGTACGAACATGGAATTAAAAGCCGGCGCTCAGTTTAAAGCCGAAGGTTCTTCCGGGGCTGAAGTTTCCACCAGTGCCATTGCAGTGGTAAAAGGTTCAATGGTTCAAATCAATTAAAAAAGAAATTATGCCACCGGCAGCGAGAATAACAGATATGCACACCTGTCCCATGGTCAACCCGGGCCCGGTTCCTCACGTGGGAGGACCTATATTGCCGCCAGGCGAACCAACCGTGCTCATTGGCGGAATGCCGGCTGCAAGGGTGGGGGATATGGCTATATGCACCGGTCCGCCCGATTCCATTGCCATGGGTTCGGCAACAGTTTTTATTGGCGGAATGCCGGCTGCCCGATTGGGCGATGTTACTGCGCACGGCGGAACTATTGTGGCTGGGTGCCCAACCGTTTTAATCGGAGGTTAGAGGGTGCAGCGGATTCCAATCTGCTGATTCATAAAGTTCATGAGTAGAAAGATAAAATTATGGAAGCAACAAAATCGTTTTTGGGAAGGGGATGGAGTTTTCCGCCGGAGTTCAGCAAAGAGAGCCGGTCGGTGAAAATGCTTGAGGACGAGGCGGATATTAAAAGCAGCCTGGAAATCCTGCTGTCAACAAGGCTGGGCGAGCGGATTATGGTGCCCGGATACGGCTGCAACCTCGAAGAACTGCTTTTCAGCCCGCTGAACCTGACGCTGAAAACGTATGTAATTGATTTGATTAAAACTGCCATCCTGTATCACGAACCGCGCATCGATGTAAAAAAAATTGACATCGACCCGGCTGACGAACTGAACGGGGTTTTGCTCATCAACATCGACTACATCATCCGGTCAACCAACTCGCGAATGAACATGGTATTTCCATTTTATAAAGAAGAAGGCAACGAATCGTAAGAACATAATTTATGGCTAATTGCGGAAAAGATATAGCACTATCCCGCGAAGGGAGCGACCAGAACAGACGGTTCATCGAAGCGCTGGACCCCGGTTCGGTAAAACTGAATGATTTCAGCCTGAAAGAGTGGATGCAGTTTGCCTACCGGTTTGCCGGNNTTCTTTTTTAAAAACGAAACAGAACTTGAGGAATTTCTGAAAAGCGTTGGCGTTGAAAAAAAAATTACACCCCATCTGGCGCTGTTCATCTGTTTTGTTTGGCTGCTGGAATTTTCCAAAAAACGGTTTAACAGGCTCACTAAACGCCACCTCGATTTTTATTACCGCGAAATCCTGAAAATTGAAAAACTTCCGGCAACTCCCGATAAAGTGCACATTCTTTTTGAACTGGCTAAAAAAGTTACAGAAGAAAAAATAGAAACAGGAACCGAACTGGATGGCAGTAAAGATGGCAACGGGCAAAAGCGGATTTACAAAACTACTGAAGAGCTTATTGCCAATAAAACCATAGTCGCTCAATTAAAAAGCGTTTACAACGACCATGAAAACAGCAAAATAAAAGCTGCGGAAATTGCAAATTCCTACGATGGCAAAGGTGCTGATTTCCCCGACGATGAAATTCAATGGTGGCCTTTTGGATATTACGAAGTTGAAAAAAACGGTAAAAAAGCAGAATATCCTGAACTGGACAATGCCAGACTTGGTTTTGCCGTTTCTTCGCATGTCCTGAATTTACAGGAAGGCGAGCGTTTCGTGCAATTGGATGTAAAGTTTCAACAAGCCGTTTCTTCTGTAAATATTTCACAACTTACCTATAACCTCGAGGTTTGGTGTACTGGCGAAAAAGGATGGCTCGGTCCGTTTTCAGTGGAACCCGGCGTTGAGGATGAAAATGGAACCGAAGTTTTTTTAACCGGATTGTCTGAATCTTCCACCCGTCTTCAGCTTGCTTTTAAAATTCCGCGGGATAAAAAACCGGTTGTGGCATACGATGCTGAAATTCACGGAGAAAGCTTTGAAACAGACCAGCCCGTTTGCAGGATGCTCATAAACACCGGCGAAACCGGGGGACATGCGTTATACCGCCAACTGCTTGAAAAAGAAATTGAAAACCTTTCAATACATGTTGATGTAAGAGGAGTGAAAAGCCTGGAACTGGAAAGCGACATTGGCGTGCTGAATGCTGAAAAACCGTTTTACCCATTTGGAACACAGCCGGTAAAACGTTCCAATTTCTATATGAATTATCCCGAGCTTTTTGAAAAAGCCTGGGAGAAAATCGAGGTGAAGATTGACTGGAAAAATACGCCTGAAAAAGCCGGAACAAATGACGCGTTTAAGGATTTGTATTATGCCTATCGTACCGATTATCTTTACCATGCAAGCTCTTCGGGATTTTTGGGAGGAATGTTACTTCAGGAAACACTTGAAGCTGAGATGTTAACTCCTTCCATTATTTGGGGAGAAATAAATCCTGAACCAAAAAATCTGATTGTAAAAGAGAACAGCCATTTTAAAGCCGATATTGAAATTCAGCATAAAAACAGATGGGAAAATGTAAAAGATAATCATGTTCTTTTTACTGAAGATGGCGTAGGATTTAAGTCTGAATTTACAGTTCAAAATACAAATTACGAAACGGGCAAAAACGGTCCGGTGCGGATGTCGTTGAACCAGTCGTTTTACCACGAACTTTTCCCGCGGATTTATGCCCTTGCCTTTGGCAGCGATAATGAAGACGCTCTGATTCCCAACGAACCCTACACTCCGATGATTGAATCTGTCAGTCTGAATTACACCGCTTCGGCAAATATGAACCTGAATGCTTCAGAGAAAGATTTCAAAACCAACGGAGTGAAACTTTTTCACGAACACCCATTTGGGCAGGCAGAAGAACATCTTTACCTGAAAAACCAGCTGGATTTTCTGAACAATGAGGAGAAAAAAACATTCCTTCTGCCGGATTACTGCAAAGGTGGTGAATTGTATATCGGATTGGAAGAAGCAAAACCCACCCAAACGGTTTCGTTATTGGTTCAGGTGCTTGAGGGGAGCGAAAATCCGGAAGCCGACTCCTTTACCGGGAAGCAAAAAGCGGAATGGTCGGTTTTGTGCCAGAACCACTGGAAGCCGTTGGACAGCGACTANNCATTCCAAAAGTGGCGAATAAAAACAACACCCGGCTGGCTTCTGATTTTATTTGGGTGAAGGCGAAAATCCACAAAAAATACTTTGCGGTGAGCAAAGCCATTGCTATTAATGCCCAGGCGGTTACGGCCCAATTTTCTGACAATGGAAATGAATTGTCCCATTTACAGGATGGTTTGGAGGCCAAAACCATCTCCAAACCGCTTCAGCGTGTTTCAACGGTAAAAGGTTTGTCCCAGCCTTATGCCTCGTTTGGAGGGAAACCACAAGAGTCGGATGCGGCATATTACCGTCGCATAAGCGAGAGGCTGCGGCACAAAAACCGGGCAATTACCATTTGGGATTACGAACACCAGATACTTCAGCAATTCCCTAAAATATACAAGGCGAAATGCCTGAACCACACATCATACACCATTAAACAAAAGGAAAATGGGGAGAATGAAATAATAACCAGGTTTCTTGCCCCGGGACACGTTTTGATTATTGTAATTCCCGACATCGAAAACAGCAATGTGTTCGATATTTATCAGCCACGGGTGAGCAAAGCCACGCTTAACGAAATTCAGGGTTTTGTTAACGAACGAAACACCCTACATGTAGATGCTGTGGTGGCAAATCCTGAATACGAAGAAGTTACAGTAGAATTGGGAGTGAAATTCAGAAAGGGTTTTGATGAAAGCTACTACCTGAAAAAACTGAACGAAGACATTACCCGGCTACTTTCGCCCTGGGCTTTCAAAGAAACGGCAAAAATTGAGTTTGGGACATCGCTGCATCGGAGCACGCTTATTCATTACCTCGAAAAACTCCAATATGTTGATTACGTGGAAGATGTAAAAATGAAAAAAGGAGGAAAATCCTTTGCCCTGGTGAGCCCTGATACTCCGATTGCAATTCTCGTTTCAGCAAGGCAGCACGACCTCAGGCTTGCCGCGGAAAGTTGTAAAGAAACCGAAGAAACTGAAGAAATATGCCAGAAATAAACAAACATATTACCCTGCCCAAAAACGTGGCCACCGGCGACGATCTCGATTATGCTTTTTTGAGGGAAAAGGGGCTGGAATACATCGAGCAGTTAGCCAGCGATTTGTGGACCGATTACAACAGCCACGACCCCGGAATTACCATATTGGAAATGTTGGCCTACGCGCTAACTGATTTAGGAGTCCGGTTAGAAATGCCCCTGGAAAACATTCTGGCGCCCGAAGATGAAGATGCTGCCTCAATTGGCGAGCAGTTTTTTAAAGCGCTGCAAATTTTGCCGTCGCAACCGGTTACCGAAGCCGACTACCGCAAATTGTTTATTGGTATTGAAGGGGTTAAAAACTGCTGGCTGAAGCCCTATCAAAAAACGGTTTATGTGGACTGCAAAAATAACCGGCTTTCATACAGTTCCGATGATTTTAAAGATATTGATGACAGTTTCAAAACCGAATTTCAGTTGCAGGGTTTGTATTCGGTTATTGTGGATTTTGACGATTTCGATCCGGATGAATTTCCTGATGAAGATGCTGTTAACGACGGAAAAGAGCGGATTTATGAAGAAATAAAAACCCGGTTTCATGCCAACCGGAATCTCTGCGAAGATTTGGTGGATATTACGGAGGTGAAAACCCATCCCATTGCCGTGTGCGCCGGCATCGAACTGAATCCCGAAGCAGATGAGGAACTGGTTCATGCTCATGTACTGCGAGCCATCGACAACTATTTTTCGCCGTCAATTAAATTTTATTCGCTGAAACAGATGCTTGAAAAAGGCTACACTTCCGATCAGATTTTTGAAGGTCCGGTTTTGGAAAACGGTTTTATCGATCCGCAGGAACTTAAAAATGCCAAACTCCGCACCGAGGTGAGGTTATCAGACATTATGAACCTGATAATGAACATCGAAGGGGTAAAAGTTATCAAGGATATTACCATAAAAGATTGTAACAATCCGGAGGATGAAGGGGAATCATGGATAATTTGTGTGGAGGAGGGGAAAAAGCCGGTG
>MTKW01013048.1_pt1 | contig 21882 bp, 10 predicted proteins | sample 1042761 | NCBI WGS metagenome assembly MTKW01 (sample SAMN06205366, study PRJNA360243) | anaerobic digester metagenome | biome: Wastewater treatment plant; feature: Anaerobic digester sludge; material: sludge; isolation source: anaerobic digester fed with sludge from wastewater treatment plant ...
GCATCATTCTGGTCATTATCTACGCTTTAAGGATCTGACTCGGATCAATAGGATCAGCGCCATGTCTGCAATAACTGACCGGGAAAAGAATGTTCAGGCCGCTTGGTCAAGACGGCTTTATCAGACAAAGACAGGGCGCTTTTTCCTGCGGGCTGTATTCCTGCGCCGCTGGTTCTCACAATTGGGAGCGCTGTACTTCGACAGCGCCTGGTCCCGACGCAGAATCAGGCGCTTCATCACGGAATACGGTATTGATCTGACGAAATATGAACCCGCCCGCTATCGCTCTTTCAATGATTTCTTCATTCGCAAACTGAAATCCGGCCAACGCCCTTTCGAGTCCGAACCTGCTGCCGTGATAAGTCCGGCAGACGGTCTGTTATCGGCGGTGCGCCTAACCGGGGACGCTACTTTCCTGGTCAAAGGACAATCTTATTCAGTCGCTACTCTACTAGGTGCTGTCGATGGAAAAGCTAATCCTGCCCAGCACATCCCTACTTCTGATTCGGGTGCTGCCAAGTCCGATCAAAACAAAAAAAAGCCCGCTGCCGGAACCGCAACTAAACTTGCCGAGAAGACAGAACGACTGCAGATTGCGCAGAAATTCGCCAACGGTCTGGCTCTGATTATCCGCCTACGGGTCCAGGATTATCATCGTTACATATATATGGATAGCGGAACTGCCGGACAGCCCCACCGCATCGCTGGCAAATATCACACAGTTGCTCCGATCGGACTGGAACATACGGCGGTCTGGCAGGAAAATTCCCGCGAATGGCAAAGCCTCTGCTATGACAATATCGGGGAGATTATTCAGGTTGAGGTCGGAGCCATGCTGGTCGGTCGGATTGTCAACCATGCCGCAAGCACATTTGCCAGAGGTGACGAGAAAGGCTATTTCTGCTTTGGTGGTTCGACAATAGTTCTGCTGACTCAGGCGGGACAGCTGCAACTGAATCCGGAATTCGAGTCCTGCTTTGAAGAAGAAATACCTGTCCTGCAAGGCGAAACTATCGGGCGCGCCCAGCGTAGTCCGTAATCTGCCGCTCACCGCTTATAGTCGAAACCCAGATTATACCTGCGAGAAATTTTGCCGAAGACGCCAACAGGTCGTTTTCAACACAGAATATGGCAATACCTAAGCCGGGGACTTTACAATCTTTTCATCTTAGTAATCTGATCAAAGTCCACATTGGCGCTGTTAAGCCTTTCCTCATCGCCTACCACGCAGACATTGCCGTGCCTGATGGCCTGTTCCAGCCAGACGGCAGCCGCCTGCAATTCTGACAGTTCCGTCGCTACGGCCTCGGCTTTCAGCTTCTCCAAAGTCTGTTGATTCAGCCCGGAGTACTCCCGCTCCAACATCAGAATATCGACCTCATAAGGACTGATAGCCGGATCAAATTGATTGAGCGAACCGATGATCAGGCGCTCCAGCTCAACCGGAGTCAGCCGCAGGGAGCGGAGCCAGTTCCCTATCTCCTGATAGACAGTAAGCGTTTCCGCCAGTCGGGGATCGCGATAGGACAAGAGAGCCAACTGCCCGTCAGGCCTGAAGCTGATGCCCTGGCCGTAGGCGCCGCCCCGGGCACGGATCATTTGGTACAGATAGTCGCTGGAAAGCAGATTATCCAAAACCGGCAGCATACCGCTGTAGTTGACACCGTAAACCCGGTAGTCAGAAACTAAAGTGACATAATTCACATTGGCGGAGAGAGCCAGTCCCTCACTAATCCGCAACGGACTGAAACTGAAATCCTGAGCCGGCAGCCGTTCAGCCGGCAGATCGCTGATCAGAGCTCTGACCTGAGTCATAAGTTCCGGCAGATAATCCTCCTCTGCCGTCAGAGATACTTTCAGCTGTTGGCGGCGGAAAATCCGTCTGCTGACACGAGCCAGCCCGGAACTCAACCGCTCAATTTCACGGTCGAAATTTTGCAGCAAATCGCTGAGATGCCAGTAGAAGCTCAAACCATTGATCTGTTCCGAATAAGCATGGGCGGAAAACAGGCGGGACGAGGCCTGACGGATCGCAATGCGGTGAGCTATCGAATCGAAGCTGTCTTCAAAGTCGGATTTCAGAGACAACAACAATTCTTTGAGTCTCCCCCGGTCAGTGAAATCGGTCTCCAGCAAAATCTCGCGCAGTAAAGCAAACATCTGCCGCGTATTGGCATGAAGGGCATGCGAACGCACTATCAGCCGCGGCTGATGAAGGGAAGGATCGTGAAAGTCGGTGGAAACACCGGCACTGAAAGCGAAACCGGAACAGATTTGGTCAATTCGATTGCTGAGCTCAATATAATCTCTGTCGGCCGTGCTGAGATCGCCGAGCAAATGACAGAGATAGCCTACATAGACCAGATCTTCCTGCCGAACCCGACTCAGATCAAAGCCAAGAGCGAAAGTACCGATGCCGCCGGTCGCCTGCGGATGCAAAAGATAACATACTTCCTGCTCCTCTATACGTTGCTGCTCAATCCGAGTCACGCCCCGGTCAATCTCCGACAGCGACAGATAGGGCAAAGTGTCCTTCTCCTCAGGCGTATCCGGTCTGGCCTGCCAGGCAGCCAGCGCCTCGGTTCCGGCAATCAAAGCCTCGATCTCCGCCGAAGACAGGCCCGCTTTCAGCTCAGCCAGCTCGCGCGCGACAGCTCTGTCCCGCTCGCGGTACAAACCCGTGACCGGGCGGTGGATACCGCGAATAGTATCCGTATTATCCGCTAATTTCTGCTTAACATAGTCCTCGAACAGACCCTGTCCGATACCCTCTCTCAGCTTCCGCAGCGGTTCATCAAAAGCCAGATCGGCCAATAGCGGCTCCCGATAGCGGAACTGCGACATGGCCCTGATGCTGTAGACAATGCCGCGATTGATTCCGCCGGAGCGGCGCAGATCCAGTTCGCTGCTATTTAATTGCGCCAGCAGCAAATCGCGGTCGAAGCCTTCAGCCGCGCCCCGCCTCAATTCCTGATCCAAAAGCTCGCAAAACTCAGTCGCCCGCGCCGGATCGGCATTTTTGACCAGCACGCCGAAATCGGTAAAATATGTATTCCGGCCGTAGCTCATCACATCCTCGCCCAGCCCGGCCCGGCGCAGAGCCAACTTCAACGGCGACGACTCGGAATCAACCAACACGCCGAAAATCAGCTTGGCCAAAAATCGCTCCTCTACCGTTTGAGCATGACCCAGCGACCAAGTTTGCGACAACCAGCTGTTTTTTGCCACAACCTCTCCGTCCTCGCCATTGAACTCAAATTCCCTAAACCCCGATCCGCTGACAGGGCGCTCTCCCGGCGCAATCTCAATTGTTTCCGACGAAGGCGTTATTTCAGACAGCACCGCGTCCAGCAGGGGGAAAACCTCGGTCGCTGCTATAGCACCGTGCAGCACGATCAGCGCATTGGACGGATTATAGTGGCGTCTGTGGAAAGCCAGAAAGTCCTCATAGCGAAGCTGCGGAATATCGTAAGGATATCCGCCGGACTCATGGCTATAGGTAGATCCCGGATGGAGCGCCCGCACCAGATCTAATTTGATCTGCTCGGTAGGATCGCTATAGGCGCCTCTCATTTCGTTATAGACCACGCCGTTGTATGTCAGCGGCGCGTCATAATCCGCCAATGCCAGATGCCAGCCCTCCTGGAGAAAAATCTCTTTCGTCTCATAAATCCGCGGGTGAAAAACGGCATCCAAATAAACGGATATCAAATTGAGGAAATCCCGGTTGTCCTGTGAACTTAGAGGATATAGGGTCATATCCTCAAAGGTCATGGCATTGAGAAAAGTCTGCATTGAAGTCCGGAGCATGTCCATAAAAGGCTCACGAGTGCGGTACTTCCTGGATCCGGCCAGAACCGAGTGCTCCAGGATATGAGGCAGCCCGGTCGAGTCCGTAGGCGGTGTGCGAAAACCGATAGTGAAAGACTTATTTCTGCTGGCGGACTTGAGAAAAAGCAGTCGGGCGCCACTCATCTCATGCAAATATTCCAGAGCCATGGCCGCCGCTTCCGGCAGAGGTGTCGCGCTGACAAGCGTAAAACCGTAGTCTGATTCCTGTTTTATATTCTGATGCATATGGTCTCCTCAGATGGTAATTTCGTTGTTAGACAAAGAGATGGCGGTCGCTCGGATAATTTCAGCTCCGGGACCGCCTGTCGCTATGGATCTAATCAACAGCGTTATTTTTTATAAATAATTCCTAAAAGCCGGTCTCTGACATGCTTCAGCAGACCGGTCTGTCAATATCGCGGTGCGAAAGCACAACCGGATAGCCCTTATTAATCAGCTCCGAGGCGATATAATTGGCAAAAGTCACCGAGCGGTGTCGTCCGCCCGTACAGCCGATCCCTATAACAAGTTGCGCTTTGCCTTCGGCAATATACAGAGGAATGGAAAAGTAGAGAAAACCCAGAATATGTTCGAGCATGCCGATCGCCTCCGGAAAGCTCATCACATATTCACTGACTTCATGATCCTCTCCGGTCAGCGGGCGCAAATTATCAATATAATGCGGATTAGGCAGACAGCGCATGTCGAAGAGAAGATCGGCATCACTGACCGTGCCGTGTTTGAAACCGAAAGAATAGATATTGATCACCATCGCCTCGCGGCTATCCAAAGACAAGACTTTGAGCAAAGTATTGTGCAGCTGAGCCGGCTTCAGATAGGTCGTATCGACAATATATGAGGCGCGGGCCCGGATCGGTACCAGATATTCTTCTTCCCTGCGGATAGCCGCCTCAAAAGTCAAGTTTTCGGTGGTCATGAGGGGATGTATCCGTCTGGTTTCTTTATAACGTTTTCTCAGCTCATCGGAGCTGCATTTCAAATAGAGAATCTTATAACCAATATTTCTGTCTTCCAGTTCAGACAAGACCTGATCAAAGTCGGAGAACATATTTTGGCTTCTGGAATCGATGCCGAAAGCAATCTTCCTTTGCATCGTGTCATGTTCACACATGAAATCCACGAAGTTGAGGATAATTTGGGGCGGCAAATTATCGATACAGTAATAATGCATATCCTCAAGGAAATCCAATGCCAGCGATTTGCCGGCGCCGCTCAAGCCGGTGACTATCAGCAATTCCATCTCCTCTTACAGCATCCTTTCCGGTAATAATTATTTAATTTCATTCTAATGCAGAATCAAAGCTAAGAAAAGCTACGTTTAGTTCAAACATTGCCCAAGAACACCCTTGTTAACTTCCGTTCGGCAATTCTCTTGAGCCGTCGCAGAGTCTCAAGCGGAGTCGGGGGCGGCTCTGTCAGCCGATATCCGGGGAAATAACGCGACAGATGATAGGGTATATCGGGATCAATCCCCGCCAGCCAGGAAGTCATTTCCGCAATCTCCTGCTCATCATCTGAGAAACCGGGAATCACGAGTGTCGTAATCTCCAGATGGGCGCCGGCGGCCGCCAGTTCGATGGTGGATCGCACCAGGTCCAGTGATCCGTTCAAGCTGCGGTAGCCTTCGTCTGAAAAACACTTGAGATCAATATTCCAAGCGGTAGTATACTCGGCCAGCCGGCGGACGGGGCCGGGTCGGAAACTGCCATTGGTGATTAAGACGGTCTCAAGTCCGGCGCTTCTGGCCAAGCTGAAAGTCTCGAGGATATATTCGAAATTGATCAGGGGCTCGTTGTAAGTAAAGGCCAGACCGATATTGCCCATCGCACGCTGATCGAGTGCGATTTGAACCAGTTCAGAAGGTGAATAACGGCGGTTGCGGGCAGCGGCGCGGTCGATCATCCGCCGGTCGGTGATCTGAGATATATGGCAGTTCTGGCAAAAGGGACAGGTAAGATTGCAGCCGAAACCGCCGGCCGACAGGATATACGTGCCCGGGTGAAAGCAAGCCAGCGGCTTCTTCTCGATCGGATCCAGGGCCAGGCCGGTCAGGAGGCCGGCGTAGTGGTTGACTATCTGCCGGCCGGTATTGCCGCGCGCTCCGCAAAAGCCTGTCTCACCCGGCGCCAGGCGGCAGTTGTGCTGGCAGAGCGGACAGGTTAAGACGGGACCGGGGTTTTGCGGCTTGGCATTAGCTTCACTGTCAAAAGCGGCGCCGGCGCCGGTTTCGCTCTGCGCAACGGAGATAGCGTTTACACAGGAGCCGGTTTCTATAATTGTTTGTCGTTTATCCTTGCTCGTTTTGATGTCTGACCACCTCGAATCGTTCGAGCTCAACAGGTTCGGAACGGCCAATGCCTGCCTTTTGTCTGGCGATGTCGATCTGTTGCTCTATTGAGCTGATGCCATCCAAATTGGGCAGCAGCAGACCTTTCCGCAGACCCCGGCTGACAATCACGCCGTAGCGCTTGATATCAAGTTCAGAGGAATCCGTGATCGGCTCCGGCGGTCGCAGTACATCGACGCTGTACTCCAGTTCCGACAGCTCGTCCAGGCCAATCGGGCGAAAGCGCGGGTCGCGGGTGCCGGCCGCTACGGCATTGCTCATAATTTCCTCCGCCAATGTGCCATAACTCGGTTGGATGGTGCCGATACAGCCCCTGAGCTGACCTTGCTTATGGATTGTCACAAAGGCACCGGCTTTGCCTGCAGTGATTTCTTGAGGCAAAGCTGCCTGTTCAGCCGGTGTCAGTGGAGGCTTGCGCCCGGTCCGGATATAGTTTTCGACTGTATGCTTGGCCAGCGCGACATAGGGATCGCCGCTGAGCCAGGGAATATCCTTTCCGGAACTGAGACTGGGGGAGTCCGGTCGCAGATCGCGGAAAGCTGCTATAGCATAACCGACGCCATAGGTACCCTCATAGCTCAGGAGCTCCGACTTATAAGCGGTATCCGCCAGTACGCCGCCCAGAATATTGAAAGATCTTAGCCCGCATTCGGCGACCTCTGCCAACAGATCATCATCATAGGCAAGCAGCCGGGCGAAGTCTCCCGCGCCGAGGGCTGCGGTCAGATCGCGGTCAAAAGCTTCGCCGCGCGGCGCCAGACCGTATGGACTATCCGCTTTCAGGCGATGTGAGAGATCGCCGCTGGCAATGAAGACAACCCGCTTGCCGGAAGCGGCAATAGCGTCCCGGATTGCCCGGCCGTAATTGTGATGGATCTGAGGCGACAGGCCGGAAAAAGACAGGCGAACCAAACCGGGGGTCAGTTGCCACTCGCGGAAGTCGGCGGACGACCGTTGCCTGGCATCGGCAGCAGACCGGACAGCGGATTTGCCGGCGGCCGCAGAGGGGAATTGTTGCTCCGCGACCGAAGCAGCCCATTCCGCCCGCGCGATAAAGTAAAGGGGAACAAAGCTGCCATGATCGACTCTGCTGCCTAAATCCGCATTCCCCGCGCTGATATGTGTCGGGATCGCGGCGGATTGCGCCTTGTCCCGGATGAGACTGATCAGATCCTGATCATAATTCATGGTCAGAACCGGCTGCCCGGCACCGAAAGATGCCAATGACATCGATTCAACGCTGCCGCCGATCAGTCGAAAAGCGCCGGATAACGCAGGAGCATGCGGCGAAACAAGGATAATCGTATCGGGTTGAGCTTGAGCTATCTCGGTCCCTACCCGGTAGTAGGCGGCCATTGTTTCAGGGATTCCCTTCTCGGCGCCCCTGCCTACCGCCGGCACGGCTAATGGCGGATGAGGTACTGCATAAGCTGAAATTAAAGTCATCTGCTACACTCCTTTATTCTTTGCCAAAGCGGACAAGTCACATCAGTCAGCTCTGAAAACACCCTGCCGTCTGATCGACAGGCAATTAGATTGTCACCGCAATTCCCGGCGACAAATAAGTACTGTCTTGTTATAAGTATAGCGCATTCTTCCCATAGGACAGAGTTTAGCCTGGCACGCGGCACCCGTTGACGGGGAAAGCAAAATTTATTATTATAAGTTCAGATATAATCAATATTTCCGGATGCTCGGGAAACAGGTGCAAGACCTGTGCGGTACCGCCGCTGTAAGTGAGACTTGTCCTCAGACGGATGTCAGCCACTGATTTGATTGGGAAGGCGAGGATTAAGGCCAAAAACTCACGAGCCAGAAGACCGGTTCGGAAATGATGCCAATACACAACGGTTTATTGTGTCGCGGCGCTTGAGTTATTGACGGTAAAAACGGGCCGCAACTTTAGGAGTTGCGGCTTTTTGTGTTGGAAGAGAGCTAAAAAGGATAGCGCTCAAATCCGGCCGAATAACATATTTACAATGTCGTTATGCGATTTTGTATACTCCTTTTCTCATTTCTGATGCAGGGCTGGCGCCGGATTTCCTGGCCCGGGGCCGGTAGCCGGCCCGCATCGGGACAATCACCATTAATCGTAAGTAATCATATTCAGATCGAGCATATTCTTCTTGATTTGGGCTAGGGTTGACTTCAGGGCACTGAGCTGTTCATCTGACAGTTCGTGCAGATCCGGCGGCTGATCCTCCCAGGAACCCATCATGCGGCCGACTTCGTCCATCATCTTGCTAACTTCATACAGATCCGGAGCACTGACCAGGATAGAAGTGCTATGATGCGTTTCGTCGCCCAGAAATTCCAGCTCATCTCCATAGCGCGGGATCATCACATCAATGCCAAAAGTCTCCTCAATATTATCTTTCAGCGGCAACATCTCCCTGCTTTCACCGTGAACCAGGACCACTTGCCTGGGCTTGGTCTCAAAGTCTGCCAGCCAGTTCAGCAATGTCGGTTTGTCAGCATGGGCCGAAAAGCCGGGCATGCTGTACACCGAAGCCTTGATATCGACCCAGGAGCCGGCGATCTTAACCTTGTCCGTAGTTCCGTCCAGGATGATGCGTCCCAGTGTACCCGCGGCCTGATAGCCGACAAAGATGACAGCGGACATGGGATCCCAGAGATTGTACTTGAGATGATGACGAACCCGCCCGCCTGTAGCCATACCGCTGGCCGAAATGATAACCTTGGGCTCCCGCTTTTCATTCAGTGCTTTTGATTCATCCACTGATCGGGTATAGGTGAGATTGGGGAAGTTGAAAATATTGTCGCCGCGGCGCACCAGGGCCTGAGCCTCTTCACCCAGCAAATCGGTATGCCGCATAAAAACTGAAGTTGCTTTCGTCGCCATCGGACTGTCCACATAGATCGGAACAGGCTGTCGCTGGCCGTGGCCGCCGTACTCAAAGTATTTGTTCATCTCATAGAGCAATTCCTGTGTGCGGCCGATCGCAAAGCTGGGGATAATCACGCTGCCGCCGCGATTAATTGTCTTATAGATCACCTGCATCAACTGATCCAGCGAATCCTGATATTTGGCATGGACGGTATTGCCGTAAGTTGACTCGAGAATAACCAGATCCGCTGCCTCGATAGCGGAGGGATCGCGGATCAGTAAATGGTCATGCATGCCGAGATCTCCGGAGAAAACTACCTTTGTCGTCTTGTCGCGCTCCGTAATCCACAGCTCAATTATCGCCGACCCCAGAATATGCCCGGCATCTCGCAATCGCATTCGGATATTAGGCGTCAGATCAACCATTTCCTCATAGTAATACGGCTCAAACAGTTCCATCGCCGCAACCACGTCATCTGAATCATACAGAGGCTCCAACAGATCCTCGCCGGCGCGCTGGCGCTTTTTATTCTCCCATTGGATATCGAAATATTGAATATTCGCCGAATCCTGGAGCATAATATCGACCAGCTCCATTGTCGCCTGCGTCGTATAAATCGGTTTGTCAAAACCCTCTTTGACCAGCTTGGGAATCCGTCCCGAGTGATCTAAATGCGCATGGGTCAGAATCAAAAAATCCAATTGTGAGATATCATAAGGGAAATCCAGCCGATTCCTGGCTTCCTCACTGGCACTGCCCTGGAACATTCCGCAATCAATCAGAAAACGCTCGCCATTCTCCGTTGTGACCAGGAAATTAGAACCCGTCACATCCTCGGTCGCGCCATAAAAAATAATTTTCATTCAGTTTTCCTCTGTTTTCTCCGGTACCGTCCGCCGGATAATACCGCCGCCTACCACCATTTCTCCGCAGTAAAAGACTATCGATTGACCCGGCGCCGGCGCTCTGATCTTTCTCTCGAAGGCGGCAACAATGTGTTCCGTTGACTCCGGCCTGATCACGGCGGCAGTCTCAGCCGAACGATAGCGGATCTGTGCCGTCACGGCCATGGGCGCGGTAAGCTGAGGCAGGGCTATCAGATTAATATTATCAGCCAAGACAGAATCGGTATATAATTTCTCTTCCTTGCCCAAGACGATCCGATTGGCCGCTTTCTCCTTGCACAATACGAAATGCGGTTCACCCAGGGCCAGGCCCAGACCCTTGCGCTGACCGACCGTATAATGGATCAAACCCCTGTGCCTGCCCAGAATCCGACCCGATTCATCCACTATATCTCCCGGCTCCTGCGGCCCCAGTTCCCGCTCAATCAGAGCGGCATAATCTCCATCCGGCACAAAGCAAAGATCCTGACTATCTCCATGATCGGCCGCTGCCAGACCCTGTTTCCGCGCCAGCTCCCGCACCTCGCCTTTGGTCAGATCTCCCAGCGGCAACAGCAAACGGCCGAGCTGTTCTTGTTGCAGGCGATAGAGCATATAGCTCTGATCCTTATACCTGTCTCTGGCCTTAAAGAGCAGCTTGCGATCTTCAGCTGTCTTCGCTATACCGCAGTTCTCCTCCATTTTCTCTTTATCGGCATCACTGCTTCGCCTTACCCTGGCATAATGCCCGGTAGCTACCATCTCAATCCCTCTCCGGTCCGCTTCGCGCAATAGAACTTGCAGCTTAACCTCGGCATTGCAGCGCACACAAGGATTGGGCGTTTCACCTTGGGCATAGCTGCTGACAAAATCAGCAATAACACAACTTCGAAATTCCTCTCCGGCATCAAGCAAATCAAAGGGGATTCCCAGCTGTTTACAAATTGCCGCTGCCGCTGCCGGATCTTCGGCTCCATGCATTCTCAGCATGGCTGCCTGGCAGTCAAAGCCCTGTTCCCGCAGCAACGCCGCTGCCACACTGGAATCAACGCCGCCACTCATCGCAATTAATACTGATCTGGTCATAAAATGGAATTATTGGTCGGCATAGGTATCGAAATAACCTTGGATATGGACGATTGGCGTACCTTTGTCACCCGAGCCGGATGTCAAATCCGCCAGCGAGCCCAGGATATCTGTTATCCTCCTTGGTGTCGTACCCAGCGAAAAAGATTCCTCGTCCCGGTGCCGATCTATATCGCCGATAAAGTCACTGACAGCTCGCTCCAGATTTTCCCCGGCCAGATTGGCGAACTCATTGTCGGCCAGATACTTCAGTTTGATCTCAGAAGGTTTGCCCTGCAGACCGGCTGTAAATGCCGGTGAAACTACCGGGTCGGCCAGCTCCCAGATCTGTCCGACCGGATCGCGAAAAGCGCCGTCGCCGTAGATCATGACCTCAATCTCCTTACCGGTCAGTTCCCGCAGGTACTGTTGGATCTGCTGCACATAAATGTCGCAGTCGCGCGGGAATAACTTGACCAGCTCCGGGGCGGCTTTGTTAGCGCCCAGCAGACCGAAATCCGCATTGTACCCGCTGCCCGCCACAGGACTCGTCATCAGATCGGCCAGATTGCGGACCCGCCTCGCACCGGCAGCCGTCAGCAGCCGGTTTGATCTCTGACGGCTATGTACATCGCAGGTTAGGACATCCGTTTCATGCCGCAGAATCTCTCGCACATCATTAGCAAGGATCACACGCAAGTTGCAGTTTTCGCTGTGGCAGATTTCATGATAGAGTTCGATATAGTCAACGCCGGTGAATGGATGGGGATTCGAGCCGAAGAGCTCACGATACCGCTCCTCGGTCAAGGTCTCGCCATAATAATTGATACCCGTATCGTCCAGCTGTTCAATCGTCACCAGAGCATTGCCGACTTCATCGCGCGGGTATGACAGCTGCATGGTCAGCGAGTCAAGCGCCCGGGCGATCGCCCTGAGCACGGTCGCAAAGCGGTTGCGGCTCAAAATCGGAAAGACAATGCCGGCGCGGCCCGCCGGGAACTTGCTTGCCACATCGGCAGCGATCTGATCGACAGTGGCATAATTGCCCTGTGCCCTGGCCACGATGGCCTCGGTGATGGCCACCACATCGCGATCTTTCAGCTCAAAAGGCTCGGCCTGAGATGCTTTGATCACGCTGTCCACCACAAAGGACACGAGATCATCACCCTCACGAATGATCGGGGCACGGATGCCCCTGGCAGTTGTTCCAGTAAGTCTTAACATATCATTTCCTTTTGCCTAGCTTCCGCTACAGCAGGTTGGGCGTGTTTCCGGCACACCTTTCATATCCTGCAGCGCCGGTGCGTCTGAATATTGTAACTGCAGGATCATCGAATGGACTCTATCTTTCAATGTTAGCACAAATGGAATTACCGGTCTGCCTTTGTTTGTTTTATAGGTATTCTATTCGCAAGTCTTTTTGCGAAGGCGCTCTGAAAGGTGTTTTGCCCGCTGTGATTGGAAGCAGATGATAAAAAAGTGCCAGTGATCGCCGTTCCGGGTGAAAAATCTTAAAATAAAACTTTTTCGTTCAAACCAGTATCACTCCAAGAAAACATATATGCATTTTTTAAAGGTTTAATCGGTAGTGCATGAGTCATCCTGTGCGCAAAACTTGCTGTATTTTTAAGTTTTGCGTATAGTTGCCCTATGCGTTCTCAATAGAATTATTATTTTCCAAAAAGTCTAAAATTGTTAACAGACGATAGCCTTTTTCTAAGTTTGAAAATGGAGTCCTGTCCATTGTTATGAGTATCTTTTTATAACCGTCATCCAAGCCACGGAAAGAGGACAGTTCTCTCTCTTTTACACTTGAATTCTCAATACTGTAAGTGACTTGAATATAATTTTTTCTTCCTTCTGCATCTCTTGCAACAAAATCAATTTCTTCATTTCTATTTTTCCCTATATCGACGATATAACCACGCCTTATGAGTTCCACATAGACGATGTTTTCTAGCGCACGGGAAACTTCAAGCTGACGGTATTGAATAAGCGCATTGCGAAGACCCATATCACAGACATAATACTTGTTTTGTGTTTTGAGATAAGCTCTTCCCTTGAGATCATAACGTTCGACTTTGTAAAAAAGAAAAGCATCCGCTATGTGGTTCAGATAACGGCTCACCGTCTCATTATCAACAGATTTATATCCGCTGCTTTGCAATGTATTCGCTATTTTATTCGGCGATACAGCCGAGCCGATAGATGAGCAAAGAACATGAATCACCCCGCGGAAGACTTCTTCATTTCTTATGTCGTAACGATCAATCATATCTCTCGTTATAACAGTATTAGCCACCATTCCCAAATAATCTCTTTTAGTGGGCTCATCCGGCTCTGTAACAGTATACGGCAAGGAACCGAATAAGACATATTCATCTAAGGCTTCTCTCTTATCACCTTTGCGAAAAGAATAAAACTCTTGAAAGGACAGAGGGAAGCATTTTATTTCTATGCCCCTGCCTCGAAATATGGTGTTGATATCACTCGAAAGCAACTTTGAATTTGAACCTGTTACATAGATATCGGTGTTGTATTCGCTGCGAACTTCATTGAGAACTTCCTCAAATCCATCAACCATCTGAATTTCATCGAGCAGAAGATAATACTTCTCATCGTCAGCGAAAAGGCCGAGTAAATATGAATATAGTTCATCGGACTTGCGCAGGTTCTCCCATTTTTTCATATCGAAGGCAATTTTTATGATATGGTCGGCTTGGACTCCGTCATCAAGCAAATAGCGGTAAAACAGTTCGTTTAATAAGATTGATTTACCGCAGCGTCTGACACCGGTAATGATTTTGACCAAATCCTTGTGTCTATAGCGGATGAGTGTGTTGAGTAGGTTTTCTCTTTTAATAAACATGACGACCTCCTTAACACATTATATGCGCAAAACTTTCGTTTTTCAAAAATTTTACGCACAGCAGCCTTAGTTCTATTTATATTATAGAAGTTTCCGCCATCCGGATTCGATATAAACATCATCAACAATACTTTGCGTAAACTCTAAAGTATCATTTCACACTTGTTCTTTCCGTTTTATTTAACCCGACATTTATTCAACTTAACCAGACATAAATAGTGTCGGGTTATTAGTTGTTGAGAACAGTTTTCTAATTTCGTACTTTGCGGAAGCTCTGAAACCCTTTTGCTTACTGTATTTTTCTCCTTTAGAATGATTATGACATACTCCCCCGGCTGTCACCGCGAAGGATGTGACTGCTTAGAATGTGACTTCGATTCCGGGTCTGATCAGCCAGACTTTCTTGTCGATGGCGGTTTGACCGGTGGCGCGGCGGATGGCCTCGGCATAGACTTCGATCTGAATGCGATAGCGCTCGCGGATTACTCTGGCAGCCTCAGCGGGATCAGCTGATACTTGATCAGATTTGAAATCCAGCAGCAGGATGCCCTCGTCATCCGCCAGCCAGAGATCGATCATACCCTGCAGCAGAGTAATCGCAGTGCCAGGTTCCGGCACGGCGAGTCTGAAATTGCTGCTGTCAAATGTCGTCTGCCGGGAAGTGTCCGCAGTTGTTGTTACATGCTGCGAAAATTGATCAATTCTTAACAGATCGGGGCCGGTTTGACCGGGAACAGCGATGCTCTGTCCGGATAGGGCCTGATCAACAATCGGCGATGCGGATAGTGGGAGCAGAGCCGGAATAGCCAGTGTGAAAGGTTGTTCCCGGTAAATTCTGTCCGCCCGCAGCAGCCGTTTTCCGCTTGGAGAGCGCGCAAATTGCAGAGCGTTATCCGCAAAACCCTGCACTTCCGCTCTCTCTTCCGGCAACAGGCGCTGCCCGGCTACCATCCGGTTCAGCTGCCGTTCATACTCCTGCTGCACATCCTCAGCCTGATCCAGGCGGGCAAAGTCCAGGAATTGAAAGACAGTGTGAAGGGCAACGCCGAGCTGTGCCGCGGACATCTGAGCCCGGCGCCGGTAATCAACCGGGCTTGACTTTATTGGCCGGGGCGCATTTGCCGGCGCCTTCGTATCATCAAATTGAGAAATAGATTTCTCCGCCGGCTGCCGGAGCCGGAAAGCCATGTCGGAGAACAGGGCGGCTTCGCTGCTGAGCCCTTCGGCCGCTCGCTCCGCGTCGGCCAGCGCTGTGATCTGGCGTTTGAGTTCGCTGACCGTAATCTTGGCCGGGGCAGTGGCCAGGATGCCGCCCGAGACATCGGCGCTGAGCAGCTTGGTCAGCCGCGCGGCCTCGCCGGCTGTTGGCATTATAGATGAGTCGGGGCCGGCGTTTGCGGTGACCGCGCGTTCAGCGGCAACTTCGGAGCCGGCACTGTGCGCGGGTGGAGTAGGAACGGCAGTCAAATCCGGCGCTGGCGGAATGTGGTCAGTGAGATTGCGGATGGTCTCCTGATAAACTTGCTGCACCAGCTCATTTAGGGGTGTCAGGCGAACTTGCAGATGCGGGAAGCGGAAATTGCCTTTCGTGCCGGCCAGTACCTTTGCTCCCAGCTCTTCGTCTCGCAGATACAACAGGTGAAAGATGAGCTCCCGGTTGTGGCGGATCCGGCGCAGGGTCTCCGCCTGCAGGCGGCCATCTCCGGCCTTGGCCAAGGCCGCGGCAGCCTCCAGATCTTTCTGATTCGAGGCAATCCCGCCATAAGGTTTATCCAAAGCGTCAACCAGGTAGAGTCGATCCCGGGCGCGGGTCATGGCGACATATAACAAACGCCATTTTTCAGCTTTCTCGGCCATTTTCTCAGCGTCGAGCTGTATCTGATGCGGCAGATTCAAATAGGTGCCGGCGCCGTTCGGGTCAATGCTATAGCTGGTGATGCCCACCTGTTCGCTGAGGCTGGCAAACTGGTAGCGGTCGCGCTGATGATAGGCGGAGTCCAGCCCGGCCAGGAATACGACCGGGAATTCCAGCCCCTTGCTGCCGTGGACAGTCAAAACCCGCACAGCATCGCCGCAAGACACAGCCGGCTCGATTTCCTCCGGCTGACTTTCTTTCTCGCGCAGATTGCGGATATAGCCGGCCAGCGCATTGACACTAAGCGGCTGGTTTTGCTCCAGCAATTTGACCCAGTCGAGAAAACTTTCCAGGTCCGTCAAATTCTCGCCGGCATAGCTGCGGTGCTCAAGATAGTCCGCATAGCCACTGTCGGCAATAATGCGTGTCAACAGTGCCGATACCGGGATATCCTCGGACAGCCGACGCCAAGCGGCGAGCTTGTCCAGCAGGCGGCGCGCCTTGCTCCGCAGTTTTGCCGTTTGCTCCCGGGCAGTGCTACTCGCTGCGGCGAATGTTGTCGTCTGTTCCCGATTCGTGCTGCTCGCCGCGACAAATGCCTCTGTCTGTCTTTGGTTTGGATTTCCTGCTGCGGTCGCTGTTGCTATCTCCCCCCGATCTGAACTACCTGTTGCGGCGAACCTCTCCAGGCGCAGATAGTAAGGATCACGGTAATAGACCGTGCGGGCACTCTCATCATCATCTTGCGATAAGGCGGGTTCAAGCGCTTTCGCCGCAGCCGTTCCGGCGAGGATTCCACGGTCACTGTCTGCCGCTGTATTGGCAGTTCCCGGCAGCTGTCCCGGTTTACAGGTCGGGAGAACCACAGTCATAGCTTCCGCGCTCGCTGCGATCTGCAACAGCTCCTCTTCATTCAGACTCTCACCCAGAAGGCCGGAAAGAAGAATTGAGGTTAAAGGAATGTCTTGTCGGCTATTGTCGAGTACTTGTACTAAAGCTTCCAGTTGCCGCAGAACCGGCGAATCGAGAAATTCCCGCTTGGGAATACCGGCCACAGGGATGCCGTGACCGGTCAGAACCTGGCGCCAGATCTCCAATGTCTTGTGCTGCGGTGCCAGAATAGCGATATCGCTCAACTTATACGAGGTCATGCTGAGTAATTCCCGGATCCGGGCTACAGCCAGCAGCGCCGCCGCTTCCTGACCGCGGGGATCCGCTGTCAGACCGAGTTCCGCCAGGAGCTCATCAGAGAAGCCGGTTGCATAAGCGGTAGATGATGAATCAACCGGAACTGCAGAATTTGCCGTATTCGCGCTTACTGACTCTGCTATTTCGCCGGTGGCTGCCTCTTCCGGATTCTCTGCTTCAGATGTCTCTTCCGTCTCAGCGGTACCGATCGCGAGCAAAAACTCCACCGGCAAACCCTGATCCGGCTCAGCGGCCCGGCCGGCGATCAGAGCCTCTTTATAGTCGTATTCGATCTCGCCTGTCTCTTTGGCGAGGAAAGAGCTGAAGACCTGATTGACGAAATCGATAATGCCGGGCAGACTGCGGAAATTCCGGTTAAGGCGGATGATATATCCCTCCGGACCACCCGATAACGCCTTCGTTTCTGCCTCATAAGGGGTAAAACGCTCCTGCTTGCCCCGGAAGAGATCGGGGTTGGCATAGCGAAAGCGGTAGATACTTTGCTTGATATCGCCGACCAGATAGAGATTGTCGCTGGCGAAAGATGTGATGACCGCTTCCTGAATACTGCTGGTGTCCTGATATTCATCGACATAGACCTCCAGATAGCGCCGGCGATATTCGGCGCAGATCTGAGGTTGGCGCAACAAGCGGAGAGCATCGTGCTCAAAGTCATTGAAATCGACTTTGTTCTGCCGCAGCTTCAGCGTACGGTAGCGGCTGTCAACCAGCAGAATTAGTTCGAACAGGCGGGCGAGAGGGCCGAAAGTACTCCCCAGGCTGTTTTCAATCTCCGATTGGCTGAGACTGAACCAGGGATAGACATCGTCAAAATATTGGGCAATCGGAGTGCCGCGCGTATTCTGGAAATTGGTTGTGATCAGAGCCAGAACCTGAGCGATATGAGTATTGAACAGGGCATTGAATTCCTGAGCTTGCTCGCCGCGGCCTCCTTTGAGGACCGTGATCGGCGGCAGGTTCAGCCCCAGATGATTGATCGCATCCCAATCATCAGTAACCAGGACTTCGGCCAGAGCGGGCAGCACGGTGGCAATCGCCTGCATAGCCGGTTTGAGCGCCGTGATAGTCTTGGCTTTTTCGCGGGGATCGAAAATCCGCTCCCAATAGGGCAGGGTCTGCAATAGTCGCAGATCTGCCAGTGCCGGCTCCAGATGGCTGCGCAGGGTTGCAAATAAATCCCGGGCATAGTCTGAGTCCGTCCAGCTGCGGCAGCTATGGTAATTTGCGGTCAGCTCGGCCTGAACCCACCGGGGATAATCGGCCATACTGCGGAGCTGACTGAGCATCCGGGCCAAATTGTCACGCAGACCCTGATCATCATAGCCGGGCGCGATAGCGGCGGCCAAGAGATCGAAGTCAGCGAGCCAGGCGGCCAAGGTGCGGTCCGGCCCCGCCGCTACAAAGGGCTTGATCTCATCACGGGGCTGCGGGAGCTCACGGGAAAGCAAAGCAGTCGGAAGAAGAGTACCCGGCGCGGAAGAGGTGACGGCTTCAGTCGTATCAGTATCCTCGGCAGCGCCGTAGTAGTCCGGACCTGTTCGTACCGCTGAGGAAGCTGAGTTAGAGCCGGCGCCGAGTGTAGCTTCACTGCCGGCGGCCAGGCGATAGATTGCGCCCAGCACATCATCGATCGCCCGGTCTACCAGCAGTTTCTTCTCTTCTTCTTTCAACACCTGATAACCAGGTTCGATCAAGGGCACCCCGTCCTCATCAACCAGCTCGCTTAGGTAATCGGCAATTACGCTGTGACAAAAGGAATGGATCGTGGAAATCTGCATGGCCGGCAACTGCCTGACCAGCTCGCGGGCCCGCTGCCTGGCGGCCGGGTCGGTCTCTTTCTCCTGATAGCTTCTGATCGCCGACTCGATCTTCTGTGCCATCTGAGCGGCAGCCAGCTCGGTAAAGGTCATAACCGCGATCCGATCCGGCTCAATCAAACCGGCAATCAGGCGCCGGACAATCCTCTCGGTCAGAACAGTTGTCTTGCCCGAACCGGCGGCGGCGGAAATCAGGAGATCCCGCTCCCCGTCATAAGCAAAGGTCTGCTGTTGTTCGGCCGTCCACTTAATCGCCATTCTCGCTCTACCTCTGCTTCTCCTTACGCTGCTGCCGCCAGTCTTCAATCATTGCTGCAGCCCGGGCCTCATATTCGCTTGGCGCGCCGGCGATCTGTACCCGGTCACGCCCGGTGCGGCCATCATATAAGCAATGCACTTTGAACTGGCAATAAGAACAAGGCGACTGCCCGGCCCGCAGCACAGTCGGCCTGGCCCCCAGTTCACCGCTGAGAATATCCGCCATGGTCGCCTGCGCGCGGTCAGCGGCAAAGTCTGCTATCAACAGCAATTCCTCAGAGCTGCCGGTCATTTTTTGTTTGTCGAAGGCGTCGCGCAGCAGTCCGGCAGGATCAGTCGGGACGGGCATGATCCCCAGGCGATTATCGCTCCGCCGGTCGGCAAAAGTAAAATAACCGAAGCCGCGCGGCGCGGCCTCCGGATACAGATGGCTGAAAACCTTAAGGTAAAGCGGCAGTTGCAGGTTCAGGCCGTGCACCAGATCCGCCAGCAGAATCTGCCGGCGGCCGCGCTTATAGTCAATCAGAATAAAATCATTTCCCGCTGTGTCGATCCGGTCAATCGTGCCGGTGAGAGTCACCTGCCAGTCATCCGACATCAGCTTAAGATTATCCCGTTCGGGCAGAGGAAATTTCCATTCCACCGCCCTCGGAAAGAGCAAGTCGCGCCTGATCTGATCCGCCGTGAGCTGCAGAGTCGTCAGAGCGTAACTTAAAATCCGCCGCTTCATCTGCCCCCTAACCTCCGGGAAACCGAAGTGCATCAGTCCCGCGTTTTCGACTGCGGTCTCGAAATATTGCTCAAGCTTGCCGGCAGTCAGACCGGACTGCCAGGCCTGCGCCAGTTCCGCTTTCTGACCCGTCTCTGCCACCCCCTGCCAGGATGCCATCAATTCCTTGATCGACAGCTCCATCACCGCATGCAAGAGACTGCCCTGCTCCCTGGCGCTCGGCTGCCAGATCTCACGCTCATGCAGGCGCAACAGATAAGTTGCCAGATAGCTATAAGGACAGTGATTATAGCGCTGCAACTGCGACACACTCATCCGGTCGCGCGGCAAAATCAGCGTCCGCACCAGATCCCGGGGCAGTCGCAGCAGCTCAGGCCGCCGCTCCGGTCGCAATTTCAGCCCGGCCATATTGTCCAATAATTTCAGTGCTTCAAGCCAGGCCTCGCGGTCGCCAAGCGGTCTGTAGCGGGCAACTGGATCGGCCAGCGCCAGATTCAGCTGTCTTTGCGCGATCTTAGCCGTATTCCACATCGGCGAAGGCGCAAAGGGGTCGGACAGCAGGACGGTCACGGTCTCCGTTCGCTCTTCAATTTGTTTCTGGACCAGAGAAACCTCATCCCGATTGAGAGACGGCGTGGTCAGATACAGCTGCCCGCGCGGCGCCGTCAGCAACTGCTGCAGTTGCCATTCCCGCGCCAGCGGCAGATCCGCCTGATGGCTGGGAAACATCTTCCGGCTATGCTCAGCCAGCAGTGCGCGTTCATTGTCGCGCAGATAGCCCTCATCCGCGCTGCGAGGCGGGAAATTGTTCTGATCGGTGCCGACTATGAACAGCACCTCAACCGGATAAGTCGTCATTTGGCGCAGATTACCGACGCGGATGCTGTCAATCCCCATCGGAATTGAACTATGGCTGAAACCGGCCAGGGCCGCCCGCAGCAGCCGGGTAAACTCCGCCTGGGACAAAATCAGCGACTGCATAAGCGCCTCGGCTTCTTCCCTGAATGTAAACCACTGATTCCAGGCAACGGTCAAAATCCGGGCCGCTTCTTCCTCGCCTTGTTCGCGAAGATAAGCGATTCTGCCCTCAAGCCGGACAAATATCTCTTCCTGCAGCCATTCGGAGAGCAGCGCCAGCTTGGCAGCGCCGAGACGCTTCCGCCGGATTTTGCCGCCAAGTTGATTCAAAGGCTCCAGAACAAGACTGACCTCATTCCAGAGCTTAAATTCAGTGCCGGACAATTTGCCCGCAGCCAGCAATTGCTCAGGCTCAAAACGGGCGAAATCATGTGGCCGGATCAAGCCCCGGGCCAGACATAGATTGTCGAAATCATCAATCGTCTCACCGGACAGCCCGCTGAAACCGGCGCGCAGATACGACATAATAGCTTCCCGGTCAGGCTGCGCCAGCAAATACTCCAGCACGGCATCAAGCTGGCGCAGAAAAGATGATTGGGACAGAGGAGTGCGGCGATCGATAAAAACAGGCAGGCCATATATCCGGGCAGTCGCCGCCAACAGATCATTGTAAGTCTCCGGGTCGGCCAGTGCGATGCCGATATCCCGCCGCTGCAGATCGGTTTCGATCAGAATTCTTCTGATCTCGCCGCAGACGAAGCCTAGTTCCGCCCTGGCATTGGGAACATAAACAGTTGTAACCGCAGGCATTTTACGCCGGGCCGGTATTTGCTCTGTCAGCAGCCTGTTGCTGATGCCCTTCAATTGTTGTGCAGTGTTCCTGCCGTGGGTATAAACTGCTTCGCCTTGATCATCCAGTCGATCAGCGCTAACCGTTACGCATAGCGAACTGCAATATCTATTGAGATAAGTCAGAATAGCCAGCTCCTGGGTGGTAAAGGCCCTGGTCTCGCCGAAGCCCAGAACCCAGACCGCTGTTTCGCGCAGGAAAGCCAGCCGCGGTTCCCGATCGGTCTCTCGCAGCAGGTCTGCCAAACGATCCAGATCATAATCAGGGTCACTGAGATCATATTGTTGCAGCATCTTTCGGTACTGCTCCAGCAAAAGCGAGAAATCCGCCAGCTTGTCCGCCGTAAGCGCAGACGGGGCTGCCGCTGCCGCAGCGCTCAGATCGCGGGGTGAGATCTGATAGCGGCTGAAGTCGCCCATTACTGTAACCAGTTCTGAGG
>MTKW01005692.1_pt1 | contig 21856 bp, 16 predicted proteins | sample 1042761 | NCBI WGS metagenome assembly MTKW01 (sample SAMN06205366, study PRJNA360243) | anaerobic digester metagenome | biome: Wastewater treatment plant; feature: Anaerobic digester sludge; material: sludge; isolation source: anaerobic digester fed with sludge from wastewater treatment plant ...
TGCCTTTTTCTCAGGACGCATCTGCGGGAAAAGGAGTCCCTCCTGGATGGTGGTCTGCCCGGTCAGCAACATCGTAAGCCTGTCCATGCCAATACCCATTCCGGCAGTGGGAGGCATACCATACTCCAGCGCACGAAGGAAGTCCTGATCGATGAACATCGCCTCGTCGTCACCTTTTTCCGACAGCCGGAGTTGCTCTTCGAACCGTTCACGCTGGTCGATTGGATCGTTCAACTCGGAATAGGCATTTGCCAGCTCCTTGCCGTTCACCATCAGTTCAAACCTTTCGGTGAGCTCGGGATTGTTACGGTGTCGCTTGCAGAGCGGCGACATCTCAATGGGATAGTCGATGATAAATGTCGGCTGGATATAATTCCCTTCGCACTTCTCGCCGAAAATTTCATCGATCAGTTTCCCTTTCCCCATAGAGTCGTCAACTTCGATGTTGAGCTCCTTGCATACTTCGCGGAGCTGCGTCTCGTCCATTCCGGTAATATCGATTCCGGTATGCTCCTTGATAGCATCGATCATGGTGATGCGCGGGTAGGGTGCCTTGAAGTCGATCTCCCGGTCGCCGATGGTTACCTTTGTGGTGCCCAACACTTTTGTGGCGATCTGTTCCAACATCTGCTCGGTAAACTCCATCATCCACCGGTAATCCTTGTAGGAGACGTAGATCTCCATGACGGTAAATTCAGGATTGTGCGTGCGGTCCATTCCCTCGTTGCGGAAATCGCGCGCAAACTCGTAGACACCTTCAAATCCGCCTACGATCAGACGTTTCAGATAGAGCTCATTGGCAATACGTAGATAGAGGTCGATATCGAGGGCATTGTGGTGCGTGATGAACGGACGGGCTGCAGCTCCACCCGGGATGCTCTGCAGGACCGGGGTGTCTACCTCCAGGTAGCCGAACTGGTTGATGAACTCGCGCATGGCGTTGAAGATACGGGTCCGCTTGATGAAGATCTCCTTCACTTCATCATTAACCACCAGGTCGACATAACGTTGACGGTAACGGAGTTCGGGATCGCTGAACTTGTCGTATGCCACGCCATTCTTCATCTTCACTACGGGAAGCGGTCTCAATGATTTGGAGAGCACTGTCAATGTCTGGGCATGCACGGAGATCTCGCCCATCTGGGTGCGGAAGACAAACCCGGTGATGCCGATGAAGTCGCCTATATCGAGCAGTTTCTTGAAAACAGTATTGTAGAGCTCCTTGTCTTCTCCGGGACAGATATCGTCGCGGGTGATATAGACCTGGATTCTTCCTTTTGAATCTTGCAATTCGATGAAGGAGGCCTTGCCCATGATACGGCGCCCCATGATGCGGCCGGCAATACTTACCGGACGTTTCTCTTCATCATTAAATTCTTCTTTTATATCTGTGGAATAGGCGTTTACTTCGTAAAGCGCCGCGGGGTAGGGATCAATTCCTAATTCTCTTAATTCGTTTAAACTTTGTCTGCGGATCAGCTCCTGTTCACTAAGCTCTAAATGATGCATCTTGTTTTATTTTTTCGAGTTTCGCAAAAACTCCACAAAAGTACAAAATATATCGTATACTTTCCAGTTGAAGCTCTTTTTTTCGATAAATTCCGGGATGAAAAATTTGATTTTCAGCAGATTTTCCTTTTTCTTGACAGGGAGATAAACATTGATCTGACCGGGCTTTGCAGGCATAGGCAACAGATTCCGGCTGAGGTGAAACTATTCAGTTTCATTTCAGTAAATTACCTTTGTAAAATTTCATTAATTCGAATGAAATGATTTACTTTGTAATATGATCTTCCATCTGCAAAAAGTGAGGATCTATTAAAGCTAACCCATGGATCTGTACACGGTAAACGAATTGGTAAAAGGCACCATTTGCCAGGATTGCGGCACATCACAGGATTTTATCCATGCTTTTGCTTCTGACCTGATGAGCGATGTGTTGCGATTCAACATGGAAAGAACCATTCTCATTACCGGTTTGTCTACTGTTCAGACATTACGGACTGCCGAAATGTCGAATATCGAATGTATCATCTTCGCCCGCGGAAAAAAAGTAACCGATGAGATGATCTCGCTGGCGGCTGAAAACAACATCTCGCTGATCACAACCCCCCTCACCCTCTTTGAAGTATCGGGCAGGTTGTATGGTAACGGAATAAAACCTATCTTCTGATATGCAGTTCGGGTATGAGATAATTGGCGGAGACTTCAGTTCGGCCGGACAGGCGAGCTCGGATGTGAAAAAAATTCTCAAGCAACTCAATATCGATCCCCAGGTGGTACGCAAGATAGCTGTTGCGGTATACGAGGCCGAGGTAAATGTGGTGGCGCATGCATATAAGGGGGTTATGCAAGTTGAACTTGATGCTAGAAGGATAAGGATCGTGCTGGAAGATGAGGGTCCCGGCATTGAAGATATCGGGCGGGCCATGCAGGAGGGTTTTTCCACGGCATCGGAAACGGTCCGCCAGATGGGGTTTGGTGCGGGCATGGGATTGCCCAACATAAAACGCAATACAGATGAGATGCATCTCTCCTCGGTTCCCGGTGAAGGAACCACGTTGGAGATGATAGTGAGATTTTGAGACGGTAAGATGAGCAGGAGATGAAAGACCGGGATTATACACATGCTGTCCAGATCGATACCGGGAAATGTATCGGATGCTCACACTGTATGCAGGTCTGTCCAACCCAGGCGATCCGGATTGCGGAAGGGCATGCCGGAATCATCCCTGAACGGTGCGTGGACTGTGGTGAGTGTTACCGTGTCTGCCCCGTGAAGGCGGTTGATGTTGAAGATGATGGCCTGCCTGCAATAAACCGCGATGGTTACCGAGTTGCTCTGGTTCCTTCGGTCTTTATCGGTCAGTTTCCTTCGGAACATACTGCTTCTGAAATCATGGAGGCGGTCAGACAGATTGGCTTCGACGAGGTGTTGGAGGTGGAGCAGGCGGTAGATTTCATGAAGGGGGTCTATGCAGAGGTTGCCGCAAAGGAGGATATCGCCGTACGGCCCGTTATCAGTTCATTCTGCCCGGCAATTGTCAGACTTATTCAGGTTCAGTACCCCTCGTTAACCGGTCAGATCTTGCCGATAAAAGCCCCACACGATATTGCAGCCCTCTACGTTCGCCGGTCGAAAGCGAAGGCAGGTGTCGACCCTCGCTCCATTTTTATCTGCTACATAACGCCTTGTGCCGCAAAGATTGTGGCTGCAAAGGCACCGGTTGGTGAGAAGATCTCTGCCATTGACGGTGTTATTGATATGAAGGAGGTGTACAACCTGGTTTCAATGAGGTTGATGGAGAGGAAGGATACCCAGCTCTCGAAACAGTATGCCAACATGAGTCCCGATTCGGTGAACTGGTCGCTGTCGGGAACCGAAAAAAGATATTTTCCAGGCAGGGCCCTTGCCATTGACGGCATGGAGAATGCCATGGAGTTTCTCGACAGGCTGGAATCGGGGAGAGTTACCGGAGTCGATTTTCTTGAGATGCGAGCCTGCGACCAAGGTTGTGCCGGAGGAATACTTTGCCCGGGCAACCGTTTCCTGACGGTTGAGAGGCTCGAGCAGCGGGAGAGAAAACTCACCCTGCTGACGGAGCGGAGCGGAGCTGGAAGGAACAGTCTGATGGATTATGCCGAAGCGCTCCGCGGCGAGTCGGCAACCGATCAGGTCTATCCACGTGCTGGGCTGTTACTTGATGAGGATATGGAGATAGCCCTTCATAAGATGGAACGGATAAAAAGACTCAGCACCTATCTGCCGGGGTTCGACTGCGGTGCCTGCGGTGCGCCTACCTGTCGCAGTCTCGCAGAAGATATCGTGAGGGATAAGGCAACCATTTCGTACTGCGTTTTTGTACAGCGAGTGATGGAGAAGAATTATAATCTGAGTCCCGATCAGTCCTTTCATGTCATCGAAAGGATATGGGGCAGGGATCGGCTCAATAAATATCAACAGCAGCATGGTAAAACCAACACTTGAAAAACTGACCGAGGAGCTGGGATTCGTCTGTCTGTCAGGCAGGTCCTGGCTAGAGAGGATACCCCGCTCTGCTTATGTCTCCGATTTGTTGAGCGATGTGATGGGCAAGGCCAGCGATGGAATGGTTTGGGTAACGTCGCAAGTCCACAGGAACATTGTTGCGGTGGCTTCGCTCAAAGAACTGAGTGCGATAATTATCGTGAATGAGCGTCCGGTGACGAATGAACTGCTGGAACAGGCCGAGCGGGAGGAAGTGGTGTTGCTGGCATCTAACCTTCCCGCATATGAAACGGTGGGTAAATTGTACAATTACCTGGAAAACAGAGAATAAATCCATTGATTTGATGGGTGTAGAATGTTTCAAGGCAGACCTGCATATCCATACTTGTCTCTCGCCCTGCGGTCACCTGGAGATGAGTCCCCGCAAGATTGTGGAGAGCGCCCTTGAAAGAGGGTTGGATATCATCGCCATTACCGATCACAACACGACCCGCAACGTGCGTCCCTGCGTGGAGATCGGGGATGAGCTGGGTCTCTATGTTGTGGCCGGATGCGAAGTGAATACGCAGGAAGAGGTCCATTGTCTCTGTTTTTTCCCCGATATCGAGACATTGGAGGCTTTCCAGGAATACCTGGATGCAAAGATCCCGGATATTGCCAATGATCCTCTACTCTTTGGATATCAGGTGGCTGTAGACAAGGATGATGCGATAATATTCGAAGAGAAGAGGTCGCTCTTTACAGGTATTTGCGATGAGATTGAGGGTCTGCAACAACAGGTGGACTCCTTGGGTGGACTCTTTGTGCCGGCGCATGTCGACCGGATGAAGAATGGCATTTTCGGGCAACTGGGATTTATTCCCCCCGGTTTGCGTTACGATGCCCTGGAGATCTCGCGAAGGGTAAATTACGGAGATTTCCTGAGGTCACATCCTGCACTGGTGAGAGAGAGGATCCTGCAAAGCTCTGATGCCCACATGCTGGAGCAGATAGCAGCGGTTCATACCCTTTTTTACATGGAGAGAGCCGACTGGAACAGTTTCAGCAATGCTTTCGGAAAGCAACCCCACAATAGGGGAATGATAAAAATTCCGATTGGCGATGGTTGATCTTGCCATGCATATGATGGATATCGTTCAGAACGCCATTCGGGCAAATGCAACGAGGATCGATATCGGATTTCTCGAAGAGAGCCGGAAGGGAACGCTCACATTCACGGTAAGTGACAATGGCTCGGGAATGGTTCCCGAAACGGTGGAAAGGGTGGAGGATCCCTTCTTCACAACAAGGACAACCCGGAGGATAGGACTGGGAATCCCGCTACTGAAGATGACAAGCGAGCAGAGTGGCGGATCATTGAGGGTGGTTTCACTCCCGGGAGCGGGAACCGTGGTAGAGGCGGTCTTCAGGACCGACAACCCAGATTGTCTGCCGTTGGGTGATCTGGCCGGATACTTGGTGTTGTTACTGGTTGCCAATCCCGATATTCATTTCAGTTTCAGTTACCGGCTGGATAGAGATCACTTTTTAATCGATACCGAAGAGTGGGTGAAACAGGGATTTACCGATTTTTCAAAAAAGGAGATGGCTCCGGCAGTGACTGAGTTTATCGCCGAGAATCTCAAGACAGTGTGCCGGAAGAGGAATTCAGAAAGCTTCTTGTGTTGAAGCGATACGCTTGGGGATAGGGATGTCTCATAACAATCTAATATCTATTATTATGACAGGAATTAAAACATTGGCAGATCTGAAACGCAAACAGGAGGAGGTAAGAAGGGAGATCGATTTGCGAAGAAGGGCTGAAGAACCCGATTCCCTGGTACAGGTGAAAGTGGCGATGGCTACTTGCGGCATTGCATCGGGAGCCAAGATCGTGATGGATCTCTTTGTGCGGGAGTTGCCCAGACGGGGCATTGAAGCCGTTGTGACGCAAACGGGATGTATGGGGTACTGTTTTGCGGAACCCACTGTAGAAATTACTCTTCCCGGAAAGGAGCCGATCGTGTTCGGTTATGTTGATGCCCATAAAGTGGATGAGATAATTGAGCACTACATCAAGCAAGGTGAACTGGTGGACGGGATTATTCCCCAGAACTACAATACGATTGCTGAACCCGATTAACCGAAAAATTATATCCATGAGTCATTACAAGATGCATCTGCTCGTTTGCGCAGGAACCGGTTGTCAGTCGTCGCAAAGCGGACTGATTCACGAGATGTTGAAAGATGAATTGGACCGAAAGGGGTTGAAGGAGGATGTGCAGGTGATTAAGACCGGTTGTTTCGGTTTTTGCGAGAGAGGGCCCATTGTGAAAATTCTTCCCGACAATACCTTCTATACGGAGGTCAAGCCGGAGGATATCCGGGAGATTGTGGATGAACACCTTATCAAGGGGCGTCGCGTTCACCGTTTGCTCTATCTCGACCCGGAGACGGAGGAGCATATCCTGGATTCTAAAAAGATGGGGTTCTACAAGAAACAGCTGCGTATTGCACTGCGGAACTGCGGCATCATCGACCCTGAGAATATCGACGAAGCGATTGGCCGCGACGCCTATCAGGCGTTGGGAATGGTCCTGACCCGGCATACACCGGAGGAGACCATCGAGATCATTAAGCGGTCGGGATTGAGGGGACGTGGCGGAGCCGGTTTCCCCACCGGTATCAAGTGGGAGATAGCCAGAAGGAACAGTGCTGACCAGAAATATGTGGTTTGCAATGCCGATGAGGGTGATCCGGGAGCCTTCATGGACCGTTCGATCCTCGAGGGTGATCCGCACTCCATTCTTGAGGCGATGGCTATCTGCGGATATTGCATCGGTGCAACGAAAGGGTTGATCTATATCCGTGCTGAATACCCGCTGGCGATCAAGCGACTGAAGATCGCCATCAGGCAGGCGCGCGAATATGGCCTGCTGGGCGAGGATATCCTCGGCACCGGGTTCAGGTTCGACATCAATCTCCGTTATGGTGCCGGTGCGTTTGTCTGCGGTGAAGAGACCGCGTTGATCCACTCGATGGAGGGAAAACGGGGTGAACCTTCGAACAAGCCGCCGTTTCCTGCAGCGAGGGGGTATCTGGGAAAGCCAACCAACGTGAACAATGTGGAGACATTTGCCAATATCCCGGTTATCCTGCTGAAAGGTGCGGAGTGGTTCTCATCCATTGGAACGGAGCGGTCGAAAGGGACAAAGGTGTTTGCGCTTGCCGGGAAGATCAACAATGTGGGACTGATCGAGGTGCCAATGGGAATTACACTTCGTGAAATTATCTACGAGATAGGCGGTGGCATCAAGGGGGGCAAGCGGTTCAAGGCGGTACAGACCGGCGGACCCTCCGGTGGGTGTCTGACCGAAAAGCATCTGGATACGCCCATTGATTACGAGAGCCTGACGGCTGCAGGCTCCATGATGGGCTCGGGTGGAATGATCGTACTCGATGAAGATGACTGCATGGTCTCCGTTGCAAAATTCTACCTCGACTTCATCGTGGAGGAGTCGTGCGGAAAGTGTGCCCCGTGCCGTATCGGGAACAGACGTCTCTACGAGATCCTGGAGCGGATCTGTGACGGAAAGGGGACCGGCGAGGATCTGGAGAAGCTCTACAACCTCGCCAATGTAATCAAGGATACATCGCTGTGTGGATTGGGACAAACTTCTCCCAATCCGGTCCTCTCCACGTTGAACAACTTCCCGGAGGAGTACCGGGAGCATGCGGTTGATAAGAAGTGCCGGTCGGGCAAGTGCAGAAACCTGCTCTATTATGTGATTGACGACGAAAATTGTGTCGGCTGCATGGCCTGTGTCAGGGTCTGCCCTGTCAACGCCATAACCGGAGCAAGGAAGCAGACCCACTTTATTCATCAGGATAAGTGCATCAAGTGCGGTAGCTGCATGGATAAATGCCAGTTTGATGCAATCGGCCTGAAGAGCGATTACGACAGGCATACGGTCTCAATACTAGTTAACTGAACAAGCAGAAATCATGGGAAAGATAACAATCACAATTGATAACAAGCGGATAGAGGCAGAACCTGGAACCACTATTCTGAAAGCTGCCAGGGGGGCCGGAATCGAGATTCCTACACTATGCCATTTCGAGATGTGCGACATGGGAATCGAAAACAGGCCGGGGGGATGCCGGATCTGTGTGGTGGAGGTGGAAGGCCGCAGGAACCTTGCTCCGTCGTGTGTGACCGAGGTACAGGAGGGGATGGTGGTAAGCACACATAACATCCGAGTGCTTAACGCGCGCAAGACAGTGCTTCAACTGATCATTTCGGATCATCCTTTCGATTGTCTGGTCTGCGCCAAATCGGGGCAGTGCGAACTGCAACACCTGGCTACGCAGTTCGGTATCAGGAGTCTCCCATACGCCGGTGAACAGTCGCGTTACAGGAAAGATACCTCCCCCTCCATCATCCGGGATGTGGACAAATGTATATTGTGCCGGCGCTGTGAGATGGTCTGTAACGACGTGCAGACCGTAGGGGCACTCTCGGCAGTCAACCGGGGATTTATGGCGGTGGTGGCACCGGCCTTCGAGATGAATCTGGAAAAATCGCCCTGCACCTACTGTGGACAGTGTGTCTCGGTATGCCCTACGGGTGCGCTTACCGAAGTGGATCACAGTTATGAGGTGCTTCAGGCACTCTCCAATCCGAAGAAGACGGTAGTGGTGCAGACTGCTCCTGCCGTGCGTGCAGCGTTGGGAGAGGAGTTTGGCATGGAGCCGGGAACCCTGGTTACCGGCAAGTTGGTGGCCGCCCTCCGTCGCCTGGGGTTCGACTACGTTTTCGATACCGACTTCGGTGCAGACCTCACCATCATGGAGGAGGGAACGGAGCTGCTGAACAGGATCAAAGGGTATCTGGCAGGTGATCCCAATGTGCGGATTCCGTTGCTGACCTCCTGCTGTCCCGGCTGGGTGAACTTTTTCGAACATAACTTCCCCGATCTGCTGGATGTACCTTCAACGGCAAAATCACCGCAACAGATGTTCGGTGCCATTGCCAAAACCTATTTTGCCGAGAAGATCGGTGTGAAGCGGGAGGATCTGGTTGTGGTTTCCATAATGCCCTGCCTGGCCAAGAAGTATGAGTGTCAGCGCGACGAGTTCAAGGTGGATGGAAATCCCGATGTCGATTATTCGATCTCAACCCGAGAGCTGGCCGCCTTTATCAGGCAGGCGAACATCGACTTTCCCGGATTGCCCGACGAGGAGTATGACGATCCTCTGGGAGAATCGTCGGGAGCGGGCGTCATCTTCGGAAACACCGGCGGGGTTATCGAGGCAGCCTGCCGGACGGCCTACGAGCTCTATACGGGGAGGAGTCTCGACAGGGTGGAGTTTCACGAACTGCGCGGCATGGCGGGTATCCGTTCAGCAACGGTCGACTTCGACGGACTGAAGCTGAATATCGGGATTGCTCACGGACTGGGCAATGCCCGGAAGCTATTGGACGAGGTCAGAGCCGGGAGGTCGCAGTATCACGCTATCGAGATCATGGCCTGCCCCGGGGGATGTATCAGCGGGGGCGGTCAACCCTATACCCACCTGAAGGAGGAGATTCTGAAGAGACGCACTGCCGCCTTGTATATGGCAGACGAACGCAAAAGGATTCGCAAGTCGCATGAAAATCCTTCGATCATCAGGCTCTACAAGGAGTTTCTTGGCGAACCGGGTAGTCCCCGGGCCCACAGTCTGCTCCATACGGAGTATTTTCCAAAGAGCAATGAGATCACCATTACGTTAAATAATCATTGATTAAAGCAGAACATATGAGCCAGAAAACAGAGATTACACCCGAAGTGTTCCAGTTCATGCCCGGTGACAGGGAGTCCTTGCAGGTTAAGGTGACTCTTCCGCAGGAGAAGATCGAAATCATCGACCGGATCTGTGCATCGTCGGGTAATGATCCGGGCGAACTGATCAACATACTGCATGAAGTACAGCACCAATTCGGTTACCTGCCTGCAGAAGTGCAGGAGGTCATCGCTCACAACCTGAAGGTCTCGGTTGCCCATGTCTACGGGGTGGTAACCTTTTACACCTACTTTACCATGATCCCCAAGGGAGAGTATCCCGTCTCCATCTGTACGGGAACAGCCTGTTACGTGCGTGGAGCGGAAAAGGTGCTGGAGGAGTTCAAGAAGGAGCTGAAGATCAAAGTGGGTGAGACCACTCCGGATGGCAAGTTCTCCATCAACTGCCTGCGTTGTGTGGGGGCATGCGGACTGGCCCCGGTGGTGTTGGTAGGCGAGCGTGTTTATGGACGTGTCTCGCCCGACGGGGTGAAGAACATTCTGGATGAGTACAGGAAATAGGTGTCAGGATGACAGGATGGAGCCGAAGTGAACTTTTCCAGAAGCAAATGAAGGAAATGTGTCTCTTTCATCTATATTTTGATTAATTTTGCGCTGGAACTGCTAACTAAATTCAACATTAGATGAAACGAGACACACAGATTTTTGAGATTATAGAACAGGAGAAGCTGCGTCAGCTAAAGGGGATAGAGCTCATCGCCTCGGAGAACTTTGTCAGCGAACAGGTGATGCAGGCGATGGGGTCGGTCCTCACCAACAAATATGCCGAAGGGTATCCCGGTAGACGCTACTATGGCGGTTGCGAGGTGGTAGACCTGGGTGAACAGCTGGCCATCGATCGCCTGAAGAAGCTGTTCAACGCCGAATGGGCCAATGTACAGCCGCACTCGGGTGCGCAGGCAAATGCGGCGGTCTTTCTGGCTTGTTTGAAAGCGGGCGATAAGTTTCTCGGACTCAACCTTTCGCATGGTGGACACCTCTCGCACGGTTCGCCGGTAAACTTTTCCGGTCTGATGTTTCAGGCATTGGAGTACAATGTCAAGGAAGATGACCAGCATGTGGATTACGATCAACTTGAATCGGTGGCCCGCGCTGAACGCCCGAAACTGATCATTGCAGGTGCCTCGGCCTACTCGCGTGAATGGGACTATGCCCGTATCCGTAAGGTAGCCGATGAGATCGGAGCCATCTTTATGGTGGATATGGCACATCCTGCCGGTCTGATTGCTGCCGGACTGCTGAACAACCCGCTCAAACATGCCCATATCGTAACCTCCACAACCCATAAGACCTTGCGTGGTCCGCGAGGCGGTATCATCCTTATGGGTAAGGATTTCGAGAATCCGTGGGGCCTGAAGACACCGAAAGGAGAGGTGAAGATGATGTCGGCGTTGCTCGACTCTGCCGTATTCCCCGGAATGCAGGGCGGTCCGCTGGAGCATGTCATTGCGGCCAAGGCAGTCTCGTTTGGTGAAGCATTGGAGCCCGAATTCAAGACCTACCAGTCGCAGGTGAAGAAGAATGCGGCGGTGATGGCTCAGGCATTCGCAGATAAAGGATACAAGGTGGTGTCGGGTGGAACGGACAATCACATTGTACTGGTGGATCTGCGTACAAAATTTCCCGACCTGACCGGGAAGGTGGCCGAGAAGGCGCTTGTGGAGGCAGATATCACCACCAACAAGAACATGGTGCCGTTTGATAGCCGCAGTCCGTTCCAGACATCCGGATTGCGTTTCGGAACACCGGCAATCACAACCCGTGGGGCGAAAGAGTCGCTGATGGGTGAGATTGTCGAGATGATCGACACGGTACTTGCCAATGTGGAAAGCGAGAAGAGGATAGCATCGGTACGTGAGAAGGTGAACGCCACCATGAAGCAGTTCCCGTTATTCGCATGGTAGGATAGCAGCATGATCCTCCAGACCGATATCCAGTTTGTCCCGGGTGTGGGCCCCAAGCGTGCAGGGATCCTGAACAAAGAGCTTGACCTCTTTACGCTGGGGGATCTGTTACGTTATTATCCTTATCGCTATATCGACCGGAGCCGGATCTATTATATCCACGAGATCGACGGCTCCATGCCCTATATCCAGCTAAAAGGCCGGATTACCGCTTTTGAAACCTTTGGTGAAGGCAGGAAGCGGAGACTTGTCGCGCACTTTACCGACGGTACCGGATTTATCGACCTGGTCTGGTTTCAGGGAATCCGGTATGTGGAAAACAGGTACAAGGTCAATCAGGAGTATATTGTCTTTGGGAAGCCAACCCTTTTCAACAACCGCTGGAACATTGCCCATCCCGATATCGATCCGTACATGAGCGAGGCCGACCGGCCCGACGGGTTGATGGCGATGTACAACACCACGGAGAAGATGAAAGAGCACTCCCTCAATTCCAAGGCGATGCAGAAGATCATCGGGAATGCCTTGGGCATGGTGAAGGGGCGCCTGGAGGAGACTCTCTCTGCCGATGTGGTGAAGATGGCAAACCTGATCCCGTTTCACGATGCCATTGAAAATATCCACTTTCCGAAGAATCCGTTGTTGCTCCGTGATGCTGAGTTCAGGTTGAAATTCGAGGAGCTCTTCTTTATCCAGCTCAACATTGTCAGGTATGCGGCAGACCGGAAAGCGAGACTGAACGGTTTTCTGTTCAGCCGGGTTGGGAAATACTTGAATACCTTTTACCGGAAACATCTCCCCTTTGAACTTACCCAGGCACAGAAAAGGGTGATCAAGGAGATACGGAAGGATACCGCTTCGGGTAAGCAGATGAATCGACTGCTCCAGGGGGATGTGGGCAGCGGAAAAACACTTGTTGCGGTCATGTGTATGCTGATTGCCATGGACAACGGTTTTCAATCGTGCCTGATGGCCCCCACCGAGATCCTGGCGGCACAACATTTCGAGACCTTCTCCCGGTTACTTTCGGAGCTGAAGGTCAACGTGGCGCTGTTGACGGGATCGACGAAAAAGAGAGAGCGACAGGAGATCCATGCCGGGTTGCTGACCGGCGACATCGATATCCTTATCGGGACTCATGCCCTCATTGAGGATGAGGTGCAGTTCCGGAACCTCGGTTTTGTGGTGATCGACGAGCAGCACCGTTTCGGGGTGGCACAACGTGCAAAGCTCTGGACGAAAAGCGAACATCCTCCACATGTGCTGGTGATGACGGCTACCCCTATTCCCCGAACGTTGGCCATGACGCTTTATGGCGACCTCGATCTCTCCGTTATCGACGAGCTGCCGCCCGGCCGTAAGCCGGTAAAGACGGTGCATCGGTACGACAAGAACCGGGGGGCGCTCTATCAGTTTATCCGGGAACAGATCGGTGCCGGGAGACAGGCCTATATCGTCTACCCACTGATCGAGGAGAGCGAGACGCTCGACCTGAAAAACCTGGAAGAGGGATTTCTCCATATCCGGGAGGCTTTCCCGGAATTTACCGTCTGCAAGATGCACGGACGCATGAAACCTGCCGAGAAGGAGGAGGTGATGCGTCAGTTTGTGAACAACCAGGCGCAAATCATGGTCTCCACCACCGTCATTGAGGTGGGAGTCAACGTGCCCAACGCCTCGGTCATGGTGATCGAGAGTGCCCAGCGTTTTGGCCTGTCGCAGCTACATCAGCTGCGAGGCAGGGTAGGGCGTGGTGCCGACCAGTCCTACTGTATCCTGATCACCCCTTATGAACTCTCTGCCGATACCCGAAAGCGGATGGAGATCATGACCGAGAGCAACGACGGTTTCGTTATTGCCGAGGCCGATCTGAAACTGCGCGGTCCGGGTGACCTGGAGGGTACACAGCAGAGTGGAATTCCTTTCAACCTCCGGATTGCAGACCTGGTCAGGGATAATGCCATCCTCTACCGTGCCCGGGAAATTGCAGAGACCATCATCGCCGACGATCCGAAACTCTCGCAACCGCAACATCTGGTGTTGAAACAGCAGCTTAGCCGCCTGGGCGGGAACCGGTACGACTGGGGAAGAATCAGTTGATCTCTCCTAGATGGTCTGGGTGCCCGGTTTAATCTCTACCTCTCTGGTTTGTCCCTTACCCCAGTTGATTCTCATCTTGAATGAAACGGTCGACTCAACCGTGATTCTGGGTACTTCTCCCTGATTCTTCCGCTCACTCACCTTCAATGAGACAGTTCCTTCCGGTCCGAACGGATAGTTGCTGATTCCATGAGCTTCGGTCTGCACAATATCCCAGGTCAGCATATTCTCCGAAAAGTCTGACTTGATGCCGAGGATATATTCGATAAAGACGGCAATGGGGGGCAACCCCGTCCACCCCACAAAATCCTTTCGGGCCATGAATCCCGGTTCAATGGCTTCGGGTGCATAGTACTCCCAGAAGGTGCCTGTATTTTTGTACACTTCAAACACCGACCGGTAGTGGTTGGCTGCTATCTCATTGGCCAGCTCGGTATACCCTTTCTGGTAGAGTCCATTGATCACCATATAGTTGGCGCCTGGCCAGACCCCGCCTTGCCAGTAACGGCCCCGATCGTTGTATTTGGGATGGTCTGCCGAGAGTGACGGTACCCGGTGAGGACGGTTGAAGCTATCCTTGTCGGTTAATTTTTCTACCAGCCGGTCTGTCTGCTCCTTGTTCAGGACATCGGTGAGTAGCGCCCAGTATGCAATGATCCCTTTTGTCGTTGAAAGCGTCCCATCGGCATATTGATCATAGAGAAACCCGCTCTCTTCGTCCCACAGGTTTTTCTGGATGTAATCGGTCAGAAACCTTATCTCATCCTCAAACTCTTCAATCTCCTGCCAACGCTCCAGGTAAAGCCCCATTTCAAGGAGAATGCCTGCCGTCATGATCTGCTGAAGATTGGTGTCGAGCCAAACCATGTGGCCGTGGCTATATATCATGCTGTATTCACTTCTCACCCTGGGCATGTTGTCCATCCCTGTTCCCCATCCGCTCGACCAATAGGTTCCGTTTGGCCACGTCCGGTTCAGTTTTAGCCATTTGTAGTAGGCACAGAGTACGGGAAAGACCCTGTTTAACCGTTCCCTGTCGCCAAACTGCTTGTAGTAGAGTATCTCCGCCCAAGGCAACAGGTTGGGTCCCGTACTCACCGGATCATACCGTTCGAAGCAGTCGGCACCGTTTCGCATGATCTCCCTGCAGATGAAACCGTCGGGATGTTGTTTGGCATAGAAATTATCGAGGGTTTTCTGGAAGGGGAAAAAGCGGAAGCCATACCGGGCAAACATCATCATGAATGCGGAATCCCACATGAAAATATTCCCGTTGTAGGCCGTATCCAGGTAAGGCGTGACAAATCCCGAGCCGGGCAGTGGCTGACGTATATTTCCGATGGCAATCTCCCATGCTTTCCAGTACATCTCGATCTCCTTTTCATGATTTGTCCAGAATGGGATGGGAAGAATTTTTTTTGCCTCTTCGTAACTCCCGGGTATTATACGTTCCTGTGGTGCAACCCGGAACTCGTTTTCGGCGACCAATGCCTCCTTGACGTAGGTATTCTTGTAGGGCAATTTATATTCCACCAACTCCTCCTGTTCCTCCTGCGCATAGGCGGTTAAGCACAGGAACATCATGCAACTGACCAGTAAAACCAATTTTGTTGTTTTCATTCCTGACTGATTTATTGATAACATGTTGATTATAGATTGATCATTTCAACTGAAGCAACTCCATGATCTTCCCTGCCACTTCGTAATTCTGGTAGGTGCCGATAAAGTGCTTTGCTCCCGGTCCATAGGCAAATACCGGTAGCATGGCGGGAGTATGGTCATCTGTGGTGAACCGGGCGGTAACCAGCCCTTTTTCCTGATCCCCGTCCACCAGTACAAGTCCCCCCGTTTCGTGATCGGCGGTAACCACCACCAGGGTCTCACCGTTGCTGTCTGCAAACTTCAGCGCCTCGGCTACGGCAAGATCGAAACTGAGCATCTCGCTGACAGCCCCTGCCAGTGAATTTGAGTGGCCGGCATAGTCGATCTTTGCTCCCTCCACCATCAGGAAAAACCCTCTCTTGCTCTCCCTGGCCAGTTTGTTGACCGCACTTCTGGTCACCCTGGCCAGCAGTCCGATTGTCTCCTCGGTTGCTGCTTTCTCCAGCAGGTTGTCGATACAGAGCACGCTGCCGTCGAGCTGATCGATCTGTTTTGTATCGTGGATGACCTGGTACTTCTCCATGAAGGAGTCGATATCAAGACCATCCCGGCGTTTGGTAAAGACCGATGTTCCGCCGCCGACCACCAGGTTGATCCTCTTCTCCAGGAGATAGCGGGTAATCAGATCGGAGCTGTCCCGTTCCCTGCTGTGGCCGTAAAAAGCGGCAGGTGTTGCATCCGCAATGTTTCCCAATGTGACCACTCCTGTTGCCATACCCTTTGCGATGGCATAATCGGTGATCGATCTGTTTTCCGTTCCGTCATCATTCATGGCAATATGCCTGTTGTTGTGAGGCTTGCCTGTTGCCAGTGCACTGCCTGCAGCAGCCGAGTCGGAGGTGTAGCTATCCAACGGACTGTTGGTCTGCAAACCTGTGAACCTCATCTTTAACATGGTCAACCCCCTGTTGACGGTTCGGGCAACAGCAATCTGGTTCAGACCCATTCCGTCGCCAATTAGCAGGATTACATTTTTTATTTTTCTCCTTTCTCCGTCGTTTCGGTAAGAGGGTGTATAGAGCGGTACATAGTGGGAAAGCCGGATATTTTCGGGGTCGAACCCCTCGAATCCTACAGTGATTTTATCTAACATCTTTGTCCGTTTCAGGGATGAGGCCTCCCGATTGTTATCCTCAATGGAGTAGTTCATGTCGCCGATGTTTTTGAAGAAGTCGGCACACCGCTCCACATGGTCGGTATTGATAAAGTCAACACCCATCTGGTGGAAGGTATTCCATGCGGTAACGCCATCGGGGCAACCCCAGAAACGGATCGGTTTATTCAATTTGTGTGCCTCGGCAATGGCTTGTTGAACCTTCTCCTTTTCCTGCTTTATCATGCTCCCTTTTCCGTTCCATCGCGCATAGTCGTCGAATGGGGCGCTGATCATCGCAATCCTCTCCAGTTGAGACTGGGTATACTCTTCTTCAAACCTTCCATCAAACGAGACGATCGATGGATATCGGTGAAACTCCTCCGGTTGGGGAGCATTACCCGAAATCACCACCGTGGCGGCATATGGATTGACTGCCGGATCAAAAACCGCAGGATGCTCGCTGAGCAGAGCAATGATACTGCTCAGGGCTGGCTCTGCAGATGTCTTGATGTCGATCATCAATATCAGGGGCTGATCAGAATTTGGCCATGCCCTGCCATCATGTTTGGCAAACTGCTCCACGATGGGATCGATATAGAGTCGTTTCAGTGTGTTCTCCTTCCTGAGCTCCTTCGTGTCGTGCCCCACAAGCAACATGCCATCCTGGTAGTAGATGTCCGCCTCAATTGAAGAGACACGTTGTGAATAGGCCTGGTAGAAGGGGACAAGTTGCCAGTAGTCGTTGTGGGAGTGTATCTTCTGAACGCTCTGCGAATAGGAGGGGTAGAAGAGCACGGCAACGAGCAGCATCAAAAAGGCAGTTCTGTATCTTCGGCTTCTTTGCATACGATTTTATGGATTGATTGTTGTTGAATTGTCAATAAAAAGATTCTCATCGGGGATCTGCTGAAAATCACCATTATGTTTTAATCTACAGCCCCAACGGAGACTTTTGCCTTCATAATCCTGGAAATAGATCAGTTGATAGGCGTGAAATCCCTTTTCGAGGGCTATGCTCCCACTGGCGGTAATCGCGGCATGCGATCCATCATTGTCAACCACCAGTTCATTGCCGATGAACAGGACCGACCCATCGTCAGATTGTGTCATGAAATCATACACCCCGTCTTCCGGAACCCATAGTAATCCTTGAAAGGTAAATCCAAAATGGTTTTCACGCTCTGCATGCTCAATGGAGGGCGATCTCAGCTTCCCCTTTTTTACCACTTTCGATTTCAGGAGATCAGCCACAGAGCTGAAAACCCCTTCGTGATAGGTGTAAACCACCCCTTGCTCCCTCTCTTCCCGATGCAGTGCCTTTCTGAATCGGGCTTTTGTAGCATCGATCGAAAAAGTGTTGCTTGGGGTATACCCCTCCTTGAATGCTTTTGCCTTGATGAGTGTCGAATTGGATATTTTAAATGGACCTCTGTAGAGCAACGCATTTTTATCGGGTTCGGTTCCATCCAGGGTGTAGTAGATCTGGGCGCCTTCGGTTGCGGTGCCCAGTGTTACCTCTATCTCATTCTGAAAGAGATAGAGATCTTTCGTGGTATATGGGATGGAGACGACCTTCTCGGTGGTCAATGAGGCCGGAAATGTTTCGGGTGATGTTCCTCTCTCCCTGTTTGGTTCGTCGGAGAGCTCGAAGGTGAGTTCCCCGCCTTCCATTAACTGGGTATAGGTAATGTAGTTATTTTCAATGATGTGTCCGTTTAGGATCACCTTGTTGATATATATGTTCCTCTCCGGATCGTTGGCCGTGATGATTAGACGCTTCCCGTTTGCCAGCCCGATTTCTGCCTTTTCAAACAGGGGAGTTGTAAGGAGGAACTGGTTTGAACCGGGACAGAGGGGGTAGATGCCCAAACTGCTCAGGATATACCATGCCGACATCTGGCCGCAATCCTCATTTCCGCTCAATCCGTCGGGAGTTGGTTGATAGAGCTCCTTCAGGATCCTGCGGGTCCAATATTGCGTTTTCCAGGGTGCTCCGACATAATTATAGAGGTACGCCATATGATGGCTAGGCTCGTTACCCTGTACATATTGACCGATCATGCCGGTAATATCGGCCATCTCCCCGTCGACACGCTCTTCGGCGGCGAACAGCTCGTCGACAGCAGCCTCAAACTCATTCTCACCTCCAAACAGTTGCACCATGCCATTTACATCGTGAGGAACAAAATAGCGGTATTGCCATGCGGTAGCCTCGGTATAGGAGCGTCCCGGGGCAAAGGGATTGAAGGGCGACTCCCAATTGCCGTCCGACCGTTTACCCCTGAAAAATTTTGTTTCCCCATCGAACACGTTGATATAGGAGAGTGATCGGTTAAAGTAGGTCTCGGCATCCTGTTCATATCCCAACTGCTGCGCCACACGTGAGATGCACCAGTCATCGTATGCAAACTCCAACAGGCAGGAGACCGACTCCCGCTTCTTGTTTGCCGGAATAAAACCGTTACGGATATAATCTGAAGCTCCTTTCCGGTTCACCTCGGAAGAGATCTTCATGGCTCGAAAAGCTTCCCGGATATTGATGTCAGGATCCAGGATCCCTTTATTGAACGCATCTGCAATGACTGAAACCGAGTGGTATCCGATCATGGTTCCGGTTTCACCGGAGGAGAGCGGCCAGATGGGCAGTTCACCGGTGGCATCATACATGACCAGCATCGAGCGAATGATGTCGTTGACCAGTACGGTATCGATAAGCGTCATCAATGGATGCCATGCCCTGAAGGTATCCCAAAGGGATAGCGTGGAGAAATAGCGGAATGATTTGTCTGTAGATGCAATCTGCTTGTCGTGTCTGCGGTACTGGCCATTTACGTCGCTCATGATGTTGGGAACAACTTTAGCCCGGTAGATCGCAGTATAGAAATTCTTCAACTGATCCCTGTTTTTACTCTCAACCACGATCTGCTTCAACTCCTCGTTCCACCTGTTCCTGGTCTCCCTGTATACGGCATCGAAATCGTATCCGTCGATATCATCTTCAAGGTTCCGGCGTGCATTCTCCTCGCTGACAATAGAGAGCCCCACCTTGACCACCAACGGAGTACCGTCGGATTGCCCGAACTGGGCAACGGCCCGAGAATGATCTTCAGGGATATATAAGTTCTTGAAGGGTTGTGAGAACTGTGCCACAAAGTAGACTGGCTGATCCTGCACCCAGCCGCTGGTTATCCGCATGCCTGCAATCTCATTGGGTCCGCTTCCGCGTATCGAGAGCGTATCGATCAACTCATCCCTGGTCAGCAGATGCTTCATGTCGATTACAAGCGATGCCGGTAAACCCTTCCTGAAAGTGTAGCGATGGACACCGGCATAGGTTGATGCCGTCATCTCGGCCAGTATTCCCTCTTTCCGGAAATTGACGGAGTAATATCCGGGTGTAGCCTTCTCATCCTTGTGGGAGAAACCAATGGGTTCGGGAGTGTAGTGTTCGGCTCCGTTGTCCATTGCCCTGGAGGTGGGATGAAAGAGAATGTCTCCCAGGTCGATGGCTCCGGTGCCACTCAGGTGAGTATGGGAAAACCCGATGATGGTTGAATCGCTGTAATGGTATCCGGCACATGCATCCCAATTGTCCCTCCGGGTGTCGGGACTCAGTTGAACAGCACCATAGGGCGATGTTGCCCCTGGATAGGTATGACCATGGCCCCCTGTACCGATAAAGGGGTCAACATAATCTATCGGGTCTACCGCCATGTTGCCGATACAACCTGGAAGGAGCAGCAATAACAGCCAACCCAATGCAATTTTTTTCATCATTGACTACCTTTTTGACTCTAACGTTTCAGTTCTGACGGGAATATGGGGCGTGGTGTCTTGCCCTCCGGAGCATAGCGAAGTTCCAGCGACTGACCGCCATGATCCTCGAAATACTCCACCTTGATGATATGCGAACCCGATGTCAGATCGGCCACTCCGTACTTGGTTGTACGGGAGTGCGACCCGTCGTTGTTGATGATCTCCTTGCCGTCGATGATCAGTCTGGAGCCATCATCCGATGCAAGTTCAAACTTGTATCTCCCTGCCTCGTCTATCTGTAGGGTGGAAGAGAAGATGACTGCATAGTGATCTTCTGTCTCGGCAACTGGAAGTCCGTTGAGGGTGAACGCATGGAGATAACCGACGGCATCGGCCTTGCCAAATTTGGTGAAATCGGGAAGCTTCTTCTCATTGTAGTTCTTGTAAAGTTTATACTCTATGGATGCCTCACCTTCCGGAACGGCTGTATAGAGAAAATTGCTCGCTACCAGACTGTAGTTGCCGTTTTTGTAGGCAATGGCCTGGATGGTACAGCTCTCTTTCAACTCAAACGGTCCGGTGTACCGGATCGATTCTTTCGTAGGAGCAGTTCCATCGAGTGTATAATAGATCTCCGCACCTTCGGTATCGACGGTGATGGTCACCTTTTCACCTTTGTCCACAACACCCTTGAAGGGGTGAATCAGCGGAACGGGGACGTAGCAGAGATCGGTTTTGGGTTCAAATGCCTCCTGCATGAAGCGGCCTCTGCATTCACGTGGCAGTTCCACCCCGAGAAGCCCGGCAACGGTAGCTGCATTGTCGTAGATCATGTTGGCGTGTGCCATGAACTTCCCTTTGGTAACACCTTTTCCATACATGATAACCGGGATCTGCAGCTCCTCCATCGAATCACCGCCATGGCCATAGTGGATTCCTCCATGATCGGCAGTAATGATGATAACGGCGTCCTTGAGCATATCCCTCTCCTCAAGTTTCTTTACAAACTCGCCCACCTGTTTGTCCATATGGCTGATACAGTCGAAATACTCCTGGCTTTCGTGGCCGGTTTCATGACCCTGGTGATCAGTGATGTCGATGGATACAAACAGCAGTTCGGGTTCGTCGGCCAGATAATCGGCAAATGCCTGCTGAAGCAGTTCGTCTGCGCTATAGCCCTTCTCCTTGTTTGAATAGAGCGCCTTGTCGAAGACCGTCATGTCGTACATGCGTGTCTCTCCACTCCACTCAATATAGGCGTACATCTTTGCGTCGGGTTTCTGTTCCCGTATCACATCGAACATCGTGGGAAAAAGTCCAATGGAGTTCCTTGCCGCCGGTTCGATGGAGTAGTTGTCTCTTTCCCAGTCGTTTCCTGTAACTCCGTGCATCTCGATGGGTGCACCGGTAACCATGGACATCCAGTTCTGGCTGCTGGAAGTTTCCCTTACGCAACGCGTGTCGAGCGACACTGCACCATTCTCGATGAGATAGTTGAAGGTGGGGGTTGTGGCCCGTTGGATAC